>Ga0209628_10003129_pt1 | contig 11475 bp, 11 predicted proteins | sample TergutCu122P4_FD_187285 | JGI IMG/M metagenome (GOLD analysis project Ga0209628, IMG submission 187285) | Cubitermes ugandensis P4 segment gut microbial communities from Kakamega Forest, Kenya - Cu122 P4 (SPAdes) (version 2) | ecosystem: Host-associated > Arthropoda: Insects > Digestive system...
CCCATCACATAAGAATTAAAAAAAATGAAAAATATTAGGGATGAAATATATTGTACATACGTACGTACGGGTACGTAAGACAAATTTTTCTTTCAGTATCCGCGCATAGTTATTATTATTATTATTATTTATTTTATATAATATATATATATATATATATATACTATTTATTAATATTAATTAAAGCTAAAAAAGTTTTGTAATTTTTTTGGGAAATTATGCACATGATGTGTCACAAACTAAAATATATCAAGAAATGGTTTTTTTACCACAATACTTGATTTATATATTTCATAAGTGGATTTAAGGGATTGAAGATCATCCCCAGTCAAATAAAAGGTATTTAACTTATCACCATCCATAAAAGTGAAAATCAATTCATATTTATATGCATTATCAGAATACTCAGTAATTTTGAGAATTGCGGTTTTCCCTTTGAAGTCTATTTTTTCAATTTGACATATTTTCTTCACTAGAACTTGAAAAATTTAAAAATTCATACAATTGATCTATAGTTAGATCTCTCTTATCTTCAACATCAACATATAAAAATTCGTATTTTTCTGGATTATAACTCATTACTGTATGAGATCCTGAACTATTTGATTCTTCAGGGTCATTAAAAGATCTTGGATATTTGAATGAAATATATTTATTTTCATAGAGTTTTAATTTATTATCCACATCTTCTGTTTTTGAAATATTACCAACAAAAACACTAACAGCAACAACGGATATTATGAGTACCACAGCTGCAGAAGCTATTAAACTAAATTATGATTTTTTTATCCATAAAAAAACACTTACCTATATTTAATTTAAATATTTCATTAAAATAATTGAAATAAAATAAGAAAAAAGCATGACAAAATATATTATTTCATGATATAAGTATTTAATCTTAAATAAGTTAAAAAAAATTTTGTAATTATGCACATACTTTTCTTAATTTCATGCACATGATTTTTTTGCAATTATGGAAATTTTTTTTAATAATTAGTTAGTAAAAATATATTTTTGTTTTTGTTTTTATTGATTATTACTTGTGTAGTAGCTATCGGAATCGGTGTTTTTTTCGGATTTAATATACTTCAGAGCCGTATTTTTAACATATTTCGTAATGTGCTTATTAAATTGTTTTGGTTCTCTATTTTTTTGTTAATTGGTATTATACTGCTTTGTGTGTATTTAAAAATTATTTAAAAAAATTCAAAAATAAAGTATGAATCTATTACCATGGATTATTTTCTGACTTTGATAAGAAATAAACATAAAAAAATAGCTAAGGATCAAATCGAAGAATTAAGTAAATGATAAGAAAGTGCATGAACTGAAAAATAGTTGTGTCACATGGTAGCGTGTCACAATTACATAATTTTCAAATTCTATTTTTTAATATTTTATTATTTTCTAGGTTTTTATATACAAATTATATTTAAAATCTATGTAAAAAATAACAAAATATTTATATGCTTTAAAGTGTTTATGATAATATAGATGAAATCAAATAATACTGATATTTCAAAAATAGGGAAATACACAATATACAAAAAAAGTAGCATGAGAGGATGGGCGATAATAATAATGCCTTCCAAAATAAGAATAGACAATTTCCATGGATTTCCACATATACACTATTCATTAAAAGGAAAACATCAACCAATCAAAGTAAATAAATTAAATAAAGCTTTTGAAATAGTAACAAACCATATTTTAAATAATGAAACAGTAAATAAAGAAAAATTAAAGGGGGAATTATCATGATACCATTAACAATGATTAAAAAAATGAAAGGAAAAGATAAAATAAATGAATTAGAAAAAATTTATGGCTCTCTTAAAAAACTTAAAAAACTGTTTGAAAAAGATGATGAAAACATGTTACTATATTCCGACTTAGAAGACTGGGAATATTTCATAAACCATCCTAACGAAGAAATCGAAGAAGGGAAAACAATATTCATAGAAAATAAAAACTTAGGGCAAATTGAATTAGAATTAATAAAAACCATTAAAAAAAATAGTCCGGGGTCGATTAGTGAATTAAGTAGATTAACTCAACGGGATGTTAGTAATTTACAAAGAAAAGTAGATAAACTAGAAGCGGAAGGATTAATAAGTTTCAAAAAAGGGTTAAAAAATCGTAAAATACCAATAGTAAACTATGACAAAATAGAAATCACAATTTAATACTTTAATACAGTCTTCTTTTTTGTTTCACATAGTAGCATGTCACATTTGCATTATTAAACAATTTCTTTAAAATTAAAGAATTAAGTAATGATAAGAAAGTGTATGAATTAACAGAGAAAAAGGAATAAAAGTGTTTTAAATGTCAAAAAAAAACAAATTTCGTAGATACAGATACAGGTCGTGTATCCCTTCAGATTGGAGCTATAGTAACTTTTGGAAGTCTTATAGGGATTTTTTTTACTCCAATTGCATTACTTTCAATAATAATAGGAAGTGTATTATTATACAGTGGTTATGTGATATTACGTTGTATGGATAATAAAAAAATAGCTAAAGATCAAATCGAAGAATTAGGTAGTGATGAAGCTTATGAACTAGAAAAAGAAGAAAATTTAAATTTATTGATAAAAATTCTAGCATTAAATATTTTTATTTTTATTTTAATCTTAATTCCGTCCATGGTTCCACCCTTTGATCAAAGTTTAACAGTTTCTGAAACAATTAATAGTCTTTTTTTCTTTTTTATATGGCTTATTAGTTTATGGGTTTTTTGTGCAATTTTGTGTAAATATATTGAGAAAAATGTTGAATTAAATAATTAGTTACTGATAAGAAAATTTATGAATTAAAATAAAAATGGATATTGATATGTATTATATTGGAATTGTTTTTTGTTTCACATGGTAGTGTGTCACAAAACTTAAAAAGGGGTTTTTACAGATTTTTCTGTAAAAATATCTACTATGAATTAGTTAATATTTTGTATTTACTTGAGAACCCTCGGAACTTTGCAGTGATTGGGTCACGGCTTGGGGTTAATTATGTATGGTTTTAATGATAGCTATAGCTAACGCGTTGTAAAATACTCAAAAGAGAATATAAATGAAAATATAAGGTTAAAAATATATTTTTTTAACCCCAAACTTTCACGACAATTATATAGTTTATTTTTTTTACTTATAAATATTATTAAATCAAAAAATAATCAATGTAGAGGTTCAGGAACAAAAGTTTTTTTAATCCCCTCCTAATTATTAACAGTTACGTTATTCTTTAGGAAATAAATAAAGCTTTCACGACACTAAAGCTCTTTTTTTATTTTACTAATAATTGGAGGTGGTAATATGTTTTTTGAACTGTTATCACTACTTTTAGTGATTTATATTTATTAAATAATTGATATTTACAAAATCATGATCCATTATTAGCCTTTAAAAAAGCTTTTAAATAATGTTCCTATCCTCTACAATATTAATATATTCAATAAATTAAAGTAATTTACAAAGATGAGATTTTCAAACATAGTTTGATTTTAATCATTTTCAAAATATATATAGCTAAAACTATTATATGTACGTATGTACAAGTACGTAAGATTTAACACTATTTTTAAGTTTCATATATTCATCTTTAATATTATTATTTTCTATATAAGTACTGTATTCAAAGTTATCAATATAGTCAGTATATTTCATTTCTAAGTAGTAATTATTCGTCTTATTCTTAGTAAAACTGACTTTTTCACTTATAACAGTTTTATTGGATTTAGTTTTATAATAAAAATCTACATATAATTGATTATCCTTTTTCATATAAGCTGTATAATATACATAAGGTTGAAACTTTTTTTTAAATTCATTATTCATTTTTTTGATTTCGAACTTTCCTGAATCGTATTTTGTCCAGTTCAGATCTGAATCGTTTTTTGTCGATTTATTTGGATCTTGTCTACTAAATAATTGTACCCAATAAGGATATTTTCCTTTGTAATAACCTATACCTACAGTTTTATACTCTGGATGTAGTATGTTTATTCTATGATCATCACTCATCCAAGCTTTCATAACTTCTTTAGGGGTTTTTTTCCAATATGCTATATTTTCACCATCTATTTTAGGTGATAGTGATAAAGATAGTTTTCCATTTGGTCTTATATGGCTAAATTTTGTTTGCAATTCTTTACTTCTTATTTTTGCAAAATTTTTTAAATCTTTATCCATTTTCAAAGGCGAAACACCGACTTTTGCTCTTTCTTTATTCACTAAATCTAAAACTTGATCTTCATAACTTTTTGCTGCATTAACAGGTGTTAGTATAGTAATTATAGCTATTACAAATAGTAACAGTATTATAATTTTTTTAATATTCAAAAATTTCACCTCTTTTTATAGAATATTTTATTCTATATTTTTTTATTATATTTAAAAATAATTAGTAGTTATGAAGTAATAAAAGAATTTACTAAGAAAATACCAGTCATTAACTATGACAAGATAGAAATAGCTGTTTAATAATCTGTACCTCACTTCACTACCCACTAAGTTAAACTTAGAGGGTTGAAAAAAGTAAAAGAAGACCTAAAAGTTATTGGTCGGTTACTGGTTGGTATTTGGTTGGTTGGTGGTCGGTTCTTGTTTCCCCCAATTTTGGGAAAGTATTTTCATAATTTTTTTTGAAGTTTTTATTTAATAAATTGTGCATACATTGTGTGTAATGTAAACGACGGTAATAGAAAGTGTTCATTGGGTGATGAAAAAAATAGTTATATTTAATAAAACATTATCACTTTCTTATAATCAAAATTTAAGTAGGGCTTACAAAAAGTACATACCTTTTTATCACATGTTACAATTTCATATGTTATTGTAGCTTTGCCATAATTATTTACTACCTTATTATATTTTGCTTTTTTAGAAACAGTCATTGAATTAAACCCCATGTAAAAGACAAGGCACTAAAAAGTTCCTTGCTTTAATTTTTTTAATAATGATGAAAATTTGTTAGATGACCCATTACATCATTTTTTTGTTGGGTACTTGCTGGGTGTTTGTCGGGTAATGAAAAAAAAATATTTATTTAATAAAATGTGGAAGTCTAGGTTTTTTGGGGGACTTCCACACTCATAAATTATTCAGACAACTCCACAATGTAAATATATGTTGTTTTTGGTTTATAAACCTTTCCCTAGTGACTGGGAAGTGATTTAAGAATTAAAGTACTGAAAGTGACCTTAATTAAAATATTTAAAATATATTTAAAAAATTCAAAATATAGTTTTATTATTATGAAATTGTTTCAAAAATTTTGTTTGGAAAATAAAACAGTTCATGACATTAGCAACTAAAAAAGTTGGTAAAGTGTACGATATTATCGTACGTTTGTAAAAAATATAAAACTATTGCTTATTACCACACTTCATGTAACCTTAACTAACTGAAATTCAATAACTTATGGGCTTAGCTGGTGTAAATAATTGTAATGTCAGCCGTCTAGATGTAAGGTGGTTTGAATTATAGCTATTAAATTAATCAAGGTATTGATTAAAGTAAATTACTTTTTTCTTAGCTATATTTTTCAAGAATTTAATTTAAAGATATTTCCAACTATGAATATACTATGCGATGAAAAAAGGTTACATGTTGTGAGACTATGAGACATTTTTTTATGAGCTGGTTACTATTTTTTTTTTGGAAATCATTTTTTTTAATTTTTAAAATGTTGGACACTATTTTATAAGTGGACACTATTTTGTTAAAAATCTGACACTAACTGACACTATCTGACACTATTTCTTTGGATTTTTGTTGCATTATTTGATAGTTCATAGCGCTATTACTTAACTAAAATTTGATAAGTTATGTTACTAGTGATGTAATAATTGAAGAGTCGCCCCATTAAAACAAAGTGTGTATAACCATTATCTATATAAAATGAATCGTGTGTGTTGATTAAAATAGGTTAGCAATTATCATGAATTAATTAATAATTTCATTTTAACATAACTGTAAGACTAATGGGTTTTAATTTTCTTTCTTTAAAAAAAAAGTGGACAGGAAGTATTTATCTTATTTTGCTATAGGCGAGGGAGTATAAACATTATTTACATTATTTGACTTTGGGACAGTTTTTTTTCACCTGTCCGCTATCTAACCATTCTTGTTTATATATAGCCGACGTAGTGCGAGGCTCCATTCAAATTTGTCCCGAGAGGTCAATACTACTGCGTTGCTAAACACTCACCCCCCAAATATTGTAATATATTTTTAATTATTACTTTTTATTTATTTTTTATTACTATCTTTTTTTTATATTTTTATTCCAATAGTATTAAGTTCCTGGGACAGTAGTAAAAGGAGTATAGTGCATAGTTATTTATTAGTAAAGAAAAGGAGTGAGGAAATGGACAGGTAAAAAAAACCTGTCCACAATAAAATAATAGATTCTAAGTGTTTTTCTTTGGTTGTTACTCGTTTAGAGTTTGTAACTTCTTGTCCCAAAAAAATCATAAAAGTTTGATTTTAAAACTTCAGTATAATGTTTATTTTGTTTTTTAAAGTTTCATATTATCTTATTTTCTTTGTTAATCCTAGTACATTGTATTTAATTTGTGGATAAATTCGTGTTCTATCACATTCCACTACTGCATTATTTAAATCAAGTTTTTTCCGACTGGAAACAGTAACATATTTTTTATCTAAGTCAAAAAGATTAATAATAGCTTTTTTAACTTTTTTACCTAAACTACTATTTGTCTTTGGTAAATCAACGAAGTTTTTCTTTGCTTTGGCTCTTAATAGTTTAAATAGGTCTGTTGTGCAAACCCCAACATCGTGACTGTTTTCGTCCTCAAATATTATTGTGTCTTTTAAAAGAGTTTCCACTGGTTTTGAATACAGTTCAAGGTCGTCTAATATTTTTTTATCTGATTTATCGATACTGAATATTCTGTTGTTGTTTTGTATTCTTTTTCGTTCGTGTTCAAGACTATTATGGAGTAACCATTCCATTTCTTCGTCGTTATCGGTGATTTTCTTTTCTAAGTCTTTTTGCACGTGTGGTATTGGTAATTTAATCCCTAACTCTTTTCTTTTATTTTTTAAGTCTTTTACAATATTTAAATCGTCTTCGTGCCAGTCTATGACTTCATTATTATCATCTACTTTAGTAGCTGTAGGAACTCTGTATTTGAAGTTTATGTTTAGCATTCTTCTTAAAATTGCAGGTTCTGGATTTTCAAAATTAGGTAGTACGTTCCCACTTGCTATGGACATAGGGACTTCAAGTGGTGGGATTATAGCAAATGGTTTTCCTTTAGCTTCATATCCTATTTCTTCATCGCCTATTACTTGCTTATAATCGCCGTTATCATAGATAATGGCATTTTTAATATCTTTAATAGAGTTTAATTGTACATTTACTAATGCACTTTTTCCAAATCTATCACTAAATTTTTCAACTGCTAATGATGATACTCTATTACCATGTAACTTGACTATTAGTTTATTTAATAATGATTTAGCCGAATTAGGAACTCCAAACATGAAACACATTACCTGATCTATATTCCCACTTGTAAAACTGTAACCAGTAACCTCAAAGAATCCTTTTATCTCATCTATTTCAGGGTTAAAGTCTATAGTGTAAGGATCAAATGCATAACTTAGTACTGGTTTAATAAGTTTAGATTTTGCTTCCGGATTGTAATTGTATGGTGTTGATTTATGGGTTATAATTGGTTCGTTGAATCTGTTAATTATATCTTCAGGTGATAAGTATTCATGATTTTCCATATCATATAAACCATTACCAACTGTTAATATATTGTAATGTCTGTAGCTTGTGGGTATGTAGTTTAAAACTACTTTAAGATGTGTTTTTTTAAAGTTTGTTTCCATGTCTTCAGGTATTTCATCTATTCCATGTAGCAATTTTAAGCTGTGGATATATAGTTTTTGTTCTGATATCTTTTCAAGTGTGTTGTACTTTGTTTTGATATAATAATCGTATATGTAATCTGAAAGTATTTCCATTCCTTTGATTTCAAGCTCTTGTCTCAATCCTAATTCCGTTTTTAATATTTTTGCTATTTCATTAAATGTCTGTTCTCTGTTTTTATCTTCGCCTGGATTTATAGGGTTTTTCCCTGTCTGTAATTGAGTTAATAAATCAGAGTAGTTGATGCGTGTAATTTCTTCAGGTTTGAATAGTTTCTGTATCTCTGTTTCTGCTGTGTCCTGTTGAATTAAAATTTCTTTAATAGTGCTAATATGATTTGTAGCTTTATAGAAATGTCCATTATAATTTTTAGTTCTTATAACACGTCCTAATGTCATGAATAAGTTATTAACTGTTTTTATAGCTTTTTCTCGTATTATTTCGGGCTCGTATTTGTTTTTCAAGTCTGTTTTGATAATATCATATGCAAAATCTGCTAAAATAGTATCATAGTTTTTAATATCTATTTCTTTGATAAGTGTATTATTGTTTTGATCATAGTATAATAGCTGTAAATTACCTTTAATACTCAATAAACTAATTTTGCTTTCAGTATCTTCTATTAATATTGTTTTTTTGCTTGTGAACACAGACATTTGCTTAAATGATTTGGCTCCGCATTCCGTGCATAATTTTGGTTCTTTTATATTATCATCCATCAAATTTTTCACTAATATATAAGCCTTCCCACATCCTCTACATTCAAATAATATTGAATCTGCATCCATATTTTTAATGTCTTCTGATGAAGGCTTGATTATCATATTTTGGGGCTTATCATTTTTACTAAAAAATTTTTTAAACCATTCTTTCAAGTATTTTTGTCTTCAGAGTTGGCATGAGCTTCTATTTCAGTATATAAAGCATTTAACCCAGCGAATTTTTTAAAATCTCTTGAATTTAAATTAATATTGAATTTATTATTAATCCATCCTTTAACCAAATTTAAATTATGATTCTCTATTGGTAAGTCTTTGAATATTTGATATACTTCATTTTTGTTAAGTCCTCCAGTTCTAAAATTACAAACTAGGACGTACCCTAAATTATTCATGTTTCCATGTGTATAACCTGATTTTATGATATTTTCTAGTAATTCACTTCTAATGTCAGGATTTGAGATTTTGGATTTAAGTAAACCAGTACCTGTATTAATTTGAGTGTTTTCCTTAGATGGTTTTTTATTATTTTTAGTGGTTGGAGTGGGTTCGGTGGTAATGGGTTCTTTATATGTGAATCCACTATCACTATTTTGTACAAGTTCTTTAATTTCATCTAAAATATTTTCTTTAGGTTGTGGATTTTCGAAAAATTCAGTAAGTTCTTCACGTGTTGAAATAAAGTAATAATAAGATTTTGTACCATCATTTTGCTTAATTTCACTAAAAGGAGCTACAAACTGCCTGCCATATGTAAAATGCTCAATATGTTTAGTAAGAAAAGTAATTGATTTATTTCTTAGGAATTTAATAGGATAATCTTCAGGATAAAAAATATTTTCAAGAAATTTATTTGGAAAATCTCTTTTAGTCCAGTAAAATAAATGGTAACCTTGATTAGCTGTACAATTTTTCCATATATCAGGCAAAACTTTTAAAAGATTATATAAGTCTTCCCTTGTTTTATTCCTGATACTTAGTCTTTCTTCTGGTGTTAAATTAGTTATTATTTCTTTTTCTTTCTTACTAAGCTCTTGCATTGATTTTAATTGCTTTGGTGTTGGATTAAAACCGTCTAAATCTAAACCAGCTAAATAATAGTCTTGATTTTTTCTGTTGAAACCTAACATAATCCCTATGTTCGTCTTATGATTTTTCAGTTTCTTAATTGAGTTTGATTTAGATTGTAAATGCCCCCATTTTTTATATGTTTTTTTAGGAAATTCCAAAGTCAAAAAATTAATTTTCTTTTCATCAAAAGCCTTTTCTATGACCGGAGCATATTCTATCATTTGATTAAAAACAGTAGCCATTCAAAAACCCCCCCTAAACTTGCTTGGTGCCCTGCTGATTCTTTCTGGGGAATTACTCTTTTCTTACTGTGACTTTTTTTCGTATTCTTTTTAGGAATATTATGGGACTGGTCTTTATTTGATAATCTTTTAGTTGCAGTCTTTTCATAACTATTAAGTATGGCTAATTTCTGATTGTTAATGTTATTACTGAAAAATAAGGCAGTTTTAAACAAAACCTCAAGAGATAACGATTTATCAAATAATCTTTGATAATTACATTGATATTCAGTAGCTAATTGATATTCTAAAGGGGTTAAATTGAGAACAATTTTATAATCCTCATTGTTTTTATCAAACATTTAACCTCAAGCTCCCAATATTATTATTTGAAAAATAGATGTTAGAAAAACTAGAAAATGTAGCTATTGGCTCATTATTATTCATAATCTTACCTTGCTTGGGAATCATATCAATGTTTATAGCTACTAATGGAGCTTGTTCATTCAAATTAAACACACCCTTGTTTCATAGCTATAATTAGAGCTTTTCTCAATGCAATAGAATTAGTAGGTATTTTATTATTATTTTTCCATATCTCAAACGCTTCATAATCTTCAATTGTCACACAAAATGCAAAGACAATTGGATTATTATCATCATTCTTCATAAATTATCCCCCTTATAAGTAAAAAAAAATAGTTTTTAATGTTTGATAATAAAAAGGGGAATATTAAGAAAAAACAAAAATTTTATAAATATGGGTTCATATAAATATTATATGAGTTAATAAACTCAATTTCTGTTGTTGATATCATCCCTTTTCTATGAAAAATCTCTGCCAAGATTTTTCATGGATTAATCAACATTAAAATATTATTTTTTTATATTACATACTATAGACTGTTCTTTGAAAACAACCTTATTTTTATAATTTATTTTTCAGACATATAAATGTTTTCGTGCATAAAATATTTTTATTTTTCTTGTAAATTATTTATACCAGTAATTGTATCATATAATTTATTAAATTGTTCTTTATCGTTTTTTATAGTTATTAATTTATCATATAAACTTTTATTCTTGACTTCTTTAGCTAATTCTAATGCTTTATTTAGTGTTATTACTTTAGCTTCGTAATTATTCTTTTTTTGACTAATTTTAACTAAAAATATAATATTATACAGTTCTGGAAGATCTTTTAATATTATTAATCCTTCATGATCATATTTATTAGATCTTGCTTTGTAAGTATTGTGTTTCCATTTATCCAAACAATTATTGATTGAGTTTATTGTTATTGCATAAGAAGATCCATCAATTCCTAAATCCCATTGATCTTTATCGGTTAGTTCTGCATGATAAAGTCCCAAAAATGATTCTTTGAATTTTGAGTAATAATCCCAATATGTCCCGTTTGGGAAATACAATTTTAATGATTTATTTATTTTACCTCTACTAGTTGTTTTATCTTTTAATTCTTTATATAATAATTTTCTTACTATTTCCCCCCTACTAACTCCTTTATTTCTTGAATATTCATCTAATCTCGTTTTT
>Ga0209628_10003130_pt1 | contig 11472 bp, 13 predicted proteins | sample TergutCu122P4_FD_187285 | JGI IMG/M metagenome (GOLD analysis project Ga0209628, IMG submission 187285) | Cubitermes ugandensis P4 segment gut microbial communities from Kakamega Forest, Kenya - Cu122 P4 (SPAdes) (version 2) | ecosystem: Host-associated > Arthropoda: Insects > Digestive system...
GCCCTGAATGAAACTCTCGGCTTCCTCCCTAAGCTGCGGATATTTGCTGGAGCCGCGATGGGAATAAATGACTGAAAAACCAGACTCAGGGTGAACAGGATGGCGACAATAGAGGGCGTCCATCTGAAGTACTAACGGTGATGCAGACCCTCGCGGCGCCTTATCTTTTGCAACTGATTGGTAGCGCACGCATGCATAAGGGCGCTCATTCGTATAGAAAAGGTTCTCCTCTTCTACCTCGAATCGGTTCGGGTTAGCATCTTTCTTTACAGCCTCCCGGATTAACGCTTCGAACTCCTGTGGTGTATTGGTCGGAGGCAATGCAAAAACCGATGTCCACGCAACAAAACTTTCGCTATTCGAACGGTTGCCCTTTGCAAAGGCGATACCGGAGCGGGATTCGCTCATGATTTCCCAGATGCCTGATGTAGGAGCCTTGATATGGAGGTACTTGCCGTCAAGTATGCCGCCAAAAACTTGTCCTGGTTGAGCGATCCGCTGCTGTGTTGCACAAGCGGACAAAATGAATAGAAACAGAATGGTTGCGCTGAGTTTGAGCTTCATCGTGCTTTCCCCTAACGTTTATGCTAACCGGCGCCCAAGCGCGTAGCGATTGGGTGTCTAGCGCGCGAAGCGCGCGGGGTTGAGCAGTTTGTTAGGACAACTCGGCGAAACCTGACTCCCGCTCAACCGGACGCGCGATCCGCGAAGCATACCACTTGCGCCCACCTGCGCGTGATGTAACTGCGAAGCAGAACACTGAGCAGATGCAGGGCGGGGGACTGAAAACGGTATGAGCATGCGCTTAAGCATGAATGCGGTGGTTGGGCTTGGCTAACGCGGAGGCCGTGCTTATGCTAACCGGCACCCAATCGCGTAGCGCGCGAGGTTGAGCATGGTGTTAGGACGCTTGGCGAATCCGAACACAAGCCTAACCGAACGCACGAGCCGCAAAGAATAGTACCTTCGCTTGCCGGAGCGGGATGCGGGCGCGAGGCCGAATGTTGATCGGATGCAGCGCAAGAGGTTAATTCAGCGTGTGGTAAAGGGAGCAGTAGATGGTTAGACACAAGTATGGCTTGATTATACGTACAATGTATGTATTATTGAGCTGTGAAAATCACTTACGACCTCACCAAACGCGAAATCAACCTCAAACGGCACAGAGTAGACCTTGTTGACGTGGAGGGCGTCTTTACGGACATGTTCGCACTCACGCAGGAAGACCGCGATCATGATGAGGAACGGTTTGTCACGCTTGGTACAGACGGATTCGGACGGCTTCTTGTGGTGGTCTACACGTACCGGGAGCAAGATGAAATCCGGGTGATTTCGGCACGTTTTGCCGAGCCGCACGAGCGGCGATGCTATGAAGAAGGTGGGCGCTCATGAAAGACAGTTATGATTTTTCAAATGCAAAACGCGGTCCAGTCATCGAGTCAAAGGGCAAAACCCGAGTCACGATGTGGGTTGACGATGATGTGCTTGCTGCTTTCCGCGCTAGCGCTGCGCAGCAGGGGAAGGGCTACCAAACTTTAATGAACGATGTGCTACGCTCGCATAGCCACGAGGAAACCGCTCCCGTCACGATGGAAGCCCTGCGTGCCATATTGCGCGAGATCATTCACGAGGAACTGCATCCGGCCTAACGGTTACGCTAACCGGCGCCCAAGCGCGAAGCGCGCGGGGTTGAGCAGTTTGTTAGGACTGCCCGGCGAAACCGGACTCCCGCTCAACCGGGCGCACGATCCGCAAAGAATAGCACTTCCGCTTGCCAGGGCGGGATGTGATCAGTTGGGACGAACATTGAGCGGCGCGGGAATTTTAGGCGTCACTGCACGCACAAAGAAGAACCGCTGGTCTTGGAAAACCGAATCGGTGGGTGCCGGGTAGTAACACCATTGATTGCGAACGGTGGAAGATCAAATTCTATTTTGCGGGGCGCGCTACCGAGCGGCTCAATTGTCAATCGAAATACGTCGCCCTCTCCGTACCAAGCGGAGTACTCGCCCCATTTCATATTAATGTGAGAGGATCTACCCGTTCCTTGCAACTCGGACAATGCTGGGAAGTGAACTTCAGGTAGGTTATGAATTCGCGCATACAGAGCATCAGGTATGCCAGAGAGCGCCTCAGTTATTTTCAAAACCTTCTCCGTGTTGTCGTCGAGAATCCGCACTCGAACCAAGTCCGATTCCAACTGCACTGACTGCCCCTCGCCGATACGAAAGAGCATCTGCAATGTGAAATTTTGAATTCCAGACAATCCTACTCTGGGGCCACCAACCTCAAGTACAACGCCTTCCTGCAGCTTGTTTCGGTACTGCTTGTATGGCCCGGTGCATGGCGCCCCGATTGTCTGGGTGTGGAGCCAGGATACATCGGGCTGGTAATACTCGGCAGAGACACAAGAGGTGAGAGCGACGGAGAAGATAATCAGAACGAAACGCATTTATGTACGCCTAACGTGTATGCTAACCGGCGCCCAAGCGCGTAGCAATTGGGTGTCCAGCGCGCGAAGCGCGCGGGGTTGAGCAGTTTGTTAGGATGCTCGGCGAAACCGGACTCCCGCTCAACCGGACGCGCAATCTGTATAGCATACCACTTTCGTTCAGAGCTGAGGGCGAGAAGAGCCCACAAATCTAAACCCGTTACTACATCAGCTCGGCCACTCTCAACTCCGAGCAACTGAGCAGAGCCGTGTGCCAGCACTGGGCAATAGAGAACGACCTACATTGGCGCCTGGACGTCATGATGCGCGAGGACGCTTGCGTGGTCAGCCGCGATAACGCACCGGAAAACCTCTCGATCATCCGCAGGCTCATCCTCAATATGCTCAAGCTCGATACGGCACATCCGAAGAAAAGCGTTCGTTTGCGACGAAAGAGGGCGGGCTGGGATGATGATGAACGTATGCGCGTATTGGGAATGAAACCTCTATGAAAAATAGATGCAATCGCCCTGCGATTGCGGGGGAGGGTTTGTGTCGCGTTTTTTTACACTATTTCATCTGCAACCTACATAATGAACTCTTATGATTAGGCAACTTATACGCAAAAAATGAAATATTTACAAAACAGCATCAGCACAACCCGAGAAAAATAATGTGCAATTCACCACAACCCCAGGCCTGAAAAATAAACATTAATAATAATAGCACCATATAATTAAAATACCAGAACTTAATCTCACCTTAATTTGAAATTTTAATCCTTTAATTCAAGCACAGTTTGTGTCATCTTTTTTTACATCACCTCACTCTCTCAGTAAATATATCAATATAATCAAACGATTATATATTGGTACGGTTTTTGCAGTTGATAAACGCCCTTATAGGCATTCATCAACTCACGGAGTTTTATCATGCGTAAATTATTCGCTGCTTTGCTGTTTTCATCCCTCTCCCTGTCTGCTGCGGCCGTTCCCGCACCCGATGGTTTGTTCAAAAATTGGAAAAACGACGCGTTGAATCCAAACAACGCGAACATCCCTTTACCGCCTCCCGGCGATGTAACTTGGGACTACAGTTTTTCCGCCGGATATGTTGCTGACGGCTCATTTAGCCTTCAAGTCGGTTTCATTGGTAGCTACACGAAAGACCTCCTCGTTCTTTCGGCAGCATCCATAGGCGCCAACGGCGTGCTTGGTCAGCCGCAGCAACTCCTTGGCACCACAGACGGTTTCTCCAAAAACCCCGTCCCCCTGGGATATGCGCCGGGAACGGAATTCGTTTTCATACTTGAGAACAAGACAACCGGGCAAACCTACTACAGCAACAGTCCGGGAAGTGCAGTGTCGCTTCACAACTACATCAATACGGGACACACCCTTACTCTCGTCGGTTTCGATGTAGGCGGCAATAATACTTACGATGGCTTCCTGTTTCAGATAAGCGGCTCGAAGACCATCCCCACTGCAACCCTCGCCGTACCCGAACCTGAAACCTACGCCATGTTGCTGGCCGGTTTAGGCATAGTTGGCGCTGTGGCACGGCGGCAGACGATAAAGAAAGACTGATCGCTGGCAAATCACACGGGCTATCCGTAATAAGGGGGCAGAAGCCCCCTTATTCATATTAAGATAATCGGGGTAATAGACCACGATTAACTGCATACAGACAGCTTGTCTTGAGAGAGGAGAGAGATTTCCGCTTCCTAACGTTATGCTAACCGGCGCCCAAGCGCGTAGCGATTGGGCGCCCAGCGCGCGAGGTTGAGCAGTTTGTTAGGACTGCTCGGTGAATCCGATCTCCCGTTTAACCGGACGCGCGACCCGCAAAGCATACCACCTTCGTCTACCGGTGCGGGATGCGACTGCGAGGCCGACGACGGCGTTACTGCGCGTTGCGCGGCTGGTCGCTGCGGACCGCTGCTTGAGGCGGTGACCACGACTCTGCTTCCTCGCGGCATGAACTCATTTGCGTCGAGGAGAGTCGGCGCTCCAGCATGGGAACTACCCGATTCACTTCGGCGAGCAGTTGCCGCTCTCCTGACGTGGCGTACTTGCCTGCTCGCAAAGTCCAAATACAAGCGGAGACAAGGTCTGGTGGCTGACCAAGCTGGCCAGCACCGTACATGTTTGCAATGTTCCACATAGCCTCAGCCCCGCCAAGATCGGCGGCTCGCGAGTAGAGACTGAACGCCCGTTGCCTGTCCTGCGTGACGCCCAAACCCAAATCGTACAAGTACGCGAGGTTGTTCGTGGCAAGCGCGTGGTTCTGTGTTGCCGCTTTTTCGTACCAGATCAATGCTTCGGAATACTTCTTTTCGGCCTGAAGTCCGCTACCGATACTGTTTTGAGACTCTGCATGGCCCTGTTCAGCAGCTGCCTTGTACCAGCGCATCGCTTCCTTGCCGTTTCTGGGTACTCCACGCCCACTGTCGAACGCGTTGGCGAGGAAAAATTGCGCGGACATGTCGCCAGCCTTCGCCTTCTCCAGCAGGTCTTGGAACTCAGCGGACAGGCCGGTTTGTGCTGAAGCAAGTAGGGGAATAGTAAGCGCGACTGCTACCACTTTGCGGAGAATACTGACGAACATTTCTGACTCCTAACGTTCATGCTGACCGGCGCCCAAGCGCGCAGCGATTGGGCGTCCAGCGCGCGAAGCGCGCGGGATTGAGCAGTTTGTTAGGACGCTCGGCGAAACCGACACAACGCCTAACCGAACGCACGATCCGCGAAGCATAGCGCCTTTGCCCGCCAGAGCGGGTTGCTGTGCGTGGGTGGAAGTGGACGTACGCGTCACTCGGATAAGGCTGTTAGTTTAATGCCACCTACAGCGGAACCTAGTGCTGTCCGTTTCACAAAGGTAGGCACAATTACCGGTACCCCGCCGGTCATGACCCCAGTCGTACCTTGCCCAGTATAGTTACTCTTGTAAGCGATTGCCTCTGCGGTTGTGTAGATTGCTACATATTTTTCAGCATCCTGATCCGGTGACAGAGTGATCGTTGTCGTCAATCGGGTCGGTTCACTCCATGTTTCTCGGGTGAAAGAAAATTCGAATTTAGGGATTACGCGAACAACCTTTCGTGCAGAATTCAAAATGGAAACAGTCGGATAGACAATTCTGGTGGTATGTCTACCACTAAAAGGATGTACGCTATAACTGGCGTAATAGCTATTAATCACCAGTCGACTAAATTTTCGGTCTTCAGGTAACTCGACGAGTAGCGCGAACGTTTTCCCCGATGGTAAGTCGACCACTGGCCGCGAGGGGTCTAGATAAACGATCTGATCCCGTACCTCGTCAAAGGGAACCGAGGGAACTTCAGAAAGAGACGAGCAGCAGGGGATGGCATGGGTTAACGCTTCTTGCCCCTGGATTGGGTCAACGGACGCACAGCCGGTAAGGGCGGCGTTTGCAGCAAAGGCTAATGCAACCCAGATACTACGGAATCTCATCATCACGACCTCCTAATCACACATAGACAGCCTGTCTTGAGAGAGGAGAAAGGTTTCCGCCTCCTAACGGTTACGCTAACCGGCGCCCAAGCGCGTAGCGATTGGGCGTCCAGCGCGCGCAGCGCGCGGGGTTGAGCAGTTTGTTAGGACTGCTCGGCGAAACCGAACGACTGCTAACACTCAATAAAAACAACGAGTTACGAGAGGTATTTTTCATATTCCCTCATAGAAGCCCTCATTAAAATTTCAGTTATTATCAATTTATCATTCTATTTTATGGGTTCTGGCACAAGAAAACGCCGTTTTTTACGCGGTTAGTGGCGAGAGAAATGGTTGCACGAGAACGATCATATACGGTATTCCCATGCCGAACAGTAGATGTCTATGTTGTTCATGTCTGACCAGCGGCGACCCTCCCACATGGGTTTGCCCTGCGAATACTTCACGTCATCCATAATCATGTCATGGACTGCTTTTGTAATCCAAAGCGGCTTCGAGGACAGGCTAGTGAGCTTCGCAGCATAGTTAGCAGCTCGCCCAATCCAAACAAGATCGTTGTTCCCCCGCACACCGATTCGGGCAGCTCGAATCTGGCTTGTATCTACGCCGACAACATGTTTTAGCGTGAAATTCTGATTTGGGTACTGTTTGCTTATTGCAGGACGTATGATTTTGTTCACTGCATAGTTGATCTTCATTGCAGATCGAACGGCACTGGTGTTCTTTGTTTTTCCTGCAAACACGGCCATGATGCGGTCTCCGTCGTAGGCAGTCACGACACCACCCTCTGCCTTTATGATGCGCGCAGCACAGCGCAGATATGCTTTGTAGATTTCCGCGCAAAAACTCCAAGGCTGGTTGTCCACCATGAGCGTGGAGCCGTCGATGTCTGCATATAGCACTGTCGCCGTCTCAAGATTCTTGGCGTGGTTATTTAGCCGAAGTTGATCCGGGTCTGGTATGTCCTGCGTCGTCACGACCTCCCATTGCTCCCTGAATATCTGATTGACTTCGGACTCCAAGTCGTCCTTGAGCGCCATCTTGCCTCCTAAGGTTTGACAAGCAAGCATATCGCAATTATCCAAGGGATTACTGCAATAAATGACGAATACATGCTTCGACTCACCCACTGATACTTATTCCGTGCAATCTCGGCATTTCGATGAATCTGGTCTGTCCAATCCGTTAGAAGCTGCTCGTCTGTTGCTTGCCTAAACCGCGCGCCATAGCTCGTAGCGTCTTGAGCTGCAATCCTCCCAAAAAAGAGGAGAGAATCTTTTGGCCCCTTGAGGCGAGGCAAAACTGACATGGCAGCACAAACCAGCCCGAGTACAGTTGCGGCGGCTGCAACGAGGATAAAGAAGTACGCATACCCCGTTCGTGCGGTGCAATCTGACGTGGCAAAGGCAGTTGCCAGTCCACCGAGAAGTGCTGTGTCTATTGCCACGATCACACCCACCTTGACCTCGGCAGCCGCAATCCATGCCAAATTTCGTTCAAGAATCCATTGAGCCGTGGCGATGCGTTGCTGAGTGTCCGGTCTGTTGGTTTCTTTGCCGGTCATCATGTCCTCTGATTTAATTCATCCACACATTATAGGGGCATGGTAATCGACTCAAGGATCATGGTGAATCTCTCGCAGGCCGTGAACGGGTGTCGACGAGATTCGGCTGCATGCGGATGCGGCATCGGCTTCCAACTGGCGTGGCGGCATGGTCTACCAAGTCCTGCCGTCCTGCTTTGCCCTATAATGACCTATCCCGGTTACAAACTCGTACCGAAGGTCGAACATGGCAAAGAAAGAGATTGACTGGAAGCACTACGCAACACTCGATGTTTTATGTTTGTACGACCTTATCCATTTGTCGCTTGGCATTCATCCCGAAGAGCCGTTGAAGAAGCTGAGTCCAGAATTAGACTTGAAGTGGACAAACAGAAACCTGATGTGTCTTGGCGCAATCAAAACGAAAGAATTGAAAAACCATACCCACATAAAAGGGATTGATATTTTTTCGCCTCCTGCAAAAGCATACCATGTCCTGATAGATGATTTTGTACGCTTTGCACTGAAATGGAAATGGAAACTTCCAGACGAGTTTCCGCGCAAAAATCAGGTATTCGAGAATGAATACGAAGCATGTCCATTTTGCCATTACAAAACAAACCTGATAAAAATACAGGGTGAAGCGATCAAAAAATTCTGGGCTGACTTCGACTTCACAAAGCCGGAAACCGAGCCGAAGAGTGCCGTCATCATCGACTGGATCATGACCGAGCACGGCGTTTCCGACCGCATCGCCTCGGCAATCGCAACAATCATCCGCCCGGACAGGTTGAACCGTGGCATCAAGAAGCAGAAAAAACCGCTCACTGATTGAACCCTCAACATCCTGCAACCACGGCTGTTTGCAGGGGATTTTGCAGGAGGTTGAACCTTCTGTTTCATGACGGGTTCAACATTTGGAATCTTTATAACGTTCGTTGTCACGGCTAGATTGGTACTGCCTGACCCGGCATTTTCCGGGACTTTCAAGGAGTATCAACATGACCAAAAACGTTGACCCCAATGATGTCATTCTTCGCAAACCTCACGTCGTTGCTCGCACGGGTCTTTCCAAAACGACCATTTACCTTCGCGTCAGAAATGGGCTGTTCACAAAACCTGTTCCTCTTGGGCCGCGCGCTGTTGGCTGGCCGTCCAGCGAGGTTACAACGCTCAACGCAGCGCGTATCTCTGGAAAATCAGATGAGGAAATCCGCAAGATTGTGGATGAACTGCATAGTGCACGTAAAAACGCATGGCAGGGTTGAGCCATCATGTCCGTCGACAGGCTTCTTTCCCAACTCAAAATGGTCAAGCAAACGGGCATTGGGCGCTGGAAGGCCCAATGTCCCGCACACGAAGATCGAAGCCCCTCTCTTTCAATTCGTGAATTGGACGACGGGCGAACGCTGATTCATTGCTTTGCCGAGTGCAATACGCCGGACATATTGGCCGCAATCGGAATGGAGATGTCCGACCTCTTTCCAGACAGAAAGGGAAATCATCTTTCGCCGGAACGCCGTCCATTTCCTGCGGCGGATGTCCTGCGGTGCATCGCGTTTGAGGCGCTGGTGGTGGTCACTTCCGCCGCAACCCAGTTGGCCGGGGAACCTTTTACGGACAATGACCGGAAACGCCTCATGCTGGCGGCTGCGCGCATTCAGGCCGCTATGGACATGGCGGGGGTGCGCGATGGGTGATTCTCCGAAAGACGTTGAAAGAGGCGCGGCCATTCTGGATGAGCAGATTGCGCAACGCCCCTTGAGCATCGAAGAGAAAGCCGAACGGCTGTTGTCAGGCAGTAGCACAAATGCTGAACAGGGCGACGATGCCTGTATTGCGTTGCTGGCCGAACTGTCTCCGGTCGAGTACGAACGCGCCCGCGCCAAGGTTTCAAAGCGCATGGCAATACGTGCCTCCGTACTCGATAAGCTGGTTCAGGACAAGCGGAAAGAACATAGAGCAACAGAAGGCATCACGTTCGCCGAGGTCGCGCCGTGGCCGGAGGTGGTGGCCGGAAAAACCCTGCTGTCGGACATTTTTGAGACCATTTCCCGGTTCATCGTCTGCAAGCCGGAAACCGCACAGGCGGCGGCGCTGTGGGTGGTCATGACGTGGTGCATGGACGTGGTGCAGGTCGCACCCTTGGCCGTCATCACCGCGCCAGAAAAACGTTGCGGCAAATCTCAGCTCCTCACTCTCCTGGGCAAGCTGTCATGCCGGGCGCTGGTCGCAAGCAACATCACAGCGGCGGCTTTGTTCCGCGTCATTGACGCATGGCATCCGACCTTGATGGTGGATGAATCCGACGCCTTCATGCGAGAAAACGAGGAACTGCGCGGCATTTTTAATAGCGGCCATACCCGCGACTCGGCCTATGTGTTGCGCGTGGTTGGGGACGAATTTGAGCCCAAGCAATTCAGCACATGGGGCGCTAAGGCCATCGCCGGCATCGGCAAGCTGGCCGATACCCTCATGGACAGGGCCGTGACGCTCGAACTTCGGCGAAAACTCCCCCATGAAAAGGTGCAACGGCTGCGTGACGCTGAACCCGATCTCTTCGATCACCTGCGCGCCCGTCTTTGTCGTTTCGCACAAGACAACCGCGAAGCGGTGCGCATCGCAAAGCCGCAACTGCCGCATGAACTGAACGATCGCGCACAGGATAATTGGGAACCGCTGCTTGCCATCGCCGACATTGCGGGCGGCATCTGGCCGGAGACGGCAAGGCAGGCCGCGATTGTTCTTTCCGGCGGAGTAGAAGAGTCCGCCGCCATCGGCAGTGAACTTCTGGCTGATATTCGGGAAATCTTTGAGGCAAGGCGCGAAGAGCGCATCAGCACCAAAGAACTGATTGAGGCGCTTTGTGCCGAGGAAGAAAAACGTTGGGCCAGCTACAACCGAGGAAAATGGATCAATCCCCGGCAGGTCGCGAGGTGGCTGAAAGAGTACGGCATTGCGTCAAAGACGATCCGCGTTGTGGGTGAAACACCCAAAGGGTACGAACGGGCGCAGTTTGAGGATGCGTTTTCGCGCTATGTGCCTTCTTCCCCGTTTTTATCCGCAACAACGCCACAACCCAATAACCACGCGGGTTTTGGTGTTGCGGATAAAAAAACCGAATCCGCAACATCCGCAACAGCGCAACAAAACAGCCCTGCCGGTTGTGGCGTTGTTGCGGATTCGGGGGTAAATGTTGCATATGACAATGACCAAAAAGCAACAGAAAAACGTTACAACCATGCGGGTTGTGGCGTTGTTGCGGATAAAAACGAGAAAAAGGGTGAATGCACTGCATGCGCATTCGACGAAGATGAACGCGAAGCCTTCGAGGAACGCGCGGCCATCATGGAGTTCGACGGGGGGTTGTCTCGGGAAGTAGCCGAGCGGCGGGCCAGGAAGGAAGTCATTGGGAAACGTCACTCCTGCTGGTGGCGGCTAAGTCTTGCGGACGGTAAGACGTTGACGGTTTTTGTGCCCTCCGGCAATACCCGTGCAGACGTGCTGAAAGACTACCCGGATGCTACTTCAGCCGAAGCCTTTACGCTGGATGACAGCAGCCCGGACGCGCCGATGGTGGGGGAAGAAGAGGCCGCCGTCCGGGCGTGGCTGATTCGCCTCGGGGACGCTTTCTGCAAGTGATCGGTGATGCACTGGCACAGCGCCCGCGAAAACGCCGGGGCGCGCGCCGGTTTCATGCGTGGGCGAAGATGTATGCAGGTCGGTGGCTTTGTCCATCAGCCCTTGACCCTGTTGATAACCCGCCTGCATGCTTACGACTTGCGAGAGGCGGGTTATCAACAGGGCGTCCACGCCGTAGGCGCGGACGGGGCTGTGGTCAAAGCGGTTTTGCCGAGATAGTTGGCGCAATGATTCCGGCGGCGGTCGGATCGTGCGTACCCTCTCGCCCCCGTCACTGCGACAGTGACGGGGGCGCAAAGCCCCCGTTCACGCGGCCCAACGGGCCGCTAGAGCCGTCAGGGGTTCCGTGACGGGGTTGTCATCGGGATATTTTGCGCAGCAGA
>Ga0209628_10003131_pt1 | contig 11471 bp, 7 predicted proteins | sample TergutCu122P4_FD_187285 | JGI IMG/M metagenome (GOLD analysis project Ga0209628, IMG submission 187285) | Cubitermes ugandensis P4 segment gut microbial communities from Kakamega Forest, Kenya - Cu122 P4 (SPAdes) (version 2) | ecosystem: Host-associated > Arthropoda: Insects > Digestive system >...
GTGTATTTCTGCCGATAAACCAAGAAGACTTGTGCCTGTCTTACTCCCTCATCTAAACTTCGACCTATCGCCAGAAAGACGCTACAGTAATAGCCTTTGTTTCAGACCAGCAGACGCCGCGATCAACAAGTAGTTTCCTTCTGATGATTCGCAGCATCGCTTTCATCCGGCGCCACCGTCATTCTCACGTCTCCCCTTCCTTCCTCTTCCATTTTCAACGTTAATTCTTACTTTCTGTCGGAACTTGAAACCTTACGGCGGCGAATTTAACACGACAGGCAATGCACGTTTAACGTAACGTTCAGGCGCGTTCGTGGAACCATTGTTGCTGTGGGAAAGCAGTAAGTATTACATATTATCAGTTTGTGTATTTGTAGCCTTTGGCATCCAACATGCATTGATCATGCAGCAGGTTGTCATCTGTGGTCTGCCCCCCTCTACAATATTTTCAACTTTACCTCATAAAAGGCAAGATTTTCGAAAAAAAAATTATCGACACTGAAATGTGTGTTTCGATTTTGTCTAAACTTATGTCTAAAAAATTTTCCATTCTAAGAAGAAATGAGCGAGATGTGATCAAAAATGTAAAGTACCCGTTATTCTTGTCCAATTTTAGAGAAAATTGAATTTTCTCGGCAGATTTTCGAAAAATACTCTAACATCTAATTTCATAAAAATCCGTCCAGTGGGAGCCGAATTGTTCTCTGCAGACAGAGGGGGACAAACAGATGGACACGAAGACGCTAATAGTCGCTTTTCGCAATTTTGCGAAAGCGCCTAAAAATTACGCTCACCTGAAATATGACATCGTGTAGAAATATAGGCAAAAATTTTTCCGGTAAACCCACCTTCAGGTAGAGAATGGAGGCAGCAGGTTTCGCCGTTATCTTTTGGTCATTATACACCAAACTGCACAGTGTCACATGTCAGGAGATCGTGATACTGACTTACTTTCTGCATCAGTTAGCAGTGTATATTAAACCGTGTACTACAGTTCGATTCGATAAACCATACAGGCCTGCCAGTTAGGTCTTCATACAAAATACAAACTATATTCACGTTACTTACAATTAAAACTCTTTGTCTTTTATTTCTTAAATATTTGATGTCCAAAAAGTAAATATGTGTCTTTCACATAGAGATTTTATTCTGGCGTCTAGTAAGCGAATGTTAACATTTCTGAGAGACAAACGGCCTCTATTCATGGTATGACCTAATCATGATGGCAATAGCTTTCCACGAAATTTTGATAACCCTCTACCTAATTAAGCAATGTCATAACCAGAATATCACAGCCTCCACGGCCAGTGACTCTTCACATCTTACGAGTATTTCTTTCACAGGTGCGCTCTTTCTTTAGAGATATTAGTTCCTTAGATGTTCAAGAAATTTCCTTCCTTTGAAGGAATCGTAAGTTTTCTTACACCGTTCCCAGCAACCTGCCACTGGATCATGTTCTGAGCCAAATAAATCCCGTATACTGTCCCCCACCCTACTACTTTAACATCCAGTTCAATATTATTATCCTAAATGTGCCAGTGTTTATCAAATGGCATCTTCCATTCGGTAGTTTCGGTGAAAAATGAGATACATTTCTCACCTTTTGTATGTGGCTGTCATAACCCACTCACCTCAACAAACTATTATCATTGCCTTGATAATATTCAGTGAGTTAAACAAAGGGAAGGCTAGCTGATTGGTCACATTTTGCGTAGAAACTGTCTTTTAAAACCGGTTATTGAAGGAAAGATAAAAAGGGGGTTAGAAGTGACAAGAAGACGAGGAAGAAGATGTAGGAAGCTACTGGATTACCTTAAGGAATGGCGAGGATACTCTAGATTGCACTATGTGGAGAGCTCGCTTTGGAAGAGGCTTTGGACCTGTCGTAAGACAGGCTACAAAATGAATGAATGAACATAAAGGGTGAAGCTTCTTATACGGTTTCGTTCACCCTCATGGTACCTCATCCTTCGTAAATCCAAATACTCTTATCACCAACGCGTTCTCGAAAACAAGTTGTGAATGTTGACATAAGCAAATTTAGCCTCTTCTCCAATAAGGGTTTATTGAAATTTAAGTTTCACTTATGAACTTCCTCACCAGTGCCTTCTTCTTCTTAATCATTTTCTTCTTTATTAGCTTGTTCAATATTTCTTTTAACGATGTCTTAAGTAACGCGCGCTACTTAGCTTTGAATGTATGTACAACAGTAAATAATGAATTTTAAGGAATAAGAAAGGAAGCGGGAATTGCCAAAATTAAGGCAGTCTACTATCCTGGTGTTTTCCTGTAGAAAGTGAAAAAAAGGAAATCTTCAAGAAAGTCACTATATGACTCTGGAATTAAACTGCGTAACTCCCTAATACAAATCACGCGTATTATCTTCTTATCTGCCAGCTTGTTCAGCCCAAAATTTCCCCTCAACAGCCTGTTCCAAACTGTTGACTTAAAAAGACTGTAGACAGGTTTAATAGTGCGTTTGGAGGTAGGGTCTTCTGTGTAAAATCTTTCCTTCATTGCTACTTTGTCATCAAACAATGCGGTATTGCATCTTACCATAAATTTGCTTTTCATGCATATTCCTGCAGATACGTAGACCCTGTAAGAAAGCACCAGATCCTCATAAAATTCCGTGGAAATCTATCTTACGTAGATCAGTCGAGTGACAAGACAAGATGATTCCAAAGAAAAATGAGTTAGAAGATGAAGATGAAGTGTGAGAATTATATAAGGCTGAATGCTCAGTACGGCTAGGAATTTGAATGTCTTGGATGTTCCCAAACTTCCGTAATGCAAGAAGGCTGCTTTGTCCTACATACACTGCCATAAAATGCTATCATTCATTGCCCGTGTCTACCGACAAATCACTGGCCTGTACTCAACACACAATGTCTGTCAGTTATCTATGTTTAGTTTGACCATGTAGGCTACTGTTAGATCATGACGATCCTGATACTGTCTTTGTGTTTATTTTGTTATCTACATAGCAAATGGTTCTCACCCTTTACTTCTGTGAGACTAAATTTTTAAAGTAAAAAATGTGTCTCAACCATAATAATCTTTGTGGCACCTATCGAATAAGCAGCTAATTAACTAAGTTTTCCTAAGGGCTACTTGAAGCTTATTGGACTCAAATATATTTTATGGTATCTAATTTAGTGAATGTTTAAGTAATTCAATTATATCAGGATAAATTCCCTTGGGTCGCTTTTCTAATAACACTGGCAAGAGGCTCAGAATACATAAGAACAGGTAATTTCTTAAAGAGTCTCTTAATTATCAGATGTGAAACAAAAAGCCTGTTTTAGGAATTGCTTCATCCTAAGAACATAAACAACTGTCATCACCAGGTTTTCAGGCATTTCATCTTCATTTGGTAGCATTTACAGTTTAGTGAGAGAAATAAGAGAAGCTGTAGGAAGCGAAATGTTCTTTGCGCTGGGTTAGAGGCAGTAATGCATTCAGTAGATAATACGTGTATAGAATTCCATATTTATTAGTGGGCAGTTGCGAAAATTTCCCGCGTATGCTTTCATGTTTTTTTGATTAATCAAACTAGTGTTTCCAGGGCAGGAATGCGGGGAAATAGGCTATAAATAGTTTTAGCCCCTCGAAATTGGAATTTTTTACTATATTAAAATTATCAAAAGCAGTCTGTAGCACAAGGAGTGACACCACAAAAGGACATGTATATAACTGTGTAAAAATGACGAAATTCCTCGCCTGCGACTTCAGTTATAGCTTAAAACAACTCAGCCATTCTTCTTGGAAAAAGTCGCAAAAATATATAGGTACATACGAGGTGTGGCAGAAAAGTAATGAGACTGATTTTCTTTTAACCATTCATTTTATTCTTTTTACAAATCAAGGTTATCCCCTTCAAAATAGTTCCCTTGGGCAGCTACACGGCGACGGAGGCGTTGTTTCTATGGTTGCAGTGCTTCTGCTGGAATACCTTTCAGCTCGTCGGTTACGCTCTTCTGGATATTAACCAAAGCACCAAAATGGCGCCCTTTCAAGTGGTTTTTGAGCCAGAGGAATAAAAAGAAGTCACAGGGACTGAGATCCGGCGAATAGGGGGGCTGATGAACCACAGAAATGCTTTTATCTGCCAAAAATTCATTGATGAAGACTGCCGTGTGACAGGGGGCGTTGTCGTGGTGCAGCATCCAAGTGCGTGCAATGCCTGGTCGCACACGTGCCACCCTTTTCCCGAGTTTTTCAAGGAATTCCCGATAAAAAGTTTGATTGACAGTTTGTCCTGGTGGCACAAATCCCTTGTGGACGATCCCCTGACTTTCAAAAAAACCAAATGAGCATCGATTTGATTTTGGATTTGCTCATTCTCGCTTTCTTAGGACGGGGAGAGATTGCAGTGTGCCACTCCCGACTTTGGCGTTTTGTTTCGGGGTCGTACTCTAAAATCCATGATTCGGCACCTGTGATAACGCAACTGAAGAATTCTGGCTCCTTCTCAAGGCGGCCCAGAAGATCAAGACACACATCCCTCCGATTGGCCTTCTGCTCAGTCGTGAGGCTCTTTGGAACCATCTTGGCGCACACTTTTCTCATGTCCAAATCCTATGTTAAAATTTGATGGACAGTAAACCGGTTCAAATTTAACTCACTACTGATTATTCTCAACGTCAATCGACGATCTGACCTCACAAGAGACCTCACTCTTTCCACATTGTCATCCGTTTTTGAGGTTGAAGGTCTTCCCGCACGAGGTTCGTCTTTCACTTGTTCTCGGCCTTCTAAAAGGGACTTGTGGCACCTGAACAATTGTGCCCTGGATAGGGAATGTTCTCCATAAGCCCCTTGTAACTTTTCATAAGTCACAGTAGCAGATTCGCCAAGCTTTACACAAAATGTGGTGGCACAACGTTGCTCAAACTTCTGCCGGTCCATTTCCGTAACGCACCTCACAAACACAACTTCACTTCAGACGCTCTCAGCAATCGCGCAGTAACTGTAACAAGTTCAAACTTGTACTGAGTCTACGACAGGGGTTAACCTAACTGCAATGTGAAGGGGGAGGCAGCAGCTTTGTCGGTCCGTGCACAGAGTTGCCAGTCCCATTACTTTTCTGCCACACCACGTAGATCATGTCTTCAGCGTTATTAGGTCTTTTCGTGTTATAGTGACTAGACTAGGGGCTGGACCTTATAGGGAAAAATGGATTTACCCTTCTGAAAGTGTCCAGAAAGTCTCTGGGACCTACCCAGTCTCCTATTCAATGAGCACTAGGGGCTGTTTTTCGAGGGTAAAACAATAGACCACTCCTCTCCGCCTTATGCAGAGGCGGAGAATGAGTGGATCTATAAACCCAGTCCCCCATTTGCCTTTATGACCTTGAACAGGGTCAATGTTGTTACGACCTTGCTGTTTCCATCTTCTCCTGAAAATGTTTCCGAAATGCTGGTAACCATCTGTCACAAGAGCATATGGTACAATAAAAAAAAGACGCTAGTATAGATTTTTACCGCTGTGAGAACCAGAGATCTCATTCTGTTTTGAAATTTGCTAAAAACTAATATTCAGTCCGAGGGCAGCGTTCATCTTTCATGCTACGCATCAGGGTCAAAGAAGTTGCCTCGTGTGCAAAGAGAATCTCTAGAACAGTAATGGCCATCCTTCTTGAGATTCAGCGCCACAAATGCTAGAAATTTATAATAATACGTGTTAATGTGCATTGATGACTGGACAAAGAGAGGCCGGTTTGGGGCTGGAGGCATTTCTAGATTGCATATTAGCCCTAACGCATTCTCTTTCTAAATATTATTGACGTAAACTAATTTATAAAAAAAAATATTTCGTATAAAATACATTTTATGTAAGAACCAACAGAATTCACAAAATGCAGCACAGGAAAAAAAAAGAGTTTACGTGTAGAAATATAAAAATTCACAGATCTCAGTCCTTCGGGTCTCAGCTGCACCGTCGTAACGTGAAGGTTTCTTTGCTGCTGTTGGCTTGCATTGCTTGTCACTTTCACCTAACTATATCACGGTGCATCGAATATGCTGTTGTTCTTAGCAGATTTTGCCTCCTGCTTTGGGTATAATGCCACAGTTTCCTTAAAACTGATCTAGAATTACTAGCTAATTAATTTGGAGGAGATGAGTGATACGAATTTACGACAGTGTAGTACGTAGTTATTGTTCGTAACGTGCGTTAAGTATAGGCCGACATTATTGTCAACCTTCGTTAAGTATGTCGGTTGCCTCCAAGATACTGTGTATCAAGATCCAGTACATTTATAAAAGCATTCTAAAAAAGAATTGTCTACGTTTTAACTATATGATTCTTGTGCACCTTACAGACTGTGCATTAAAGTGGCTAATTTGTTTTTATGCGGTATTGTTCTGGTTTGATTCCTTGATGTTTTTTTCCCTTGTTGATCGCAACATGAGGGAAAGTTCAGTGTGATATGGTAACATAAATATCTGAGGGACAACAATGTGCATTTTGTTGATTGATTGTTGCGGCATTGCACGGAATGAACAATATAAAGTTCACAAGTTTTAACGAATGTGAAGTGCTGTCAGCACCATTTCACTTCCGCCGTCATTTTGAGAGAAACTGGCACAAGAATCGGTAAGTAAATAGGGGAAATTTTTCGGATTTCCATTCAGTTATCCTGAAGGTATGAAAGTTGTCCATATGTACAGTGGTGGGGTATGGAACTACTAAGTGGCTGAACATGTTTCCCTTCCTTGCCAGGCGGTTTCTGGACGAATGGCTTCATATCACTTGATTCCTCTTTCAATTTTAAATCCTCTAGCTACCAGAAAACCGTCAAGCTCTCTGAGACTTCTGATGAAGCCCGCCATTGAATTCATGTTCTATGGAAAGACGTGGCAGATCAACTCTGCCCAGTGAAGTTACTATCGGAGGGTATTGCCTTGGTTTAGGATCTGAGGAAGGGTGGCGTTTTTACAGCAGCTCCTTGCTGCTTTGGGCAGGAGAGTTGCGGAGACCGTGAGGGCATCAGTTTCGGAATACGACCGGCTGAGTTAAAGCTTACATGAAGGTTTAACCACCGAAAGGCAAAAATTAATCAAAATTATGTATAAAATTCCCTCTCTACATCACAGAAAACTAAATTACCTATAAGAGTCTGTTAACGCTGTTTAAGAAAAATAGTCTACTGCTGCTGAGAATCATGATACATACACTGTGTTTTAAAGCAGACGCTATATGTAGCAAACACTGAACTTTAAACAGTTAAGAGATAAATTGTATTTCAAGACAAATATTGCTCTTTTCTATAGGATTGAGGATCGGTACTCTGAAACGTACGTAACAATGTATCGGATCAAGCCATATATCAGTGAAGGCCCTCCGTGGCATCACATCACGGAAGTTCGTAAATTTAATATTCGTTTCCATTATCGTCTAAAGTCTCATATTTTTAAAAATTTCACCAAAGCAAATAAACTACGGACCACCACGACAGACAAGATTTCATGTGCTTCGATTTCTATAGAGAGCGTTTTATGAAGCAGGGCAGCGCAAAGCACCTCGGACGCCATCATGCTCCATAGCGACCGATTACACCACCCTCTGTGCAGGTCTCAGTCCCGCGTTAAAAAGGACACTCCGTACTTCTAACATTCGTCTTCCCCAGCATTTTAAATACAAGCCAACAGAAAGCATAAACCTACACAATATGAACACAGTGACGAAAAATTGTAGCAAATTTTAATATCAGTAGTATAAATGCCTGTATGTATTCTGTGTCTCCCAGTTCGAATGGCACAGTGAAAAAGCAGGATGGCATTTTTACCACTTTTCGTTGCACAAAAATCTTCGTGCCCTGTAATAGTGAAGACTGTATGAACATTTCTGAGGAAGATGACGTGTTCAATTTTAAAGGCTGCAGTTTCCTCTGTAACCTTGTTAACTATGCACCAGACTGCACTGCGTCGCACACCAGAAAGTCACAGTGTTATTATTCAGCACATGGGGACTTCAGAGAGGAACGTTTCTTTATTTGCTATAGTCTGAACTTGATTCCTACTGTTTTGATGATGATGATAATAATGATAATAATAATAATAATAATAATAATAATAATAATAATAATAATAATAATAATAATATAGAATGCTTTGTAACAGGAACCGAGGATTATAAAAAACAACAGAACAAAAGGCAGAGGAAACCAGGGGAGAGAAGGATGAGCCCGGAACGGGTCAGCAAGCGGCCCAACTCCATGTTATGATGATGATGGTGATGGTGATAATAGATAATATGGTATGTTAGCTACATGATGATGATGATGATGATAGATAATATAATAGTATAAATGGTTCAGAGCAAAATTCCCTTTACTTTCTACGAAACACTTCAATATAACCAACATTTATATACACCAGAAATTACCCTTCAGTTTACAGTGGTTAATTTTTAAGATGAGATCTTTCTAATTACATACAACTTACATTGCAGTAATTCTTAATATATATAGACCTGACGGTGACCCATTGTGGCCGAAACATGTTGCAAGTAAAAGTTTCTTATGTATATTATATAAACATTCTTAGTTGTGAACGACAGTTTTTTCTCTATATTATTATTTTTATTTGTTATTAATTTGTTTATACCGTTCACAAATATGAAAAATGAGGAAGAATTTCCAAGAGCGGATTTTATAAATATGTGTACTTAATATAACCCCAATAATAATACTCATGCGACGAGAAGTTAAATTCCAACCATCGATCAACTGTTCTGTCTATGTGAAATGATTCAATGTCCCTTCTTTAGTAACGACAAATAGAAGGGTTGCTGGATATCATGAAGCAAAGCGATCTTTTCCGCAAACATTCCACAGAGTTCTGTTTCCACTATCTCCCACCTCTTTACGTGGAGCATCACTTATTCCTTACATTTCATCTCTTAAGTTTGTGGAATATATCTCTCCCTAGTCAGTTCTATAGAAGAAAACATATCACTGAACGTCTGAATCGAGTCGTTGACATCTCTGGTTTGCATTCGAGAGATCTCGGAGACAGGCAGTCCTAAGTTTCAACTATGTCCCTCGCCCCCCTCCACGTCCTTCATTCGAATACCTGGATGGAGTTGCCTAATCTTCTGCAATGATCGATTCCCTAAAAAATATTTCCAATTTTTTGCGCACTCCTTACCACATCACTGGACGGGAAGTCTTTATAATGTGAGCACTCGAAGGCTTCGTTAAAGATAAAGAACGAAATAACCAAACACACAGTCTGTCCCCAATAACGTATTGTAGATAGGTAGAAAAATCACGGCATGGCAAGACGTAGAAAGTCAACAAACTGAAAATATTTTATTTCTTTGAAAAGCTTCAGAATGTCTTTAGCACGTTAATGTTGTCCCTGTTCTTATTTAAGCATGACAACTTGTGGATGATTGGAGACACAGCTCCATAGATTCTTAACATCTGCACTAGATATAGGTGACCGGTCAGCTCCAATCTCCGACTGCTGTACCTCCAATGAAAGGCGCCGGTACCCACTAGGTAAGACGCTGCGTGAAACACGAGTCAATGCAGACACTATATAAAACAGGAATAACTGACCCTACTCGTAATACTCGTATATTCCCAGTCGTCCAGCTCGTATCCTAGTCACTACACTGACTGGATTTTATCCAAGGAATTTTAATAGCTCTTATTTGCAATTTCGCTTCCTTTTTCTTTCCGTATAATTAATTTGTTTCAACTTATCAACTCTGTGTTGAGTTTAGTCCTTCAATTTTCATTCTTTAATCTAGTCACACACTTAGAAGTGAAATGAAATTACTTTAATATAAGCCTAAAGAACCGAAATATTACAAGAAATTCTAGTGGGCTTGTTAACAAGTGAGCTTACTATATGACTCAGTTGAATCCAAATTTTAGCAGATAACCTTCTTATATAAATGGAGATTGGCTGTAATTTTTAAAATCCTTATTGAAACTTATTGTCATAAATATAACAGGAATCGTGTAAAAATATGGGTTATATTAGTAGTGAGATTAGAAGGTGTGAAGTTCGGTAATCGAAACTATATAATATTCTTCATGGCTGTTGTTATCAGCCAAATTGTGACGTGCATTAATATATAGAGAAACTCTGCATTTTTCTCCTAAAGTGCATTTGTACGTTCGTCTGATTCTCACAATTAAAATATAATTTTTTCTTGGGGAATATAAACAGGTTGGTCCTTTAATGAAAATACAATGTGATTTCTGTTAGGTGATAAGTTTGTTTCTAGACGAGTTCTCAAAATTTCGAAAGTGACTATTAGCTTAGTCGTGTCTGTCAAACTGTCCGTCCTTCTACATGGAACAACTCGGCTCCCATTGGACGGATTTTCGTGGAATTTTATGTGAGCATTTTTTGAAGATCTGTTGATAAAATTCAAGTCTGACAAGAATAACGGGTACTTTACATGGAAACCAATACACATTTATGATCATATTTCACTCATTTCTTCTTAGAATGAGAAATGTTTCATACAAATTTGTAGAGAAATTCAAAACACACATTGTATATTCAATAACCATTTTCCGAAAATTGTTCCTTTTATGAAATAATGTGAAAATTTATTATATAAGGAGGACAGAACACAGACTACAATATGGCGCAAGCGCATTTCATTCTGGATATCTAAGGCTACATACATACTCATAATATGCTATATTCATTGTTTTTTCACTGCAACAATGGTTGCACGAACGCTCTTCAGGGTGACGTTATAAGTATATTGCCTGTCTTGTTAAATATCATACTGTTAATGTCAATATTTATAATGTTATTTACATGAACTTCAGGCTTTACGCCTTAACAGACTTAATTTATTTGCGTCTCCAGATTAAATATTACTCTCACATTTACATCACTTTTCTTTTCATTTCCCTAATATCATCTGTCTTTCTTTCAGTCTGGCCATTAATTAACTTCCTAGTTTCAAGTTCGTGCAACAGATGACGGCTTCTCTATCATACAAGAAAGTTTCTAAACTTAATTAAATTATTATCATAACTGTTAATATAAAATATCCAAGAAACGAAATGAATTAAATTTATATCTCGATAACTGCCAGACTCCTTCTCGGCGTGACAGCATAGATAAAGAACGCTATTTCGAAATAAACTTCGAGGAAATTAGAGAAATGAGGTATTTGCTTTAGAAAACGTGTCGTGGGGTAGTTCACTTCTCTTAGACGTTTCTTTCTAATTTTTATTAAGATAAGCTATTTAACCCACAAGTAAATCAAGAGCCATAACCCAATTCTTTTCAGAAAATTGTGATATAAATTTCACTTTTCCGTCATGAGAGGTGTCTATTTCATTTGACGGATGAAAAAACCTACTTCACATGGCACCGCTACTATACCGTCACACTGCCGTGTAATAGAAAAACTACTTCACATGGCACCGCTACTATACCGTCACACTGCCGTGTAATATAAAAACTACTTCACATGGCACCGCT
>Ga0209628_10003132_pt1 | contig 11468 bp, 8 predicted proteins | sample TergutCu122P4_FD_187285 | JGI IMG/M metagenome (GOLD analysis project Ga0209628, IMG submission 187285) | Cubitermes ugandensis P4 segment gut microbial communities from Kakamega Forest, Kenya - Cu122 P4 (SPAdes) (version 2) | ecosystem: Host-associated > Arthropoda: Insects > Digestive system >...
TGATACGAGCATGATTGCTCGGAACGGATGAAAACTATATCGATACTTGTTCCGACGTTCAACGAGGAAGAGAACGTTGTTCCGCTGTCCGAGGCGATACTCGCCCAATTCCGTGACCATCTTCCGGAATACGATTATGAGATCATATTCATAGACAACGACTCGAAGGACACCACCAGGGCGAAGCTCAGAGAACTGTGCTCTTCGAATCCTAAGATCAAGGCGATATTCAACGCCAGGAACTACGGTCAGTTCAACTCCCCGTATTACGGTCTGCTGCAGGCGACTGGTGATTGCGTCATTGCGATCTGCGCAGATTTCCAGGATCCCGTGGAACTTATTCCGCAGTATGTGAAGGAATGGGAGGCCGGGTACAAGATCGTCCTCGGCCAGAAAACGTCCAGTAAGGAAAGCGGGATTGTGCGGCGCATAAGGAACTTCTATTACCGAATGATGAAAAAAAGATCCAACGTGAATTTCATCGAGCACGTGACCGGTTCGGGATTATATGACAGGGAGTTCCTCGAGATCCTGAGGAATCTCGACGAACCGAACCCGCTGATCAGGGGCATCGTGGCGGAGATCGGATATAAGGTCAAACTTATCCCGTATGAGCAGCCGAAACGCAAAGCCGGAAGATCGAGCAACGGTCTTTTCGGGTATTACGACGCTGGGATGCAGGGCCTTACCACATATACGAAGATAGGCGTCAGAGTAGCGGTGTTCTTCGGCGTATTGTTCACGTTGGCAAGCATTGCGGTCACCGTCGGATTGGGAATATACAAACTTTTGAATTGGGATACTTTCTCGATAATGAGCTATGCGTTCAGCGTTGCTATATTCTTTGCCGTTTCCCTGCAGATGCTTTTCATTGGCCTTGTGGGCGAGTATGTGCTGAATATCAATTCGCGCATGAAGAAACGTCCGCTGGTCATTGAATCGGAACGGATAAACTTCTGACACGGTTCGAAGTGTCACTGCTTTGCCGTGTTTTCTTTGTGTGTGATCTTGCGCACGGTCTCCTTTATCCTTTCCCCGAACCGTATCCACAGTACTGACAGTATTCCGATGTATTGTATCGCATAACCGATGAACCCGAATATCTGTATCGTTGTGAATCCGAGGAACGTCGAATTCACCGCGCGGACCATGCCCATTACGGACCCCATATCAATGAGGTCGGTATATGCGGCCAGCGCCGCCAGATTCATCGGTCCGCCGGCGATCGTGACTATCGTTGTACCGATCATCAAGAGTATCAGCGGCAGCTTGTACCTGGCGTCCTTCATGAACGCGAATATCACGAACGGAAGAAGCAGAAGCACATACTGCGGTAACGGCGGATAAAGGAAGAGCACCGCGGTCGTCACCAGCAAAGCGTCGAATAACATCGAATCCGACCTTTCTTTATCGGTGTTGTTCTTTATGCGCAGCGCAAGCAATATCGAAACGATCGCTGCGGCTATGTATGCGAGAATCGCCACGTATCCGCCTATCGCCGCGATGGCGCTCGTGCCGACGCCGTCGCTCACTCTCGATGTTATGAATGAGAACGCGGACGCGATAGTACCGTCAAGCAGCTGCGGTAAAAAGATAATGAATGCGGTGACGGCGATGGAAACAAAGAACATTATCAATTTCTTAGTTGCCGTTCCGTCCTCCCTGTGCTTTGATAATATGTGGGCGATGAACAGGAAAACAAAGAAGCCGGGGAAGAGTTTCAGCAGCGTCGCCAGACATAACAGGACGCCGGATTCGATGTATCGTTCTTTTCTTAACATTATCACCGCCAGAAGGGTGATCATGACGGATATCGTATCGAACTGAACGATTATTGCGCCGACCGTCATAACGAACGGACAGAGGAACCATAACGCGAATCCCAGGATCGCTTTCCTCTTATCTTTCGTAAGGTCGCGTATTATCCAGAATATCAGGTAACCGACGACTATGTCGCATAACAGGAATAATAATTTAATTGACATGCCGAAGGCGATCGTCGTCACCGTCGCGACGAAGAAGCCGTCTATGCTCTCAAGCAGGAACGCATCCGTTATGCGTTCCCCGATATTCGCCAATCCGAATATGTCCTGTAAGAACGCCTCCAACCCAAGGATGTATCCCCACGGCGGAGTGTAGAAATAACCGGTCATTTCATACAGCCCGTTACCGCTGTTGATGTTCTGTATGACGACGCCCCAATGGTATACGTCGAAGACGAACGTAACGAAGAACCCGAGAATTATACGTAACGCAACTCCGATGACGATGATCAGCAATATCGTCCTGCAAAGGAACGGCATGGTTACGGATGCCCAATCTTTGTCTTTAACGGCTGACCGTATCTTAGAGAAAAGGTTCACTGCGTCCACCCCGCCGTTTTACCATATACGGTGAAGTATCCGCCGTAGTAGACGTACGCCGTGTAGTTGTTGCCCGTGACGAACGAAGAACCGTCGATCGTTCCCTTCACGGTATTGCGTTTGACCTCTCCTTCCGCGTATCCGGCCTCTGCGGAATACGGGGAGAGGCCCGATGCCATGATCTGCGCCAGATCGTGGCGCTGATTGTTCGATAAGTCGCCGGCAAGAACGCATATCATGCCGCTGCCGCGTTCGTACAGCACAGAGCTGCAATACCCGTCCTTTGTGTAACCGACGGTCAGATTGACAACGGGGAATCCTGAGGGATCTATGCCGTACCTGATGCTGTTGTTCATCATCGATAACGAGGATCTGTAGCTGTTCGATGTGATATCCGATAGTTCTCTGTCATCATCGTCGGAAACACATGACAGGCCGAAGAAGAACAGGGCTTCGTATCCCGTCACTTCAACTATCGCCTTGCCCGCCGTCGCGTAATACTTGCCGAGAACGTTACCGGCCCAGTAGAGGCTTCCGCCGTCCTCGATCCATCCGAATATCAGGTCGCCGGCCGCACCCCCGTATATCGTATCGGGAAGCGCACCGGAAAGGACCGCCAGGCCTCTTGACGTGCACGTGCCGTCGGCAACGTCCTTTTCCATCGCGATTTTGAGATCGGCGGCATTCAGTATTTCTATGCCGCAGACACCCCGGATGTTCAGCATCGTGACAAGCTGCGAAATGTAATACTCCTGCGTCAGCTCCTTCGCGCCTATCGGCACCCACGGCCTTTCCAATACGGACCCATAGTCCGCATCGTAGTAAATGTAATATTTTTCGATCCTTTCGAAATTCCCGTTATCGGAGACGACGACGGAATACTGCTCTGAACCTTTGGACGTCAGCGAAAATTCGAGGTCTCCGTCACCGTTGATCGCCATTTCCGAAGAATGCCTTCCGTTGTCCAACGTGTATACGTAAGCTTCTCCGATCAGGACGGCAGCAACGATAACGACGAAAATGACGGTGAGCACTGTGTTGGACCTCATTCCGTTCCTCCCGGATGTTCCTTTTTATGTGTTCTGCCGACCGTCATGATAATGCCCGCGTCCCTACGTAATCCTGAGACACAGATAAGAACGTGTTGTCCGTGCCGTCCCGTACGCATGATATTTTAATGTCTCTGCAGATATGTGTGACGCATGACCGCATGGGAACGGATTAAAGAGAGATATCGCGGGGAATATGAGCGGAACCCTGTGCTCACGCTCCTTCTGACGATCCTTATAGTTTTTTTCCTGGTCTTCGTCATCGCGGCCGTCATAACCGGCGGGGACAGTGTGTTAGGGATCTTTTTTTATGACCGTAAGGATACGTTCATGGACTTCTTCAACAGTGTCATGCACGCCCAAGAGGGACCGTATGATAATTGGCATGTCATTTATCCGCCGCTCATTGTTGTTTTCTATTCGATCGTCGGGCGCTTCATGATCCCTTACGTAGAAACGAAGCCCGGCGAATTGCTGTCGTTCGCCCTCAGGAATACGCAGATGGGGCTGCTGACGTATGTTTTCATTACGCTGATGACGGTCTTCGTACTATACCTGGTCGTCTCCAGACTGATGGAGGAAAGGGGCATACGTAAGGAGCTCGTGTTCGCTTTCCTCGTCTTTCTCTCATTTCCTCTGGTGTACGCCTTCGAAAGAGGGAACAGCATCATCCTCGCGCTGGTGTTCTGCTTCGCATTCCTGCTGGGGTACCGTTCGGAGAACAAATACGTCAGGTACGCATCTTACATAGCGCTCGGAATAGCAGCCGGGATCAAACTTTATCCGGCGATTCTTTGGCTGCTGATACTAAGAGATAGAAATTACAAGGAATCCGCGATATGTTTCGCAATAGTTTCGGCCGTGTTGCTGCTGCCCTTCATTTTCACGGACGGGACGCCGTTGACACTGGTGCATAATGTGTTCACATACACGGGTTCCCCGGACACATACGGATTCGCGAACCTGAACCAGCTGATATTCGGTGTGTTCCGCGACCTTATCGGTGTGGCCGTGGGCACCGTGCAGATCATAAGTTACGCGGTCATAGGCATATTCACGCTGCTATCGTTCATAGTCATATTGTTCGATAAGGAAATGAAATTCTGGAAGGTCGTAACCCTCCTGGGATGCAACCTCGTGCTGGGCCTGGGCGTCGGCGGGATATATCAGATGCTGTACATGCTGCCCGCCGTTCTGTTATTCCTGAACGCAGAGAGAACGTTATCCCGAGAGAATCTGTTCTATCTTGTTTCTTTTGCATTGGTGTTCGCCCTCGTTCCCGGCATCATGCCTTTCGATATATTGCCGTCGCCGATAATAGGTTCTTTCAAGGCCGCAATCCTCATACTCATTTCCGCGGCGCTGCTGCGGGAGGGACTCGGCAGGCTTTGGCGGAAACGGGCGGCTACGCCCGCGGACGCGTGCTGCGATAAATAAAAATCATATATTCGCACATGATACGTGAGTTCATGAAGGCCGTCATACTTGCGGGTGGGCTCGGTACAAGAATATCTGAAGAAAGCCACCTGAAGCCGAAACCGATGATAGAGATCGGCGGGCAGCCGATATTATGGCACATAATGAAGATATATTCCAAATTCGGCGTGAACGATTTCATCATCTGCGCCGGATATAAGCAGCATGTGATCAAAGAATACTTCGCCGATTATTTCCTCCACTGCAGCGACGTCACGTTCGATTTCACCAAAGGCGGTGAGATGAAGATACATACCAACGTATCCGAACCGTGGAAGGTCACCATCGTCGACACCGGACTGGAAACGATGACCGGCGGCAGGATCGCGAGGATCAAAAAGTACGTCGACGGAGAGACGTTCATGCTCACGTACGGAGACGGCGTATCCGACATCAATATCGAAGAGCTTTTGAAATTCCACAAAAAATGCGGGAAGGTTGCCACTCTCACCGCGGTCCGCCCGGACGGAAGGTTCGGGATACTCGACCTTGACGGCGACACGGTGGCGTCGTTCAGGGAAAAGAAGACGGAGGACGCCGGCCTCGTGAACGGCGGGTTCATGGTGCTCGGGCCGAAGGTGTTCGATTACATCAAAGGCGGCGACTCGACCGTTTTTGAGAAAGAACCGATGCAGAAGATCAGCGCGGACGGGCAGCTTGCGGCGTACAGGCACGACGGTTTCTGGCAGTGCATGGACACGCTGCGCGACAAAGAGGCGCTGGAGGCTATGTGGAGAACCGGCAAGGCCCCGTGGAAACTTTGGTAAGGCGCATTAATTAAGGCGCATACCATATCGTGATGCGACGGAAGTGGACTGATGTTCGACGGAAGGACTGAGCGGCAGGCGAAGGACGAGATATTGAAAATGGTGGCGGAGTATTGCGACAAATACCACAAAAAAGGAGATTTCGCCGAGGGACAGAGGATACCGTACGCGTCGAGAGTTTACGACCGCGATGAGATGGTCAACCTCGTGGACTCGTCCCTGGAGTTCTGGCTGACCGCGGGAAGGTTCACCGACGAATTCGAATCCTCATTATCCGAATACCTGAACGTAAGGTTCAGCAGTTTCGTGAACTCCGGATCTTCGGCGAACCTTCTCGCGTTCATGGCGCTGACGTCGCCGCTGCTGAAAGAAAAAGCGATCCTTCCCGGTGACGAGGTTATAACGGTCGCATGCGGATTCCCGACGACCGTGGCGCCGTGCATACAGTACGGCGCAGTGCCGGTGTTCGCGGACATGACGATACCGCAGTACAACATCGACACGTCGCATCTGAAAAAGGCGCTTTCGAAGAGGACGAGGGCGGTCATGCTGGCGCACACGCTCGGCAACCCGTTCGACATCGAAACGGTAAAAAAATTCTGCGACGACAATAACCTGTGGCTGATCGAGGACAACTGCGACTCCCTCGGTTCGAAGTACCGTTACGGGAAGGGGATGAGATTCACAGGTACCGTCGGCGACATCGGAACCTCGAGTTTCTACCCGCCTCATCACATGACCACGGGAGAGGGCGGCGCCGTTTACACGAACGATCCGCTGCTTCACAAGATAATCGTTTCGATGAGGGACTGGGGACGGGACTGCTCTTGCCCGTCCGGAAAGGATAACCTTTGCGGGCGCAGATTCGACGGGCAGTACGGAGAATTGCCGTACGGATACGATCACAAGTACGTTTACTCGCACTTCGGGTACAATCTTAAATCGACGGACCTTCAGGCGGCGATCGGCTGCGCGCAGCTGAAAAAGCTTCCGGGTTTCGTGGAAAGAAGGAAGCACAACTTCGAAAGACTGAGAAAGAAACTCGCGCCGCTTAAGGACAATTTCATTCTTCCCGAAGCTCTTCCGGGATCGGACCCGAGCTGGTTCGGTTTCCTGCTCACCTGCCTTCCCGGGACCGACAGGAAGAAGGTCGTCCCGTACATCGAGTCCAAAGGCGTTCAGACGAGGATGCTTTTCGCCGGCAACCTGATAAAACATCCGTGCTTCGACGGGATGCGCAGAACGGGGAAGGGATACAGGACGGTCGGCAACCTGAAGGAAACGGACAGAATCATGAACGATACGTTCTGGGTCGGCGTGTATCCCGGGATGACGGACAGGATGATAGACCACATGGCAAACGTAATAACAAAATCGGTGGTGTGACGGAATGAAGGTCAAAGTATCCGATCTGATCGCCGACATCATCGCTGACAGCGGGATAACGGATGTATTCACGATCACAGGCGGCGGCGCTATGCACCTTAACGATTCGTTCGGTCATCACAAGCGCCTGAAATGCATATACAACCATCACGAACAGGGGAGCGCGATCGCCGCCGAGAGTTACGCCAGAATTAACAACAAAATGGCGCTCCTTTGCGTGACCACCGGACCGGGAGGGACGAACGCCATCACCGGCGTCGTCGGCGGGTGGTTGGACTCGATACCGATGATCGTCATATCGGGGCAGGTGCGTTATGACACCACCGCCAGGGGCGCGGGCCTGCCTCTGCGCGCGATGGGGGACCAGGAATTTGATATAACGAAATCTGTGGACTGCATGACCAAGTATTCGGACATGGTCACCGATCCCAAAAAAATAAAGTATTGCGTCGAGAAGGCGCTGTTCATGGCGACCCACGGCCGTCCCGGGCCGTGCTGGCTGGACATACCGCTGAATGTCCAGGGCGCGACGGTGGAGACCGCAGATCTCAAAGGATACGATCCGAACGAATATCTTAGGACGCTGCCGCTGCACATAGACGAAGGCACCGTCAAAGACATAATTGAAAGGATAAGGGGAGCGGAGCGCCCGGTGTTCTACGCCGGCAACGGGATCAGGCTTTCCGGGGCCTACGATGTGTTCATGAAGGTCATAAAAAAATTGAACATACCTGTCGTAACGAACTGGAACAGCATCGACCTGCTGCCGGATGACCACCCGCTGTACACCGGCAGGGGCGGAGGCCTCGGCGACCGCGCCGGGAACTTCGCTGTGCAGAACAGCGATCTGATACTTTCGATAGGCAGCAGGCTGAGCCTGAGGCAGGTCGGCTTCAACTGGGCCTCGTGGGCAAGGGAGGCTTTCGTGATAATGGAGGATGTTGACGAGTACGAATTGAAGAAACCCTCGTTGCACGTGGACATGCCGCTGCATGTCGACGCCAAGGTCCTGCTGGAGGCACTGGACGGCAGCATATCCGGAAAAGTGTTCCGCGGAGAGAAATGGCTGGAACAATGCAGAGCGTGGAGATCGAAATACCCGGTGGTCCAGAAAAGGCATTACGCTTCCAAGGGGGCGGCAAATCCGTACTGTTTCATGAAGGAACTGAGCAGAAGGCTCCCGGAGGGAAAGATCACGGTCGTAGGCAACGGAACGGCCTGCGCGGTCGGCAGCCACGCGTTCGTGATCCGGAAAAGACAACGGTTCATCGTGAACTCCGCCTTGGCGAGCATGGGATATGATATTCCGGCGGCGATAGGCGCATGCGTATCATCCGGCCGCAAAGATACGATATGCATTGCCGGGGACGGAAGCCTGCAGATGAACATACAGGAGCTTCAGACGATAATAACGAACAAGCTTCCGATAAAGATATTCGTGATAAACAACCAAGGCTACCACTCCATAAGACAGACGCAGACGAATCTTTTCGATTCGAACTTCTGCGGCATCGGGCCGCAGAGCAAGGACCTCGGATTCCCGGACCTCAGTAAATTGGCGCCGGCGTACGGCTTCCCGTATTTTTCGATACGGAAGAACAAAGAGACGGCAAAGCTTGACGGGATCTTATCAAAGAAAGGATATCTCGTTTGCGAGGTCTTCGTGAACATAGACCAAATTTTTGAACCTAAGTCGGCCACGAAAAGACTTCCGGACGGGAAACTGTTCTCTCCTCCTCTTGAGGATCTTTATCCGTTCCTAGACCGCGAAGAGCTGAAAAAGAACATGTACATCGGCCTCATGGATGAGTGATATCATGCGCATCGCGATCACCGGCGCGGGCGGAATGATCGGGACGGCCTTGACGAAGTTTGCGCTCGAAAAGGGGTGCGAGGTTGTTGCGATCGTCAGGCCGGGATCTTCCGGCGCCGCGAACCTTCCTGCGTCTGATAAGATAACGATAAAGGAATGCGACATCTCGGGCTACGGCGCCGCACCGGACGATAAGTGCGACATTTTCTATCATCTCGCGTGGGAGAAGACGGCGGGCGCGGGAAGGGACGATACGGACGTGCAGCTGAGGAACCTCGAATATACCATGGACGCCGTCAGGCTCGCTAAAAGATGGGGCGCGGAGGCGTTCATAGGCGTGGGTTCTCAGGCGGAGTACGGGCCGCTCAGCGGAAAAGCGGACAAGGATACCCCCGCTAACCCGACGAGCGGGTACGGCATCGCCAAGTATTCCGCAGGCCGCATGGCGTCCGTACTGTGCGGACAGCTCGGCATGAGGTTCTGCTGGTCGCGCATATTCAGCGCGTACGGGGAATACGACAAGGAACACACTTTGATCATGTACCTTATCCGAACGCTGCTTTCAGGGAATGCGCCGGAACTCACGAAGTGCGAGCAGAAGTGGGATTATGTATACGCGGGGGACGCCGCCAGCGCCCTGCTGGCGATCGGCCTGCGCGGGATAGACGGACGAACGTACAATATAGCGAGCGGCAAATGCAGGCCGCTGAAAGATTACGTGACCGATATCCGGGACATGATCGATCCGCGCATAGAACTGAAATTCGGTGTCAAAGATTATTATCCGCATCAGCAGATGTTCATGTGCGCCAGTATCCGCTTGCTGTCCGAAGATACGGGATTCGCTCCGAGATACGGTTTCAAAGAGGGCATCGCCCGTACCATACTGTTCGAAAGAGAACGGCTCCGCGACAAACGGTAGAATGTAAATATTTATTTAATCAAGGCGCGATGAATGCCGGAGATGCATCTTTATAGACTGAACGGGTCGGGCTCACCCGTGAAATCCGGCGTGAGCGGCGATACGAATAAACTGCCGTCAAAGAGGGCGATGGAGATCCTCTGCATCCTTTCCGTGATCGTCATACCGGGCATCTGGGCGCTTCTGACGTTCGATAAACTTGCCGTATCATCCGAAGGATGGTATTTCACCTATTCCGATATGATACGCTCCGGTATGGTCCCGTACCGTGATTTCGAACTGCTGTTCCCTCCGTTGTACACATATCTGCACGTTGCAGTTACGTCCGTCTTCGGTGACGCGCTCCTGCCGTTCAGGGTCATCGGCGTGTTCGTGTTCATCGGTACCACCGTGGTTGCCTATTTCATATTCAGACAACTCTTTCCTTCGTGGATCGCGGCAACTGCCGCGATCGTCTCCATCTTTGTCATGAACTCGGAACTCCAGATCGTGGCGTACGATTATTCGAGGTTCTTCGATCTCTTCAACTATCTTGCGTTCTTCTTTTTGCTTCGGACGATCGTGAGATCGCACAGGAAGGAACCGGTGAATGCGGACCTCCACCTGTTCCTTGCGGGAGCCTTCGCTGCCGTTGCGTTGCTCTTCAGGCAGTCGAGCGGTGCCATAGCCGCCGTATATTTCGCCGTGTTCCTGTTATTACTGTTCTTCCTCGTGAAAAACTCGGGGTTGGAACGCAGGAACCTTCGTTCGTTCTTCATCGGTCTTGCCGTACCTATCCTAATTACGGCAGTTCTGCTTGCGCTGGCCGGGGCGCTCATACCTTTCATAGAAATGGTCTTCATGGGAGGAACAAAGGGAAGCATATTGTCAATGCTGTTCAACTGGATCCCGAGGACGTTCGAAACATTCACGGGAGAGGTCACAAAAGTTCTGTTGCTGACGGCGTGTTTGGCTGCGTTCATAGTATTCATGCTGTTGAGAAAGAATTCTGACAAAGAGGCGGCCGGAGGTCCGGCGGATTTCCTTATCTACAGCGCTTTCGCAGCGGTCATCGCGATATTGCTCGTAGCTCTTTTCTTCTCGCCGGAGTATTCGCTTCGGGTACTCTCACACCGGCTGAATCTGCTTGAGGCTATGTTCATACTGAATCTTGCGATCGCGCTGACGATAATGATCAGGATCGCCGTCAAGTTCATGTCGAAAAAGCCGATAACCACGACGGAGATCTCGTATCTGTTCTTCTGCGGTTTCATTTTCGCGCTGGGTTTCGGATCCGGCACGTCCAATGTCCTTACTTTGGCGCAGAGCGCGCTGAATTTCGGTTTCATAGTGGCGATACTTCTTAACGAGATAGAAAAAATTCCGAGACCGGTGCTGAAAACGGGATTGAAGGTAACCGCGATGGCCTTTGTGATCTTCCTGTTCACCACATCCGTTTCGGTGAAGGTCCTGACACCCTATTACTGGTGGAACGCGGGCGCGGAGCCGTACGCGAACGCCGTCTACGGGACGGACATCTATTATTTCGGCGGCATCAGACTGACCGCGGAAGAAAAGTTCGTCTATGAGGACTTCGTCGGCCTGGCCGACCTGTATTTGGGCGACGGCGACGAGATGTACTGCTATTCTCAGATAGGCATGTTCTACACGCTTGCCGGCAAAGTGCCGACCGTCAAGGCCCCGATACCGTGG
>Ga0209628_10003134_pt1 | contig 11467 bp, 10 predicted proteins | sample TergutCu122P4_FD_187285 | JGI IMG/M metagenome (GOLD analysis project Ga0209628, IMG submission 187285) | Cubitermes ugandensis P4 segment gut microbial communities from Kakamega Forest, Kenya - Cu122 P4 (SPAdes) (version 2) | ecosystem: Host-associated > Arthropoda: Insects > Digestive system...
ATCATATGCCTGCCCCATAGGCTTGTGATAAAGCTTGTAAAAACTGAAACAAATAATTTCGACGCAATTGCTTGATAAGGAAAAAATGACTGTAAAGAAACTGACTTTGATGGCGCTGCTGACCGCCGCTGCGCTCATAGTATTTATAATCGAAGCACAGATTCCGCTGCCCGTCCCTGTGCCCGGAATGAAATTGGGTCTGGCTAACGCAATCACGCTGTTCGCCCTGTTCTATAGTTTAAAAGATCGTGAGAAACAGTCGCCGCACACCCGGGAGAGTTACCTCACAGCCGCCAACGCATTCATGATCCTCGTCTGCCGGATAATACTCGGAGCGGTCTTCACGGGCAGAGTAATAGCATTTATCTACAGCATCACCGGAGGCATACTCGGGTTCGCCGCGCAGGCGCTGATGAAACGAATCGTAACGCAGAAACAGATATGGGTCTGCGGCGCGGCAGGAGCGGTATTTCATAACATCGGACAAATCGCGGCTGCGATAATCATTACAAGAACACCGGAAATTTTAGCATACCTGCCCGTATTGATCATAACCGGAATTATCACGGGGATCATCACAGGACTCATCGTACAATTTACCATTGTTAGATTGGATAGCAAATGACATTCGAAGCAGGACAGTATGATATCGCCGTTATCGGCGCTGGACACGCGGGTATCGAAGCCGCGCTGGTCGCCGCGCGTCTCGGCATGAAGACAATATGCTTCACGATAAACATGGATGCGGTCGGTAATATGCCCTGTAACCCGAACATCGGCGGGACGGGAAAAGGACATCTGGTACGTGAACTCGACGCGCTTGGCGGAGAAATGGCGCGGTGCGCGGACAAAGCTTGCATTCAATTCAGAATGCTGAACCGGGGCAAAGGCCCGGCGGTACACTCGCTGCGCGCTCAGGCGGACAGACGCAAATACCAGGAAATAATGAAGCAAACGCTTGAAAAACAGGAGAACCTTTCTCTGCGGCAGGCTGAAATTATAAAAATCGGAGTTGAAAACGGAAAAGTTGTCTCTGTGACAACGTATACAGGCGCTGTTTTCCTCTGCCGCGCGGTCATTATTTGCACAGGGACATACCTAACGGGACGCACAATAATCGGCGAGGCGCTGCAGAACGGCGGACCGGACGGAATGTTTGCGGCTTATTCGCTGGGAGAGAACCTGCGCTCGCTCGGACTGCCGCTACGCAGATTTAAAACCGGGACGCCGCCGAGAGTCAATGCGCGTAGTATAGATTTCACGAAAATGACGCCCCAATACGGCGATGAGCCGCCCCCCGCGTTTTCGTTCGAACCCGAAGTAACGCCGGTCAACAAAGTCATATGCTGGTTAACGTACTCGAATGAGAACACACACAAAATCGCCCGTGAGAATTTGCACAGAAGCCCCATGTATTCAGGGGTCATCGAGGGAACGGGCGCGCGTTATTGCCCGTCGTTTGAAGATAAAGTGGTAAGGTTTGCGAGTAAATCGCGGCATCAGATTTTTATCGAACCAATGGGACTTGAAACAGGGGAGATGTACATACAGGGCTTTTCATCGTCTATGCCCGAAGAAGTCCAGTTAAAGATGATGCGCACCATTCCCGGTCTGGAACACGCGGAGATGATGCGCCCTGCTTACGCGATCGAGTATGATTGTATAGATCCGCTTGAGCTTTCACCGACGCTGGAAGTCAAAAAAATAACCGGACTGTACGGCGCGGGGCAATTCAACGGCAGCAGCGGTTATGAGGAAGCAGCGGTACAAGGGTTTATAGCCGGAGCGAACGCCGCGCTGAAACTGAAAGGCGAGGAACCGCTGGTGATACGCCGCGCAGACGGATACATCGGGGCTTTGATAGACGATCTTGTGACAAAAGGAACAAACGAGCCCTACAGAATGATGACTTCGCGAGCGGAATACAGGTTAATTCATCGTCAGGACAACGCGGATATCAGAATGTCGCATTTTGGGAATAGAATTGGTTTAATATCCGATGAACGGCACAAACGCGTGCTGGAAAAGTATGAAATGGTGGAGCGCGAAATAAAACGGCTTGAAACGACGTTTATCCCGCCTTCGAAAAACCTGACTGAGTTGCTCGAAAAACACGGCATGCCTGAAATGAAAACGGGTATCAGCCTGGCGTCGTTATTGCGCCGCCCTTCGATCAATTATGGTGATATAGAGGTTCTGGAACTCACACAGCGGGAAACACAGAACAGTCCCGCCGTGTCGGGTGAAACACAAGAGAACCGTCCCTCTGTGTCGGGTACCCCGCTCCCGTTGTCCGTGCGCGAGCAAGTGGAAATTTCCATTAAATACGACGGGTATATCAAGAAACAGCAGCGCCAGCTTGATGAACTTAAGAGATTGGAAGATCGTTTAATTCCCGTGGAAATAGACTACAACCCGATCAAAGGTTTGAGGATCGAAGCGCGCCAGAAGCTTACGGCGGTCAAACCGGTAAGTCTCGGGCAGGCGATGCGTATATCCGGCGTTTCACCGGCTGACGCCGCCGCTCTGATGATATATTTAAAGAAGTGACATCCTTGCGCCTCACTTGACATAAACGGTATTGTGGACTAAAATCAGTAACTGAAATGAACAGTTTTAAGGCCTTGATCGGCAATATTGAAGTCAACACAAGACTCACGCTTGCGCCAATGGCCGGCGTGAGCGATCTTGCTTATCGAAAAATATGCCGCGAGATGGGCGCAGGATTGACATATACAGAGATGGTCAGCGCAAAAGCGCTTGTGTATCAGGATAAAAAGACACGCGCGTTACTGGCGCTCGACTTGTCAGAACACCCGGCATGCGCGCAGATATTCGGCAGCGATGCCGGATGCATGGCTGAAGCCGCCGCGATAGCGTTTGAAATATCGGGCGCTGATATAATAGACATAAACATGGGATGCCCGGTAGGAAAAGTAGTAAAAAGTGGCGACGGCTGCGCGTTGATGCGCGATCCTGATAAAGCGATGAAGATAATCGAAGCTGTCGTTAAAAGCGGCGTCTATCCCGTGACCGTCAAGATACGCAAAGGCTGGGACAAAGGCAGCGTCAATGCCGTCGAATTTGCAAAAATGGCTGAAACAGCGGGAGCCGCCGCAGTCGCCGTTCACGGCAGGACGCGCATGCAGCTCTATTCCGGTAAAGCGGACTGGGATATAATCCGCGAAGTAAAAAACGCTGTATCGATTCCGGTCATAGCAAACGGCGACGTCTTTACCGCTGAGGACGCGATCAGGATAATTAAATATACCGGCGCCGATATGGTGATGATCGGACGCGGAGCGCTCGGCAATCCATGGATTTTCAGTCAGGCGAAAGCGCTGTTTGACGGTGAACCGGCCCCGCCGCTGCCGCCGGTAGGCAAGCGTGCCGAAACCGCGCTCAGACAAGTCGAACTTGCGGCGGAACAAAAAGGGGAGAGACTCGCCTGCCTTGAGGCGCGGAAGCACTATGCATGGTATCTGCGGGGCGTCCCGCACTCGGGATACTTCAAAAGTCAGATCGTAAAGGCTGAAACACTCGATGATTTTCGTAAAATAACAGAAGGAATAAAGCGGGAGCTTAGGGAATAGGGAATAGGGACCAACGTCTGATATTCGAACAATTCCGGTCACAATTTGTAGGGGCGGTCGTCCCCGACCGCCCGCGGGCGACCGAGACGGTCGCCCCTACAAGGATTTCCAGTTTATTTGGGTTAGGAAATAGGAATAAACGCTGAAAATTACGAACGTTTAAAATAACAGTTGCATAAATAAGATGAATACAGTATAATGGCACGAAACAATCAAAAATAGGATGATAATCCTTTACAAACCAATAAGGAGGATAATAAAAATGGCAAAACAAAAGTTTGAAAGAACTAAACCGCATGTCAACGTCGGTACAATCGGACACGTTGATCATGGCAAAACGACGCTGACGGCCGCTATTACCAAGTATCTGAGCTATCAGGGTAAAGCACAGTTCGAGTCGTACGACAAAATAGACAAAGCGCCTGAAGAACGCGAGCGCGGCATAACGATCAATACCGCGCACGTCGAGTACCAGACAGACGCCCGCCACTACGCGCACGTCGACTGCCCCGGACACGCCGACTATATTAAAAACATGATCACCGGCGCCGCGCAAATGGACGGCGCGATCCTGGTCATATCCGCAGCTGACGGACCGATGGCGCAAACGCGCGAGCATATTCTTCTCGCCCGTCAGGTCGGCGTTCCCGCTATAGTCGTTTTTCTTAATAAAGCCGATCAGGTTGACGACGAAGAGCTCCTGGAACTGGTGGAAATGGAAGTACGTGAGCTTCTCTCAAAGTATGAATTCCCCGGCGATGATATTCCGATCGTTAAGGGCAGCGCGCGCGACGCCCTCGAGTCTGAGTCAAAAGACATCAACGCCCCCGAGTATGTATGTATTCAGGAATTGATGGACGCTGTCGACTCTTACATTCCGACGCCGGAACGCAAAGCCGACCTCCCGTTCCTGATGCCTGTCGAAGACGTGTTTACGATAACGGGGCGCGGAACGGTTTCCACCGGCCGCGTTGAGCGCGGAAGGATCACGCTTAACGAAAAGGTTCAGATCGTCGGCCTTATGGATGAACCCCGCGACACGACGGTCACAGGCATCGAGATGTTCAGGAAACTCCTTGACTATGCTGAAGCAGGCGACAACATCGGAACTCTTCTGCGCGGCGTCGCTAAAAATGAGATCGAAAGAGGACAGGTTCTTGCAAAACCGGGAAGCATCAAACCTTTCACAAAGTTTCGCGGGCAGGTTTACGTCCTGACCAAGGAAGAGGGCGGACGTCACACCCCGTTTTTCAACAACTATCGCCCGCAATTCTATTTCCGCACCACAGACGTCACGGGCGTTATCACCCTGGACGGCGGAGTCGAGATGTGTATGCCGGGCGACAATATTGAAATGGACGTCGAGCTGATTACCCCGATCGCCATCGAACCCGGGCTCCGGTTTGCCATACGCGAGGGCGGACGTACGGTCGGATCAGGCGTCGTTATCGGAATAAACGAGTAAACTAACTTTAAAATAAAAAAGCGGCTTCGGCCGCTTTTTGTTGTTGGCATAGGCGTGTGATGTTCACGGAAATAACGGCATACTATGCAATTAGCACAAAATTTGATATTATTTCGGAAAATGTTTACAGAAAGTTACGAAATAGCGCTTGAATTTTGTGAGATTCTGTTATATAATACATGAACATCTTACATGGTGAAAATGACGGGATTGTTGGGGGAGGATATTGTGTCAAGCAGAATATTTCAAAGTGTGATTCTACAAATGAAGGACGCAACGACGCGTCTGATCGGGGTGATCGATTCGGATGGAACGGTTATTGCCGGCAGTGATTTGTCGCTGATTGGATCGAATATAGAATCCACACCCCTGGTTTATGATGAGTACGGAGACAAAACCGTCAGAAGCAAGGGAAAGACATTCAAAGCGCTCGGCAACGGCGCCAGCGATGATTACGCGGTTTTTGCGGAAGGCGAAGACGAGGTTGCGAGAACAGTATGCGTAATGGCGGCTATCGCGATAAATGAAGCGGGTATCTATTTTGAGGAAAACCATGATAAACGCGCGTTTATCAAGAACATCGTTTCCGAGAATATTCTGCCTGTCGATATTTATGTACGCGCAAAGGAACTGCGTTTCGCTTCGGATGTTACAAGGGGCGTAATAGTCGTCAGACACGGCGCGGCAATGAATTCGGCCGCCGTGGAACTGCTGCAGGACATGTTCCCCGATAAACAGCATGATTTTGTCATCTCTGTCAGTAATGCGGATGTGGCCATTATCAAGGAAATGCCGCCGTCGGGCGATATGAAGTACTTACAGAGGCTTGCGGAAACTATCGAACAGAAACTGGGCAGCGAACTCGCGCTTAAAGCTGTGATCGGCATAGGCACGCTGGCGAGGCATATCCGTGAACTTGCGGACAGATATAAGGAAGCGCTCACCTCGATCGACGTGGGGAAGGTATTTGAGGCTGATAAGACCATTATCTGTTACGAGAGTCTCGGAATAGGAAGACTGATCTATCAGCTTCCGACTACGCTTTGCGAGATTTTCCTCTCCGAGGTCTTTAAAAGAAATCCTATCGAAGCGCTCGACCAGGAGACGTTATACACAATCGATAAATTCTTTGAAAACAGTTTGAATGTCTCTGAAACATCCAGAAAACTTTTTGTGCACAGAAATACGCTTGTATACAGGCTAGAAAAAATCAAGAAAATAACCGGACTTGATTTGCGTGAGTTTGACCACGCGATAATATTCAAAGTCGCGCTGATGGTTAAAAAGTATCTGATTTCACAGGAGTCGAAATACTAATGATAAAAATGACCGATGTTTTCAAGGTCTATGCCAACGGAACAAAAGCGCTTAAGGGCATTACGTTTACACTTGGAGACGGAGACTTTGCTTTTTTAGTAGGACCATCGGGCTCGGGGAAATCTACGGTCATCAAACTGATAACCGGTGAGATAGCGCCGACCGACGGGCATATCATTGTCAACGGGTATGATATGACCCGCATCAAAATGAGGAAAATGCCGTATCTCAGACGGACGATCGGCGTGATATTTCAGGATTTCCGGCTGATAGATAATAAAACCGTGTATGAGAACATAGCGTTCGCTATGCGCGTTGTCGGAGCGACTAACAAGGAGATAAAAAGACGGGTGCCGTATGTGCTCGAACTGGTCGGCCTTGAGTATAAAGTAAGCGCTAAACCACAGGAATTATCTGGCGGCGAACAACAGAGAGTAGCGATCGCCAGGGCGCTCGTCAACAACCCCGCGCTTATCATCGCGGATGAACCAACAGGAAATCTGGACCCGGCGCGCAGTCTGGAAATTCTTACACTACTTCAAAAAATACATGAACTGGGTACGACAGTTCTGGTCGTTACGCATGAAAAACCTCTTGTCGACAGGCTTTCGCAGCGGGTTATCGCGATTGACGGAGGGAGGATCATCAGCGACGGCGTTGATGGATATTATAACTATGAGATTGAGTAGAAACAGGATAGGTTATTATATAAAAGAAGGCTTTATCAGCATTTTTACGCATAGCCTGATGTCATTCGCGTCGGTGTGTATCATATTCGCGTTTCTTGTTATTATGGGCAGTTTCACACTATTGGCGCTGAATATAAACGCCCTGGTAGGAGAACTTGAAAACGAAAATATCATATTGGCATATGTTGACGAAAATCTGTCAGACGGGGACGCAAGAGCGCTTGCCCGTGAGATCAGAGCGATTACGAATGTAACCAGCGCTATATTTATTACCCGCGAGCAGGCGTTGCAGTCCTTTATCGGCAGATATGAGGATACCGACCGGTATAAAGACGTTGAATCCAGCTGGTTCAGACACAGGTATGCCATTCATGTTGAAGACGTCGCCCTGATTGCCGAGACACAGCAGCAGATTAAAGATATATACGGAATCGCAAGAGTTAACGCGAATCTTACTATCGCCAAAGGACTTGTGACGGTCAGAAACATTGTCAGCATTATTTCATTGGGGATCGTAGCTGTGCTGCTGGCGATATCACTGTTTATTATGTCCAATACGATCAAACTCGCGACGTTCGAACGGCGGGAAGAAATAGCTATCATGAAAATGGTCGGCGCGACGAATTCTTTTATCCGATGGCCGTTCATATATGAAGGGTTCATTATAGGGATAACCGGCTCAATGGCGGCTTACGCGACTATTTGGGCGCTGTATGAACTGGTGGCAAGCAGGGTCATTCAAATGCAGGCGGGGTTTGTTAATATGCTTCCGTTTTCAAACATATCGCTTCCGTTGTTTTTGGTATTTGCCGCGATCGGTTTTGGCGTCGGCGTCGGCGGGAGCGGTTTAGCGCTTAATAAGTACCTGAAGGTTTAGATAGTCAAATTACAAATAATAATGCAGAAATTGAATGCAAAATACAGTGGTCCGAGGTGGTCATAAATGAAAAGCAGGCGTACAGCCAGGATAATAGCTCTGATACTCGCGGGACTAATGCTTTTTTCAATCATATGGGTCGCGATAGACGCGTTGTCGGCAAAAGCATATGTTACGCAAGAGGAGATAGACAGGCTCAGAGAACAAAAACGTGAATTTGAGAGAAGAAAGCAGGAAATCCAGTCCCGCATAAATACTATCGAATTTGAGAGAATGACTGAAATTGCGAAAAAGAGCGTCCTCGACGATCGTATTATTCTTACGGGGCTTGAAATAGACAATATTAATGAAACCATTGAGTTTTATGAAATGCTGATAGTGGAAAAAGAAGCTGACGTCAGCGCCGCGATCAGTTTGGAGAACGCTCAGCTGCGAAAATATATGAACCGTGTCCGCGATATGGAAGAAAACGGAGCAATCACATATCTTGAGATAATTTTTGACTCGACAGGATTCTCCGATTTGCTGGCCAGGCTTGATTTTATCGGCGATATAATGCAGCAGGATGAAAGAACATATAATAATCTCCAACGCGCCCGCGACGAAACTATTATCGCAAAAAAAGATCTTGAGCTGACGCAACAGGAGATGGAGCAGGAAAGACTCCTGCTTGCTGAGAAGTATGAAGAGCTGGAAGTGCAGCTTGAAGCGGCGTATGAAATTATAAGGCAAATAGAAGGGACGCTTGAGACAGAAAACGCGCTGTATCTGGCGGAAGTGGAGGAAGGAGACCGTATCCAGCGTGAAATAAACGCGAAAGTTGAAGAATTAAAGGCACAGGAAGCCGCGCGCGCGGCAGCCGAAGCAGCAGCCGCCGCAGCAGCAAACAGACCAAGGGGAACGGGACAGCTTTCCTGGCCGGTTCCGGCGTCGGGATATATTACAAGCGAATTCGGCATCAGGGTGCACCCTGTATACGGGGTGTACAGACAGCACTGGGGTATTGATATATCGGCGGATTATGGATCGAGCGTAATATCTTCTGACTCCGGTTACGTCATTATCTCGGAATACAACTCCAGCTACGGCAATTACATTGTCATCGATCACGGTAATGGTTTCACAACGTTATATGCCCACTTAAGCTCGCGCAATGTCGGCGCCGGCGCTCACATCAGTAAAGGGCAGGTCATCGGATACGTAGGTTCTACAGGTGTTTCGACCGGTCCGCACCTGCATTATGAAGTATCGCTTAACGGTTCAAAAGTTGACCCGCAGAGATACCTCTAAGGAATGATCATAACATTGAAAAAGAAGCATACGATATTTTTACCGTTAACGCTGATGCTGCTTGCGTCGGCGTTAACGTATCTTATTTCGGGGATATATTACGGTTTCATATTCAGCCCGTACACTGACGATAACCACGCGGCAAGCCGCGAGTTCACTTCTTTGCTTGAAATAATCGACCGGGAATATATAGGCGAATACAATGTCAATGATACAGCCGACGCCGCAATGCGCGCGGCGGTCGATTCCCTTGGAGACAGATGGTCATATTATATGACGCCTGATGAATACTCAGAATTTATAAAGAGTATGAATAATCAGTTTGCAGGTATCGGCGTAGGTGTTATAATAGATGAAGAAACAGGCGGAATGAAAACAGTCAGCATTTATCGCGGTTCGCCTGCCGAGAGAGCGGGGATCAAAGAAGGGGACGTGATCACCCATATCGACGGGGAAAGCCTTAACGGGCTGACCCTGACTAAAATGAAGGATCTCCTTGTGCGTCCCATAGGAAAAACAGCGGAACTCACTGTTTTGCGGGTAAGCGGCGACGTTGAGAAAGTAAATGTCCTCTATGATCTTGTTTTTGTAGATCCGGTTGAATTTGAGATGCTTGACGGTGAGATCGGTTATATAAAAATCGCAAACTTTGACAAAGGCGCGGCGGACGGGTTTATTTCTGCCGTTGAGAGCTTATTGGAGCAAGGCGCGCTCGCTTTTATATTCGACGTGCGGAATAACGGCGGCGGCAGGGGCAGCGAAATGACAAGAATACTCGATTACCTGCTGCCCGAGGGTGAGATATTCATATCGATCGACAAATCCGGAAATGAGGAAATAACCTGGTCCGACAGCAAAATGCTGGATCAGTCGGCAGTAGTATTGGTCAACCGGTATTCATACAGCGCGGCGGAGTATTTTACCGCCACTCTTCAGGAATATAAATATGCCGAAGCGGTCGGAGAACATACAACAGGCAAAAGCCGGTCGCAGAGGACTCTGGAGTTACCCGGCGGCGGAGCGGTGCATATATCCACAGGGCAGTATCTTACAAAAAACAGGATCGCGCTTTATGATATCGGCGGACTCATGCCGGATCATGTGTACACAATGACTGATGAAGAGATCTATTATTTCTCGTCAGGAAGCCTTCAAAAAGAAAATGACCCGCAGCTGACGCAGGCCATATCAATAGTAAAATCAATTTTATGACTTCTATGAGTCGTAAAATGTCAGAAGAAAGGAATGAACATTAATATGCCATTGAATTTACTGACGCATCCGCTCATCCAGCATAAGCTGACTATTTTACGCGATAAGGACACAGGAGTTAAAATTTTCCGTGAGGTCATCGGCGAGATCGCGATGCTGATGTGTTACGAGGCGACGCGCAGTTTACCGTTGGAAGACGTCGAGGTCATCACGCCGGTCGCCGCTACAAAAAGCAAATCTGTGTCCGGAAAAAAACTCGCGCTGGTTCCGATACTGCGCGCCGGGCTCGGAATGGTTGACGGAATGCTGAACCTGATCCCCTCCGCTAAGGTCGCGCACATCGGGCTCTACCGCGACCCTGTAACGCTGCAGCCGGTTGAGTATTATTGCAAGCTTCCTCCGGATATCAGTGAACGCGATTGCTTTGTTCTGGACCCAATGCTGGCGACAGGCGGAACCGCCGCCGCCGCGACAAAATACCTGAAAGAAGCGGGAGCGCGGTCGATCAAGCTGCTGACTATACTCGCGGCCCCGCCCGGAGTAGAAAAGATGAACAGGGAACATCCTGATGTGGAAGTGTTTACGTGCGCGATCGACGCCGTCCTGAACGATCATGGATACATCGTGCCCGGACTGGGCGACGCCGGAGACAGAATATTCGGAACGAAATAACGTCAGGGACCAGGGAATAGGGAATAGGAGACGAGGGTTACGGTTGTAGGGGTCGGCGTCCCCGACGACCCGCGGGCGATCGCCCCGATTGCCCGATTTTATGGTTTGGCATTAATTATAGTAGCGGATCAATTCTCCATCTTTACGACATCTTATCCGATTATTATGCAATAAATAATCAAGATGGGCGAGACATTCGCCTACGGCAAAGAATTTTTGTGCGGGAGGGAATACTTCCCAGTTGTCCGCTTTTATTTTCCAGTTCATTCTGCCTGATATCTCATAAGCGGTCGAACCGGGCTTTTCATTTATAAGTCTCTCTATTTCAGCGAGGCGTACCTGATGATGGTAT
>Ga0209628_10003135_pt1 | contig 11464 bp, 4 predicted proteins | sample TergutCu122P4_FD_187285 | JGI IMG/M metagenome (GOLD analysis project Ga0209628, IMG submission 187285) | Cubitermes ugandensis P4 segment gut microbial communities from Kakamega Forest, Kenya - Cu122 P4 (SPAdes) (version 2) | ecosystem: Host-associated > Arthropoda: Insects > Digestive system >...
CCCTCTACCCGCAAAAGTTGGCACTAACTTCGCCGACCGGCGGCGGCCGCTCTGTCGGTATAGTTCGCTCGCGGACTAAGGCCACGGAGTTTAGTTTTAGTTCTAATTTATTTACCAGCTTGTGTGGTTTACTATTTCCAGTACATGCAGCTCCACAAGCCAATCGATCGGGATACAATCTCCCAGTTAAGTCAGGAGTCAAGTGATTCTCGTGAACCTCCAGTGTTCATTGCTGCGGGTGATATTCGACGGCGGTTATCAGAGTCGTTACACGATTCACGACGGGCAGCTTTTACACGTGATCCCGAAGATCCCTCAGCTGCTGCACTGAAAGAGCCGTGGGAGGAAAAGGAACGGCGAGTAAAGGAATCTTCACCATACGGTCATATGGTTTCATGGCGTCTTCTGTCAGTAATTGTTAAATGTGGTGATGATCTGCGACAGGAGCTTCTTGCATCTCAGTTACTCACCATGCTGCAACGCATCTGGGAGACAGAAAGAATTCATCTCTGGGTTCGCCCATATAAGTAAGTATTGTCACAGTATTTCATTAGCAATCATTGTTGTTCAGAATTTGGAAGAATTATTTACTATATGAATAATATTTTTTTTTTTACCATGGCGCAACAGCTCCCCATGGGCCAAGGCCCCCTCTTTATCAAGGATTCGTGATCACACTCAGACACACCACAGTCAGTAGGACTCCTCTGGACGAGCGATCAGTTCTCTACCTGACAACACACAACACTCACAAGAGATAAACTTCCATGCCCTTGGCAGGATTTGAACCCACAATCCCAGCAAGCGAGTGGCCACAGACCCACACCTTAGACTGTGTGGCCACTGGGATCAGCATGAATAATATTACTGTGACATAATAATGTAGTCTTTCATCGCCCTTGACACTGCAAAAACCACATAGTTCGTACAGCAGTATTAAGCAAGCCTCAGAACTAACATCTCTGTTTCAGTCTCATGTGCTGTAATTTTCAGATTATACTAATGTCAATGTCTCACACTAACTTCTCTGTAGCATGAGTTAGTGATTAAAATACATTTATTTTTCTTTAATGTCTGTTTTTCAGATCTGACCATGGTTCTTCCATATGTCTTTTCTAATTATTATGTGTTGTATTTAATTTGTTTAAGGATCTTGTGCCTGTCAAATGACACTGGACTTATTGAGCCAATCCTGAATACTGTATCATTACATCAGATAAAGAAGCACTGTCAGCTTTCATTGCTGCAATATTTTAAACGGGAATATGGGTCCCACAACTCAGAAGCTTTCCTCACAGCACAGCGGAACTTTGTAGAAAGTTGTGCTGCATATTGCCTCGTCTGCTACCTTGTTCAAGTGAAAGACAGGTAAGCACCTGTTACAAGAACTCTGTAAGTCATATATTGTTGCATATTGTATTTATTAAAATAATTGAAATTTAAATGATTACAATGCTGGTTTTACCACATTATGAAGGGTAGGCAGAGTCTCAGGATTGTGTGGAAGGTCCTTTGACCTAGACTAGGGAGATATTTTCTTACAGCAGTAATTCCAAGTGATTGCTGCAGGCATTTGCATTTTATTTTATTCTGTTTATAGACATTTAACTTCCCATCTGGGAGGCATTGCTGTAAAAAGAGAACAGTGTAAGTTGAACTGAATTGACATCCCTCCTGAATGTAACTCGTTCCCTGGCATTGGCATGATTTAATGCTGGTGATTCCACCTGTTACCTGTTATTGGTCTGTTTTAACGCTTTGATGCATGGGCTCACTCGGCAAGCTACCATCCTGCAATGACTGGACATGTGATTATGAAATATATACTGTGTAAGGGAGAGGGTTTAACCTTGAATGTCACCCATGTTAGTCAGCTCATTGTTGTGGGTTTGTTGAATAAATGATATAATATGTTCTTAGTTTAGATCTTTCAAGTATTGCATTTTCATTTGGCCGTGTTTCGACTGCTCCTGCAACTTACTTACTTGGCATTAGGTATGCAAGTTCTTCTCTGTGCATGCAGGAACAACCTACATGACTTTAAACCTCTTATACATGATGTCTACAAAAGACATATTCGTATTTTTAAAAAATTATTACATGTTAACCAAAACATACAGAAATATGCAGTAACTTTCAAATTGTTCCATATCTCAACAAGTGTATGTGTGCTTTAGTCCACCTCAATATGGGAATCCCTAGTAATCATGATTGCATCCAGCTGATAATGCAGTTCTGCCCCTGTATGGATGAACATACTTTTGATGACACTTGGATAGTTTCATTTGTCCTTGCATGAATGATTCCATTGTCATCCACAAATATTCTGAAAATGAAATGCTTAACATACCCCACAAGAAGGAATCTAAGGGCATAGCACAAGGGGGCTGTAGGGGCTAGGAGATTGATGCACATGTGGTATTTACATCGTGAGTGGTAGGGCTTCAGTTTGACCTGAAATGAAGGAAATGATGGAAAAAATAAAATATCTGAAAAGTAGGAAAGTTTGCTTACAAAAAGTCCAAATTCTACTACAAGTATGGTGAGATAAGTGGGAAGTAAAGTTTATTTTCAACCCTACACACAGCAGAGATTGTGGTGACAGAAAAGAAAAACTGAAAGGGTGAAAAACGAAGCCAGAAATAACTGACTAATAAATTTTATGTGATAGGTGGATAGGGAAGACCAAGTGGTTCCCAGTTACCAATGCTGCAGAAAACCCCATGAAAATGGACAAAGGATTCATATTATTTCTGCTACAGACCACTGCACTAAGCAGTTTCATATTGTTCAAATAATATACCATAGACTGAAATCACAAGTGTAAGGGCTGTGCCTTCAAGGGCTTAATAATTGACTATATTCATAAAGTAACAGATCTAGCATGGAGAGTAGATATGAATGATAGCAGGGACAATGAATCACTAGCCTTAACATCAACAGCACTGACACCACCACCAGCAAATGACAGCCAGTGATGGATCCATCTGACCATGTACAGAGCAGAATCCGAGATTCATAAAAGTGTTCTTGTTCTGCCAGATGAATAAAAGAGGGTGCAACATTGAGAAAATATAAGTTTTCTCAACAAATAAACAAAGAAAAGAAACCAGTGTTAAAATGTTTGAGTTGCAATGTTCCACTTTGCAGAACTCTTATGTTTTGACAAATACAACACAAAGAGAAATTACCAGTACTCAGTGTCTTTCAAAGGCCTGCCAGCGTGGTGATGGTGGTGGTATTTAAAAGAACCTGCTACCAGGGAAAGGGTTAGTACATGGTTATTTATTCTAAAATGATATAGCCTGAAAAGAAAAATTAAGTTATGAGACTTCATAAATAAAGACAAGTATGAATACCTTACATGATGATTCTTTCATTGGTGATGTGTAAACAGTTAAGCTATGAATGGATTGATACCCAGAAGCAGTGTGTAAGAAATAGTGGGCTCTGAGGAGCTGGGGTCATTTTGCTGTTGCACATTATTTGTTGGCAGTTAAATTCTTATTTTGTTACTTTCTTTATTATTTTTCACCTTTGTTCAAAACAAGTGTTGATATGATTTGGATGTTAATTGTGTGGGATTTATGCTGTATATTTTCAAAAGCTCAGAATTTCTGAAAACATTTGTACATGTGGGGTGACGTTTTAATTTTCTTGTTGTCAGGCACAATGGTAATATTCTTCTCAACAGTGAGGGTCATCTGATCCACATAGATTTTGGATTCATTCTGTCCACATCGCCTCGGAATTTGGGATTTGAGACATCGCCCTTTAAGCTGACTCCAGAATTCGTTGAAGTAATGGGGGGCCTTGGCTCTGATATGTTTGAATATTTCAAGATATTAATCTTGCAAGGTCTTATAGCAGCACGAAAACATATGGATCGAATTCTCAATCTTGTGGAGATTATGCGTTCAGGTAATAACACAGCTTATATGATTAAATGTTCTTTTCTGTGTGACGACTCAGTCCTGGCGGACTGTCCATTGTCTGAGTTACATATTTCAAGAGTTCTTTGATCTTTTGGGGGTTGGTTGCTGTTATACTAATGATTTTTTGAAATAAGTTTAAAAATTAATGACCTATACATGCTGTTAAATGAATACTTGTGCTGGAATTTTAACATCTTTATTTCTTGTTGAAATGTTCCAGAGGTTGGCTATTCTTCCTTGTTCAGGAAAAAAATTAAAAATGCTGCATTTGCACTTAGGCAGTTTGAATACTGCAGTTCTGGACAATGCACAATGTCCAGAACTGCAGTAATCTTGTTGGGTTAATTAGAATGAGATAATAGCTGCCTTAGGGACAGTATGATTAGCTGAGTCTGATGGACACAACAGGGTAGGTTTCATATTTGTACTTTTTTCTCATGATGGAAATGGCACAGATAGCTTCTGAAACACTATTTTAACAGAATGATCAGATAAGATTGATAAAGGCAGGGTTTGCTTACATTTGGTGCCAGGAGGGATACACATAGTGAAGTAAGACAGTTGCCATTGTATATGAATACTGGGAAGATATGACTACATATGTTGCATGAGTCCACTGTGGGAAAGAATTAGGAGTGGTAAGACAAGGAAAAGGTATGGTGTGTATGTGTGTGTGTATTTTTATTTTATTCTAGGATCACAGCTGCCTTGCTTTAAGTCAGGTGCAGCCACTGTCCAAGGTCTGAAGAATCGCTTTCACTTGAACCTTACAGAAGAACAACTTCAGCTACTGGTGGACAACTTAGTTGAGTCAAGCATTCATTCCCTGAGCACCAAACTATATGATGGCTTCCAGTATCTCACCAATGGAATTTTGTGAACTTGTCAAGCTATCACGTTCCTCAGAAATTGTGGGCATACGTGTCACAAAACCTACAAATGTGACTGTGAAGTCAGAAGAATACTTTGTAAATTGAAGACAAATGGTGTTAAAGGAATTTTTTTAATTTACACATCGAAAAACATTATGGAGTTGGACTGTTTGGTTCAAGGTTTCATAGTTCAGCTCGAGCTCAAATTTTCAAGATCCCATACTTGCCTAATGTCAGCATTTAACTTGTCTTTTTTTATTTATGTCATTGTAAAACCTAAGGCAAGTGTAATGTTTTCAGGATTTCAGAATCTCTTGTCATTGAAGGCCCAAGTAGGATGAACATTGTCATACCAGTGCATCGTGAAAACTTCTTTTATGATTACTTCATTGTGTGTAGAGCTTTTTTTCATAAAAGATGTATGCATCATATACGTCCTTTGTGTAGTGTTCTGACTTAATTGTTTTCTTCTTGGTGGAGAGTATGTCAGGACTATGTAACATTCTTGAATTTTTGCAAGATTGCCGTCAAAGTGGTATTTGTGGACTGAGGTTGTTGATAAAACCAAAACCAAATATGGACCATTGCATGTGCATGGAAATTAATACTCATCAAGTTACATGATTTTCATAATGAATATGGCAGTTTTTATATATTTATCTTAAGTGTTACATTTACAGAATATCACTACAATACTATTTACAGTTTGGGTGAATTCTGATGCTGTGTTTGTTGTGGCGAGTTAGAGAATGTTAAATGCCACTGGAACATCATCAGAATAACAAACCCGTGTGGTACCTATGTGCATGTAGATTAGAATTTTTTACCTGTTGGATTTTGGTGGTTGCAGGTTCAGTGCAAAACCATTGGGAAAGTGACAAATGTTGCTTGACGTCCATTTTGTAACCATAGGATTCCAGTTTAACATTTGGCTCATATGTTGCTTACTGCCGAGTAACTTGTTTAAAAATGTCCTTTTGATCATGTTACATGTTTATTTCCTATTTATGTGTAGTATGTTTAACAATATTATCGATGATGTCATATTGCAGATGATGGAATGTTCAATTTTTCTCGAGCACTTGTGGCTATGTGCCATTTGGTTAGCTCTGTAACATGAAATCTCAGTGTACAGTCAATTCTTATAAAATTAATATTCATTACTTTTGAAATTCTGAAATGAAATATTTCAAGTACAGTATTTTTTAGTGTAATACTGTTCTGAATTCCATCACAGTTTCCAATGTATATATCCATTTTGCATTTGTAAGACTGATGGGCCATGTTAATATCATTACTGCAAAACTGGTTCTTTGTGTACACTCTGTTTCTTGTTCATGTGCGACTATAATATTTTAAAGGAAATTTCTATGTACAGTGCTGGTATCCCACAAATAATACATCACAGTGTTATGTACATAACTTCCAGGCAGTCTCTGAATGTTCAGTTGTGGATGAATCATTGCTTTCTTGGTACATTAAAAGTTATGTAGGGTGATGGATCTCTTTGATTTATTATTAAGAATGCCTCTTATGAATTTCCAGCAGACATATGTGTGAAGGGGAAAGTTATTGGTTCAAATTTCTGAGAATGAAATTGTCTTTTCATGGACAGACTTTTAATTATTTGGCATTACCAAAAATAATAATAATAATAATAATAATAATAATAATAATAATAATAATAATAATAATAGGTCCATGAAAATTGTTCTTAACATCTTGGCTGTGTTTAATATGAAGCCCTTATTCTTCAGTAACTTAAGTGTCCCCTGCCCAACTGTTATATTCTCCTAGCTTTCTTTTCCCATTTGCTTTATTTATTTATTTACGATATTACAGTTAATGACATGTAAGAATGAGTCTGGTGGTGACTGTAAAATAAAAGCATATTGCAATCCCTTATTGCACAGTACTGCTTGTTATGGAAAGACATGGAGATTTCAGGATTGAAATGCAGAATGAACTGTATTAATCCCATTTAAATTAATTGCTGCTCTGCAAAAGTGCCAGGAGTTTGTTTAGGGCACTGGCACTGTTGTTTCTAAGGATTGCTGTTTGTGTTACATGGGTGCTTACAGGGATAAGTAACATTTTCAAAAGCTGAAAATGGCCATAATATAAGTATATTGTATCTCAGTTACATTATTTATTACATTCTAAGTAATTTAAAATATCCTGAATGTTAAATCAAGCCTTAGGACTTGTTTCATTCCATTTTATATGGTATACATGAGATCATTTATTGCATATTGCAGATTCTTCCATAACAGGTAAAGGAATGTTATGCAAATTTACTTTGAAGCATGAAGTTTGCAGTTTCTGAATGCTGTTGGTCACAATGCTGTTCTTTCAGTTAATTCTCAATTTGTCCACTGTTTGATACTATGAATAGTGTATGTTATATAAATATATATATATGTCATTCCATTTGTATTTTATGAAATAAAAATGAATAATGTACATTGCCTTTAAGAGGCATTATTCATTAATCACGATGGTCTAAAATCATAATCTTTGTTTGGCTTACAGTTACATGCCACCTTTTCTGCTATATACATGGGAATGCCATTTATATCCAGTTTGTAATGTTTTCTATAGTATGACTTTCATACCTGTTTTTTTATTTTAATGGTTTTTTGTTCTCCCCCCCCCTCCATTTTAATGAACTGTGCCAATTGATTTGAAGTAGTTGCTGAAGTCTTTGAACACTCCTTTTCCATATGACATGTAGCAGGTTTATTGGACCTTTGTACAAATTTTTATTGAGATGTTTACAAGTCCTACCATATTATACATGCAGAAGCATGTATTAACTGACAAGATGTAGAGATTCATGCTATATGCCAGTACTTTAGCTTTCTGACAACTGGGGCTTCCTCATATGAACAGGTAAGTCTCATACTGACACCTGTATCAGCAAATCACTTAACGGGTTATTACCTGTCAAAAAACAGTGATGTAATTTACCTGGTCTCCAGTACATGGTTTTCTAATTTTTTAAGTGTTGGTACTGTGTACTCTAATGTATATAGAGAAGGCAGAAAAGAGTCTGAAATCTGAAGGTCATGTAGTCCATTGTTGGACTCATCTCTAAGTTTCTAAAGTTCACTCCTAGTGAAGTGAAATTGAACCTTGCTTATTTTAAATAAGGGGGTGTAGAAGAAAGTTGTTTGATATTCATTTGATATTGCATTTTAATGCGGCACATGTGGTCGTGAATTAAATATACAAAGTAGAACTAGATTTTGTAAAATGTGTTACATGGCAATAAAATTTTATAATTTTGTACACTGAAATGTGACTGTAACACTTTGAGATAGGATATAACAGAGTGGAAGTTTTTACTGTTGCTGAATGAACAAAATTTTGAATTTGTGTAATAAGTAAGGAAAATGATGTGTTCTGTGTGATCACACTTTCGGAGACATTATAGGGTAGTTGTACATGGATTAGGCTATGAGCTGGACAATCTGGGTTTAGAATTCTCCAAAATTTCCAGACTGGGTGTGGGGACTACACAGTCTGCTATTGAATGGGTACCGGCATTCTTTCCATGAGGGTAAATTGGCCGGGTCTTGAAGCTTTCCACTCAATACTATTTAGCATCAAGGTTATGAGTGAAACTATAACTGTCTTCCAACTGCATACCTGGGTGATGTGGACAGGAACAGCTTTAGGCTGCTGTACTGCTGGGTTATAACATGAAATACTTTGGACTGTGTCAAAACCGTACCTTCTTTAAGGTTCTATGGTATAGTTGCTCGCCCGAACAATATTTGGCGAGCCATCTGCCGGCAAAATATGTAAGCTGTCATTCGATATCGCATCATTGTGGTACGCAGGCGCGTTAATACATTCGTGGCCTGTGGGGAGTGGGTTCTAGCAGCTGGTCGCGCAAAATAATCAAACCACGAGGTGGTGTGGTCGGAAGAGTTGTACGCGTTTGTGAATGAGTGCGTGTGAAGAAAACTGTGCGACGGTTACTTGATATCGTGCGGAAATTTTTGTGAGGTTCGTGTGCTTTGAATTTCAAAACATTTACCGCTGTGTAACGAACGTGATGTGGTCACCGGGCGAGCTCGACTTGCGTATACGGTAACTGGTTCGAGGGTTCCAGAGCGTTCGCGAGTGAAAGTGTTGTTGCAGCGCGGCTCGGCCATATTTCAGTCCGACCCGGCTGGTTGGCTGGTGGAGTGAAGTGGCTGAGGGGTTAGTAAAGAGAAAAGAGACACGCCCCACAATTCTGAAGAACAGCCTGCAATGTGAATGGATGAGTGCGTGCGTGGCCTTGCTAACATGTGGCATTAATGGTTATGTATGACAGTCGTATATGCGGCCACAGCAAGTGAGTGAGTGACAAGTGAAATACTTAACTTGCGAGAGACCCCCCACGCAACAAGCTGACCGGCGGACTGCAGCGAAACATGGCTGACGACGAAGTTTTATTTGATGACGTTTATGAACTCTGTGAAATCATCGGCAAGTAAGTTGAGAGAATGTCTGGGGTATCCTGTGTGTGTGTGTGTGCTCGAACCAAAAAATTCCAGCTATCCATGTCTAGTCTTTCTGATTGCTAACCAGTGTTTTTCTCCTGTTATGAGGTTAGGGACTCTTGTTTCCATTCATGGATAAGTAATCGTTTCGTTTATCTGGCCCAGCAGTGGGTTATGTGTGGAAGCAGGCGTTCCTTAAGCGCGTGTAACATATAATGAACTCTCCATTAAGGGAAAAGCCTATCGATAGTCCACGCCCCCGTCAGGCTAGGTACAGCCATGAACATGAATTTCTTGGGTCTGTAGTATGTGAGTGCATCAGACATAGTGTTAAACGTTTTAAAATGAAATACCATTGTGGATAAAAGTGTAGTTTCATTCTTTTAGGAAATGAAGTGTTTCATCTGTTAAGCGGATTCTAGTTGTGTTTAAGAGAAATGGTTGTTTTATTATTCTCTATGTTTTGTTCATTACAACTGTTCTTTGGCTACTTTGAAGATGGAGGCAAGAAGCTCTCCGAAACGTTGATAGTTCTATACCAATAGATACGGCTTCAAGTCACAGAATACTTGAATCTTCATCAGATCAGTGCTGCTGTGGGAATTTTGAATCCCACACAAAAATTTTGTTTCCTCATTTAATGAAGTGGATAGATAAGAAATATTGTAATTAATACTTATGATGAGCTTTTATATGTAAAGAAATTACTAACATAAATGAAAATGTGGGCACCAGTTATAGATTTTTGGAAATTGGTAACAGGTAATGTAGCAAATATGCTTGTTATGTAAAAACACATGGAATGCTTTATAACTGGTAAGGAGGGTGGTAATTGATTGAAGGTTTTAGATATTAGTGAATGTTGTGCTTACTGTTGAATTTTAATAATAAGTGAAAAAGTCAAAATACTTTGTAAGGAATGCGCATGTTAGAATTACTGGTTAGTAAATAGAGGCAGTGGCTGTATAATGACAGGTATTACATATTTCTTCTTTGATATTTTAAAAACATTTTAAAATTAATTGGTTCTCATTCAGGAAACATTCACTCTGGATGCATTGGTGAATGGAGTTTAAGTGTGGTGCATTGCGTGGACATACTGAAAATCATGTATGTGTGTGTGTGTGTATGTTTGTCATACAGATACATGAGTATTTTGGGAACTTCAAAAGTTCTGTGTCCAAAATGAACTATTTGCACTCTGAATGGTATGGCGTATCATATGTTGAGGTGCATTCATTCATGGGGTTAATGTGGGTATGTGAAAAATTCTCAGTAAAGTTGGATGATTTGGAAAGTTTCTGTAATTGTCTCTGAATATATTTTAGCTATTTATTAAAGAAGTGCTTTCTGGGGTAGTTATCAGCATGCTGTACTTCAAATTAGGGGGTTGAGGCATGTGTATGTGCATTTGAATATCACCTTGCCTTTTAACAGATGTGTATGCCAAGACAAAGTGACTACAAAGAATATTCAGAAGGTTGTTTCTGTAGGGAACTGACAAAGAATTGTCATGCACATGTAATATGCTTAATACTATACCATTGACCAGTCGTTATTCACGGACACTTGTGAATATTCTCATTTCAACAGCAGTAACAATATTTGTTAGTGAAAATTTTAATGAAATCTAAATACGTATATACCTTCCAGTTTGTGTTGGTATGTTTTTAAGTTTGAAGTGTAGGAAACATTATGAATTTAATACTCAAGAGTAAGGTACGTCAAAACACACAATAAATTGTTTATTTCTTAATATATAAGCTTGGCTACTAGTTTCAACTTACAAAGTCATCATCAGGCCATATTGAACCGTATTGATATAGGTACCTATATTAATACAGTTTCTGTCACAGAGATGAAAACTGAAATCAGTACCTTGATGTTTTTCTGACCGTGCATCATGAATTGACTATATACTAATTACCAGCTTTTGTGCACTGATTATTATTTATTCATAAAATATTAATCTCCTCTACATGTTTCGAGCCTCAAGTGCTCATCTTCAGGAGGATATGGTTGTGCACATGCAGCATATGGTACTGTCACTCTCTATGAGAGTTCCTGGTGGCCTGTCGGTACACAGCTTGAGTAGAGGGAAGGTGTTGGTGGGTGTCTTAAGACACCCACCAACAACCTTCTCCCTACAGTCAGTTCTCAC
>Ga0209628_10003138_pt1 | contig 11459 bp, 9 predicted proteins | sample TergutCu122P4_FD_187285 | JGI IMG/M metagenome (GOLD analysis project Ga0209628, IMG submission 187285) | Cubitermes ugandensis P4 segment gut microbial communities from Kakamega Forest, Kenya - Cu122 P4 (SPAdes) (version 2) | ecosystem: Host-associated > Arthropoda: Insects > Digestive system >...
TCCGGTTTACGAAGCCAAAACGCTTTCTTCAAATGAGATTCAATGGCAGCATGCTACAGACGGCCTCTATTTTGTGGTAATCATTTTAAAAGATGGCACGGTATTAACGCAAAAGATGATGGTGCAGAAATAGGAGATTCTGTTTTTAAATCATGTAAACAAAAAAAAGGCTGCCTTCAAAAAGCAGCCTTTTACACTTAATAAAGATAAGTATTTACTTTACAATTAGTTTCACACTTTGAGAACCTACTTCGGTATTTACTCTAATAAAGTAGATACCGGCTTTAAAGTTTGAAGTGTTCACGGTAGTATGGTCTCCTGTTACTGTAGAAGAATAGACTTTCTGACCTACAAAATTAACAATTTGAATACCGGTAATATTGTAATTTGATTGAATCGTAACATTATTGGTAGCCGGATTCGGAAATACTAAAGTTTTAATGTTGTACTCACCAACGCCTACTTTATTGACAATAAGTGTACACGGTATGGGAATTAAGTTATAATCCCCAATATCTGTGGTAGTAATTTTAATAGTAGTTGTATAAGTGCCGTTGCCAATGCCTTCGGCGCTTAGTCCTACATTAAAAGTTTTGCTTGCTCCTGGTGATAAGGTATCGGCAGTATTTCCTGAAATTGTTAGCCAATCAACAGTTGGCTCAGCTACCGTATAATTTCCGGCAATATTTCCAGTATTTTTTATTGTCATTTGTATAGTTCTTGGAGTATTATTAGTAAGTACTTCCATTATTGTTGTGGGAGTAACAGTTGTTACGGAAGAAGCACCCACTAGCATTGTACAGGGAATGGTAAAGGAAAGATGGGCAGTGTCGCTTGTTGTAATTATAATACTGGCTTTATAAGCACCTTCTGCAATTCCTTTTGCATTTAACTCAACATCAAAAGTTTTAGAAGTACCTTTTGGAACAGATCCGTAAGTAGTACCGTTAAGACCTATCCAACAGGCAGGGATAACACCACCTTGCACAAAAGCTTTTATCATAACATTTCCATATCCTTGGTTTTCCCAAAATTTAGTCCATGAGGAGCCATCAGTTCTTCTAAACCAATTTACCCCCGGAATCTGAGGTGGGTCATCATGGCCAATAGGGTGAGTGCCGTCTATTTGTGAATAACTTACTGCTAACCAAAGTTCTGTTTTGTCAATTAATACCGGGGTAGGAAGTGTGATTTCAGTCCATCCATCTATAACAGGATTCGTTTTTTTAAATTCCATCAAGAGTTCACCGGAAATATTTTCACCGGGTGCTCCGGCATATATACGGAAAGTAATTTCATTTCCTTCAACCGCTTCATGTAAATAGTAAGACATTTTGGTAATGTATGCTCCCATCTTATCACATAAATCAGATGCCAAAAATTTGGCTCCAAATTCAGCATATCCAGGGGTAACAAAGCCTACAGAATATTGAGAATTAAATTTATCTCCACAATGTGCCAAGTTAAAAGTGTTGTTACCTGAAGGCGGATCAAAATTAAATACTATTTCACTATAAAATTCTCCGATTGCTGTACCGGTATTTTCAACCGTAATTGTTTTTGTAATAGTTTGGCCCGGAACCACTATCTCAGAAATGCTACTAGGAGTAACTCCCATGATGGGAAATTTTAGCACATCATCAATAATTGCATATTTAAAATTATCAATATAGAATACAGAAGTGGGTTGCGGCGGGTAGAAGTCAACGGCTGCTAATTTTTTGGGGGATGGGTCACCGGTTTCGCCTATACTGTATTGCCATTCTAAAAGTTGCGTTCCATTAATGCTAATTCTGGCAATATCCTGGTCTAAATCTACAAACATGGATATAGGGAACCATGTGTTGCTTGGCGCAGTAAAATTATAAATAGTATCGTTTTGTTGAATATAGGTTCCTGTTGCAGGAAAATCGGTGGAAGGTTTAATATTAAAATAAACGCCAATTGCCCATAAACAGTTGTTCGGATTAGCGGGAACAAAATTATTCAACAGATTAAAATATGCAGGTACCCCATCGGGAATATACATATCAAAATCAACAGTATAGGCACCTGTAGTGGGTTCACCGGTTTTAAATACCAAATCGGTTCCGGTGGGATTAGTGGCAGTACCGGCAAAAACGCATTTTGCAGAATTAGTTGGGGAAACTGATTGTTCGTTAGATATCAAAGCATCTTCCGGAGTACCGGGTTTATTTGACCAGGTTTGCCAAAATTCAGGGTATTTTTGTGCAACATAACCACTTTGGTCATCAAAGCCGGTTTCAAAAATAACAGTACTGCTTGCTTCTTTTTCAAAAACAATATCATCAATATAGAAAGATGAGCGTGAGGTACTTGAGGGTGGATACATATTGAAAGCGTCAATTACTTTGGGACAGCCGCCTGCACCTGCATTTCCTAAAGTATATTGCCATTCACTAACCAAAACATCATTCACATAGAATTTAGCTACATCGTCATCCAAATTTATGATAACTTTCATGGGAATCCATGTATCATGGGTAAAATTAAAAGTAGTTGTCGTTGATTTTCCGGCATAAAAATTACCTATTCCGGGAGTAAGAGCAGGAGTTGGAACAGCAGAAGTAGGTTTTGGCATAGCCATGTAGCATTCAAATGCCCAAACTCCGTTTTGGTCTCCGGTAAAATTTGCTTGCACATTAAAATAAGCATCTTTGTTGGCAGGCACATAAATTTTAAAGGAATGAATCCATGTTCCTGTACTTTGTTTTCCGAGTCTCAGTAATTGGTCATTGCCATAAGTTAAGTACAGGGCTTTGTTTCCTGCGGGCTGTTCAACAATAGCACCATCTTCGGCAGTGCCGGGTTTGTTGCCCCATGTGCTCCAATAATCTCTGCCCATTGCCTGAGCTTGCTGGGCTAATTTTCCGCCGCCAACGGTGTAGTCGGAGAAATTGTCACTAACTTGTGCGCTTAAAGCGAAGAGTGTGAACGCACAAACGATAGATAATAATAATTTTTTCATAAAACATTTTTTTAAGGTTAATAAATTATTTAAGGTTTTTAAAATGTTAATAAGATATTTTTTAAACGCCGCAATAATACAAAATAAATTGAAAATATCAAGTGGTTACGTAAAAAAAAAGTGGGGAAATCTTTTTTCCATAAATTATTTAGGGAATATAGTTCCCGGTATTTTATTATTTTTGCCACCCCAAATAAAAAATATCATTTTTACCTTTTATAGCCATTATCGAGAATTTAGAAAATTATGCCTCCAAAAAATTCCGTACAGAAAAAAAAGATTCAAACACAGATTAATAAAAAAAGAAAACAACCCGGATTCAACTACTTATGGCTCTATGCAGCAGTGATTATTGCCTTGCTATTATTTATGCAAAATCCTGATTATAAAAATGTAAGAGAAGAGATTGGAAGCGCCAGATTTGAACGCTTAATGCTGAGTAAAGACATTGAGTCTGTACATTATATCCAAAAAGATAACCGAATAGAGATTTTTTTAAAAGAAAAAGCGGTTAAAACGAAAGCAGAGTATGATAAGTTTCGGGAAAAAAATTTGAAAGGTCCTCAGTACTTTATGACCGTTTCCGATTTTAGCGTTTTTAATGCTAATATTAAAGATATTCAGGAACGTGCCGTTCAGGATTACCTGAAAGCCAATCCCAATGCAGATGAGGTATCGGTGAGAAATGATTATAATTTTGATATTAAACAAGATACAAGTAGAAATTGGGGGTTTGACCTGATATGGATATTACCGTTTGTTTTGTTTTTCATCATACTATTATCTTCTTTTAGAGGAATGAAGGGCGGGGGCCCCGGTGGTATTTTCAATATAGGCAAATCGCGAGCACAATTGTTTGACAGTAAAAATAATGACCCTGTTTCGTTTAAAGATGTGGCCGGCCTGGAAGGAGCTAAATATGAAGTGGAAGAGATTGTTGATTTTCTAAAAAATCCTAAAAAATATACGGAATTAGGGGGAAAAATTCCAAAAGGAGCGCTTCTTGTGGGACCTCCGGGAACAGGAAAAACATTATTAGCAAAAGCTGTTGCCGGAGAAGCCAAAGTGCCGTTTTTCTCCTTGTCCGGTTCCGATTTTGTAGAGATGTTTGTAGGGGTAGGTGCTTCCCGCGTGCGAGACCTCTTCCAGACAGCAAAAGGAAAAGCCCCGTGTATTATTTTTATTGATGAAATTGATGCTATTGGGCGTGCAAGAGGAAGAAATGCCATCTCAGGAGCCAATGACGAACGAGAAAACACCCTTAATCAACTACTCACCGAAATGGATGGTTTTTCTACCAATGCCGGCGTAATTATCTTAGCAGCTACAAATAGAGCAGATATTTTAGACAGAGCTTTGTTGCGGGCAGGTCGTTTTGACAGACAAATTCATGTGGAACTGCCCAATGCAAACGAACGTAAAGGAATTTTTGAAGTGCATGTGAGAAATTTAAAACTTAGCCCCGAAGTTGATTTAGAGTATTTTGCCAAACAAACACCCGGATTCTCCGGCGCTGATATTGCCAACGTGTGTAATGAAGCCGCTTTGATTGCAGCACGACATGGTAAAAAAAATATTGAAAAAGAGGATTTCTTAGCAGCTATTGACAGAATTGTCGGCGGCTTGGAAAGACGTGGAAATATGATATCTCCCGAAGAAAAAAAAGTAATTGCTTACCACGAGGCAGGACATGCCGCAGTAGGCTGGCTCCTAGAGCACGCATCTCCATTGGTTAAAGTTACTATTGTACCACGCGGAAAATCATTGGGCGCCGCATGGTATCTGCCCGAAGAACGCCATATTACCACCACAGAACAAATGTATGATGAATTAACTGCTACATTGGGCGGACGGGCAGCAGAAGAGGTGGTGTTTGAAAAAATTTCCACAGGAGCCTTAAGCGACTTGGAAAAAGTTACTAAACAAGCTTATGCGATGGTTGTTTATTATGGATTAAGCAAAGTAATCGGAAATATTAGTTTTTACGATTCTACAGGCCAACAGGAGTATTCGCTTACAAAACCTTATAGCGAAAAAACTGCACAACAAATTGATGATGAAATTAGTAAACTCATAGAATCGGCATACCAGCGTGCTAAAAAAATCTTAATAAAAAACAAAGAAAAATTAGCCCAATTAGCCGAAATCCTTATCGAAAAAGAAGTTATCTTTGCCGAAGATTTAGAAACAATTTTTGGAAAACGTAAATCCCAACAGGAAACATTAGCCTAATGAACCCAAACACTCCTTTCGATAAATTGAATACTACTTCAAAAGAAAATATGCGAAGAAGAATTCGCCATGCCCTTACTCAAAAAAGTACAAGCAAGTTCCCGTATATTGACCCTCATACAACCCCTTTTGAAAAACCGGAAAATATAGTGGCTGAGTTTCTTCTCAATTTTAGAAACGCAGGGGGAAAGTTTATTACATGTCATAAAAATAATTTTGTAGATATTCTGCATAAACTAATTACTGGACAGCGCTATGCAACGGTTCTGAACACAAACCAATCCATCTCTCCGGCACTCACTAAAAGAAACTTGAATTTTATTACTTGTGTCCAAAACCATCAACAAGTGGATGTTGCAATTGTATATGCAGATATTCTAATTGCAAGAACAGGTAGTGTATTGTTTACACAAAAATTTTCTCTCTACCCTTCTGTGAGAAATATTACAAAAGACATTATTGTGGTGGCTTTTGAAAAAAATGTAGTACTCGATTTTAAAGATGCTTTTATACTACAACAAGAAAAAAATCAAGGAGCTCTATACGACTTTGCAGAAATCATTACTCCATCAAAGCCAATAAATGATAAGGGCGAAGAAAATTTTTCTCCCCTTGAACCTCGGTTTATTTTACTGCTCATTCAATAAAACGATGAAAACACTGCTCATTCGTACTCTTACAGGCATTGTTTATCTATCACTATTGGCTTTCGCATTCTTTTTTTCGAAATATGCACTCCTTGGAGTCTTTACAATTTTCTTAGGAATTGCTTTGTTTGAATATTTTAATCTGGTACAAAAATTTCCGGCTGCCAAAAGCAATTTACAAAGAATCACAAGAAGATGGATTTTGCCGGTTGTTTGGATTATAGTTCCTATTCTCCTGGTAGAGTATTGGTGTATAATATGGAATGCCGCAAATATTATGGTTGCGCTCATAAGCATTTTATGTTTAAACGATACGATAGCTTATCTGTTAGGATCTTTGTTCGGAAAACATAAAATGTGGCCTCGCATATCGCCCAAGAAAAGTTGGGAAGGCTTTTTAGGAGGATTGGTAATTACAACCGCTATAAGTTGGTTTTTTGTTAAAATACCTTATTTTAAAAACGATATATTTACAAATCAATATGCTTGGATGGGGTTCGCTGTTGCGGTCGTTGTATTTGGAACACTTGGTGATTTTGCCGAATCAATGCTAAAAAGAGTTGCCCAACAAAAAGATAGCGGAACGATTCTTCCAGGTCATGGAGGAGTGTTAGATAGAATTGATTCCATGCTTTTTGCAATACCTGTGGGATTTTTTTACTGGAGCATCGCAAATTGGATGAGATAGTTCCCGTCTTTTTTACAATTTTTATAAAAAAAATAAAAATAACGTTTTTTTACAAATAGGTGAAAAATTTAATTATTTTTGCCGCCACATTGCGGGGTAGAGCAGTGGTAGCTCGTCGGGCTCATAACCCGGAGGTCGTAGGTTCGAGTCCTGCCCCCGCTACTAAACGAAACGCTAATCGGTTTATTTTAAAATGGTTAGCGTTTTTTGGTTTCTTAAAATCCCCCAAAAATCCCCACTTATTTTCAATGAACGTAAAAAGCACCCCATTTTATAGAGTGCTTTAATGAATTTAAAAACAATACCATAGGGGCATTATTTCAATGGCAAATATACATTTTTTCTAATTTGCTGCTTTTTTTTTAGAAATTGTATGTAATTGTTGCCGTATTTGCACCGGCTCTTATTTGTACATAATTCCCTAATCTACTCTGTTTCGTGTAAATAACACCGGCAGAGAAAAATAAAACAGCCGACACTCCTATTGATGACCACCCTATAATAGTTGCCGCTTTTTGATTTTTATAAAAGTTATCAATGTTTTTTTGATTTATAATAAGAGGCGATTTTTTCAAGGTTTTTAACTGTTATATTGCATTTTCCGTTAAATATTTGATAGAAATAAGAGCGCGGCAAGCCTGTAATTTTGGATTTAACGGCGATTGTTTCGCCGTCATTCAACAAATTTATCAGTTTTTCGTAGTTCATAATTCGTTCTTACACATTGTTAAAATGTTAAAGTCAAACATTATACTACTGTTTTTTTAAAGATTTTCCACGAATAAAAAGCGTGGTCTAAACTTCCTGATAGAGAGGTACGACCAAGTAACCCGAACCCAAAAAAGTAAAGCCCACGCAAGCGTAAGGCGTTTATACTTAAATGTCCGATGGGTTCGTAAAATAATTGGTCGTTTCTCTCTATCCCACACAATAGCAAAACGCTATGACGCGGCAAAAATAGTTTTAATTTTGGATAAAAAAAATCAATGATGAGGTTTCTACTCTACTAATTTTAACATTACCACCATTATAAAAACATACCGCACGGCATCAATAATATGGTCTGCACCGGCAAATTTCCCCGCTACTACTTTGTAATTTTCAAACTCGTCTTGCGCGTTTTTTCCTGTAATGTAAAAAGTCCATTCTGCCATTTCACTAACAGAAGAAGAAACATCTTTTTTATAAACCGGAACGGTGCGTATTTTTCTTGTAAATTCACTATCATTTATAAAGTTCAAAATTCGTGTATTACCGCCCGTTGCTGTTTCATAGATAAGAGTTCTAATGTTTGGGATTGTTTTTAATTTTTCTTTTAAAAGACTATCAGGCATAAAAACAGCGTAATACTCCTCTTTTACATAAACCCGCTTGTTTTCAAAATCAAATTTTACCGTTGCGGCGGCGTTGGGGTCGGTTGTGTCGCCCCAATCCACACCGGCATATTTTACAAAATCCTGTGTTTCAAATTCTTTTTCATCAATGAAATATAGTTTACGGAATACACTACCTCCCATTTCTGCATATTCCCCCAAAATTTCGTTGGCGTAACGTTTGTATTCCGCACTGCCTACCGGTGCATTTTTTCCGGCTGCTTCAATTTTACTAAAATCTGCAATTTGTTCCGGTGTCAAAAATGAATTATCACGAAAAGAAGTAACGAGCGTATTTATTTTGTTTTGCATTTCAGTACCCCAAAACTTCGCGGTCGGGTTGTGGTCGCAAATAATTTGTTTTTCAATACCTAATCGCAATGTTTGAAAAAGGTCTGCGTCCACGCCGTCCGCTTCGTTTATGTAACAGTATTTCGCCTTTGTACCTTTCGCATCTTGCGGGCGATTGAACGACCGAAAACGAAATATTGATTTTTGATAACGCGCTCTGTATTCCCCATTTTTCATTACATACTGCGGCTCTTGCCCTGTTATATCTGTGAAATCCTTTACAAGTTTTCCCAAATTTGGGAACGTGTCCGAAGTTATTAAAACATCGCCGCCTGTTCCGTGTTCTGCAATATGGAAAAACTTATAAAATATAGCGTATGTTTTACCGGAGCGGCGACCGCCACGCAAAAATATTAATCGCTCGTTTTTTGTAGCAATAAAAAAATCGTGGTAACATTTTGCCGGATTATTCATAGATAGATTTTTCGGTAACAAAATTTTGTTGAATGTTTGGGATATATTCAAAAGGTAATTGATATTTCAAAAAGTCTGCTTTATTGACGGGACGCAAAATGCCGTTGCCTTCGTTGTCTATTTCAAACGTCCCATTTTTTAGATTAATAAGTATTTTTTCGTTGTTTTCCGGCATCGCTTGAAAGCCGGTAACGAGAAACTGTTTTAACAAATGCTCTCTAACTGTGTATTGTCTTGCATCGTACTTTGGCATATTCATACGCTCGGCACTGCTACCTAAAAAATTTTGTAACACTTCTTTGTCAAGTTCACTCCAAAAAGCACCATTATACAGATACACAAAAGCGGCATTCTTACAAATTCCCCACTGCCTAACGGTTGCAAGCCTCAATAATTCCTCAACAATTACAACGTACTTTTGACGGTCGGGGGCTGTTACTTTTTCATTTTCCGTTGCATTTGGATGAATGATTGCTTTAAAATCTACCGGCTGCACATCGTCAAGTAATGTATTTAACATATCGGAATTGATTGTAATATTTACACCGGCGTTGTCCTGTAATAAATCATATAAATTCATATTTCATAAATTTTTGTTTTGACTTTCCCCGAAAGGTCGCGACTGCTTCCGGTTGTTTGTCGCCGCGAAAATGAAATGTATTTGAAAAATGTGTAAAAAACGGATTTTTAAATAACGAGTAATCCGCTATATTTCAATAACATATAAAGATAGTAGCGGATAGTAACAGCGGATAGTTTTCGGATTATCCGTTTTATTGTAAGTAACTAAATAACTTTTTTAAATTGTCGCCTGTACTATTTCGGAGATTGTTTTTATTATCATAGTTTACTTTTACACAGCCAACACAATTATAAAATGTTTCAAGCCAAATTTTCCAAGTTTTCGGTTTTCTATCATTCATTTGTTTACCCTCAAAACACATTAACGCTATTTGCGCAAATTCTTTCGGTGTTTTTTCGGTGTTTAATTCATCAACGAAAGAATTAAATTGATTAATATTGCTTCCGCTACCTTTGAAAGTAGGTTTAAAGTAAATTTTTAGTGTTTCGGTGTCAATAATACGAGGATGTTTAACCTCATCTTTGCCCACTTTTGCGCCATTTTCAGCCTTTTGTTGTTCCGGCTGCTGCGCGTGTAAAATCTCAACAATTCTATAAGATTTAAAAATTTGCAGAAATTCATTAAATATCAATAATTCCAAAAAATCACGCCTTGCTTCTTTTGTTTCTTTGATATAATAATTGTAAAATTCTATATCTGACGGGTGATAATTCCCTAATATATTAGCCGTTAGTTTGTTTTGTATTTTATTAAAATATTCAGTTTTGCAGTATGGGGTTATTTGGGTAGTTAAATAATCCACAAATGGTTTTACTTCTTTTCCGTTCTTAAACACATCAAAAACTGAAAATTTGTAGTTTTTAAAAATGTTTTTAATTTCATTATTTTGACTATTCCTGCGAGCCTCTACTATACTACTCGCCCCTTTGTTATTAATACTTATTGCTTTTACATTTTCCTGTAATAGCGATGTTTTTGTTTCACTTTCACAAATACCAAAATGTGCATTTTCGGTTATTCTTTTTTTTATCTCTAACTGTGCGGCATTATCGGATTGTTCGTAAGCCCCAAACAATAATTCGTAAATAATTGTTTCGAGTTCCTTGTATATAGTTTTGTAGTTTTCTGCTTCCATAATACAAAATTTTAATTATCTGTACATTACTGCTTTTTATACATATTCTCCCACGCTTTTTTCATCATTTCGGCGTGTTCATGCTGTTTTACTTTGATATACTTTAAAAACGATTTTTCGGTTTTGTGTCCGGTTACGCTCATAATCATTAAAGAGGGCAAGCCTTGTTTATACATATTTGTTGCAAAACTTCGCCGTCCGGTATGGCTTGTTACGCCGTCCCATTTTTCAAATTTTTCAGTAACAAGTTGCCCGCCTATTGTTCGGGTCGTTGTTTCTGGGCTGTTAATTTCGGCACGTTTGCACGCTTCTTTGATATATTCGTTAAATTTTTGATTACTTATTGGTTCGGGTAGGCAGTAATCGTATTTCTCTAATATTTCAGTAACAACCGGATGTAATGGAATAACTACTTTTGTATTTGTCTTTTGTTGCCGGAACGTAATAAAACCATCTTTAATATCTGTTTTCTTTATTTTTTCAAGGTCTGAAAACCGGCAGCCCGTCCACGCCAAAACTAAAAAACTATCGCGCACACGGTCAAGGTATGGGGATTTTGATAAATCTACATCTTTTAATTGTTGTAATTCCGTTTCGTTTAAATATATGGTGTCTGTTTCCTCTGTGAAAACGTGAAATGTTTCGTAAAGAAAATTATTATTGTACCCCTGTATTTTTGCCTCTTTTAACATCAATTTTAAAACCTCAACGTGTTTGCCAACGGTATTATTAGCAAAATTTTTCTTTTGAAGGAATGTAACAAAATCATCATAAAATTTTTGGTCAATATCTGCAAAGTCAAAATCTTTTTTTCGTTGGCTCTTTGCAAACTCTTTTAAATGGACGTTTGTAGTTCTATATTTCTGAATGTTCCTATAAACAAGCGGTCGCCCTGTACTTTTGTGTTTTCGGGTCGGTGCTACTTCATTAATAAAGTTATCAGTAAATTTAAGTAAGGTAACAACTTTCGGGGTTTCTATTACCAGCACATATTTTTCGGGAAAATTATGTTTGTCAATGGTAGTTTTTAACCAATCGGCTGAAATA
>Ga0209628_10003139_pt1 | contig 11458 bp, 7 predicted proteins | sample TergutCu122P4_FD_187285 | JGI IMG/M metagenome (GOLD analysis project Ga0209628, IMG submission 187285) | Cubitermes ugandensis P4 segment gut microbial communities from Kakamega Forest, Kenya - Cu122 P4 (SPAdes) (version 2) | ecosystem: Host-associated > Arthropoda: Insects > Digestive system >...
TATTGCTTAAGAACTGTGCTTTCAGAATATAATAGTTAAAAGAGTCTGCTTAGAATGTAACATTCCGCAGCGGACAGAGACCGCAGTCCGCTGCGGCAGACCGCGTTCTGTGTGGCCGGACCTTTAAGCTGACTGACATCGACCAACAGACGGACGTTTCGGTCGTTGCTGCTCCCAGCACTGATCGTGGTCAACTGGATCACACCAGCTTTTCTGTACAGTGGTTGTCAAAAGTCACACAACACTTTAGACAGTAACTCTCCCTGTCACGCATTTGGAACGTTACGCTAATCAAGAGCAGCAGATTTAGCAGGGTGTTGTTACTCCGTGTAGCAGAGTGATTCCCGGGAAGCTAACTGGTCCTTAACTACGAGCATTTATTGAAGAATTTCCTGGGAGTTTTTGGATTCCCGAAGGTTTATTTCCGTATTCATAAGAGCCCGCCACCCCTCCCTGTCTTTAACGAAATTAATCCAATGCATGTCTCCCCATCCCACCTATTGAATATCAATTTTAATATTATACTCTCCTCTACGGCCAGGTCTTCCGAGTGGTCTCTTTCCTTCGGGCCCCCCACCAAAACCGTGCATGGATCTCTCCTGTCTCTCCTACGTGCCACACGCCACGCCGCCCTCATTCTTCTAATCCTCTGCCTCTACAGTGTCCCTCTTTTCTCACCTAACCTAATGTACACCCGCTATATCCAATCTAAACCTCACTAATTCCCTGGCCACTGGCATAAATGAAATAGCCCTATACAGGCTCTTCATATTCCACGTGCCAAATCTCGTATCTCTTTTTCACTGATTTCTTCGTTCCCAAGGATCAGTCCAAGTTCGAGGACTTTTGAAATGTTTTGACACATTGTAAGTTGTTAGGGTGGGAGTAATTAGCACCACCAACAATCCCCCAAACTTGAGGACTATCCCTTGACAACTGTTCGCAACTACATATTCAGTACATTCGCAGCTACATTTCATATCTGGGCGCCGTTCCTCTATCCCGTACCAGTACCAAAACTACCAGCCAGATTTTGACCCGCATGAAGCTTTGCCGCAAGCAGTTTATGGAACACTGTCCAGTCTCTTCCAGTATCGTGCCCAGTGGTTTCTATCTTCTTGTGTACCTCTGTTAGTAGCGCCGCACTCAGAAAACTTTGCAACAAATGCCGACACTGAGCAAAGTGACATCCTGCCTACAGACTCCAGACACCGACCTCTTCTACGCCAGGACAAAAGCTTTAGTGCCACAGCACGACAAGTGTTTAAATGTCATTGGTAACTACGCTGAAGTGTGATGTGTACCATCTGCTACACATGTGTCATGTACACATCGAAGTCAGAATGAAGTTCTGGGCATTAGAGAATTAGACAACTAATTTTTTTTGTATCATATTGATTTCCGGGAAGTAGGACTTATCGAAAGTTCCCAAGGCCAGCAAATATAAATATAAATAAATATATATATGTAGCTGTTTCGTTTCACTACCGCAACCAATTTTCTAAAGACGTCTTTTCGACCGATCCTCAATTCACACACTGTCTCACTCACCCTCTGAATATGGCCACATCCCACAACAACGATGATGTCGCAAAGAATCAAATTTTCATCGTTTACAACAAAAGCCACCAAAGTACATTTTACTAAAGGCTAAATAAACGATTCTGTTAAACATTTATAAACAGTAATTTGTTCTTCAAAAAATTCATAAAATTTGGAATACCAATGCGTGTAAATAGTACATACTGGATGGATAAAAGCCGAAATTAAACGTTCTGTACAAACAGGTGTGTATGTGTGAATTTGAGACAAACAACATATTAAGATGCAGAATTTGTCATTATAACACGTCACTCAGATGGCGAATACGTTATGCTGATATATATGAATACAAATATATATATATATATATATATATACACATATACATATATATATATATATATATATACATTTGTATAAAATTCTCAGAACACAAAGCAACTATAATTGTTTTAAATGAATTAAATAATTGTAAAGTATTCTTTTGGGAATGGAGACTTTCGATTTGATGTTCTTACAGCGGTGGGAATTAAAATTGAGTTCTTCTGGGATTTGACGCCGTGTAGTTCGGTAGAGAGACCCCATGTATCAAAGCAATCTTATATCTTTATCTTTGTTTTTATTATCTCACCTTACGGCGATATCTGAATATTTAGCCTGCACAAAGAATTGTTGTTTTTGTTCCTATTATTAAAACTAAGGTGGTTGTTGTTGTTACTCTTGATTATTGTATTTGCCAGGAAACAGCTATCAGAAGACAATGAGCGTTCACTATCCGTCAAAGGATGTGCTGGAGCAACTGCAGTGTCCAGTCTGCATGCAGTACATGCTACCACACATCACGATATGTTGCACCAGACACAACATCTGCAGCAGCTACAAACAGAAAATTCAGAACTGTCCAACATTCAGAGAACCACTTTTAGATACACGGAATAAGGCACTGGAGAAACTGACTATACGTGTTGAGTGTCCTTGCCCCAATAAACCACACGGATGCACATTCAATTTTCCGATCGCCCTCATAAGTGAACATGAAAATGTATGCCAGTTTGGTCCATTCGACTGCCTTATAAACTCTCGCATCAAATGCAACTGGACAGGACCTTTAACTGAAATCAAAGGTCATGTTCTTCACAAACATAAAGATATCTTACGACGTAAGTACATATGTTAGGACTGACTAAATCAACTGTTCAGAAGTTTAACAGAAAGCAGTTTTTTGTCGTCATTTTATTTTCAAATGATAATCTATTTTTTGAAGCGTATGAGGTTATAGGAGATGAATTTTACTGCATCATACAGTACATTGGACCAGAGAAAGAAGCTTCACAATTCAAATACAAATTTGTGCTTGACAGTGGGGCAGAAGAAATAACTGTGTGCAATGTTGCCAGTAGCTACAGCATGGAAGTGAAGGAAGTGCACAGTATGGGTAAATGTGTCGAGTTGTTCTGCGACACGATGGAAAGATTCCTAGACGAAGACCGTAACTTACAATTTCACGTAGAGATAATCAGGGTCAAAAACGTACATAAAATAATACTGCTGTAGGACATCAATAAGCGTTGTACAAATGATTGTGTCATCACCAGTATATCACAATTTCTGTAACGTCATGTAACACCTGAATGGTGCAGAAGCCAGCTCCGTATCTTAGTAATTCGAGGTTTGGATAAAACTTTTGAGATTACTGTCTCAAAGGACACGTATTCGGTGGCGCATTTGGTTGCGGCACTTCCGTACAAGCCGGAAGGTCGCGGGTTCGATTCCCGATTGGGTGGTTGGGATTTTTATTGACTTAATACTTCCGGCCTCACTATGGCCGTTGGGCCAACTCAGGTTCTAACAGAAATGAGTACCTGGAGTATCTCCTGGAATATAAAGGCGGCCGGTGCTTAAGACTAATTACTTTGACCACCTTCCTTTGCCGACTGCCTAGACGTCCTGGAAGCCTCAACTTCTGGAGCCGTAAGGTCTTGTCCAGGCTTTTAATTGGATATCTTTTTGCCTCTTAAAGAAATATGGCAATAAAACTTCTGAGGACTTATCTCCCATAGAGAGAGTACTAGCCACAGTAAGTAATGTAGGACCTAGTTCTAACAGTAAACTTAAGTGTTATTTTACCTAAAGTCAGGGCTAATTACAAAGGTAATACACAAACGTGACTCATTACTGGAAACACCCACTGTCATGTATTGCCTTATACAAGACAGTTGCTATAGACAGCACTTTCAATAACTTAATCCTATTAACATTTTCAGACCACAGTTGCTGAACCTGCAGTACACATATCTTTAAGGGGCAAGTGTACTGTGTCACAAAATATCAGACACAGGACGGAAGCGTCTACGGACGTGGCTAAACAATTTGTTTGTAACCAGCTTTCTGCCTCTAATGAATAAGGTCTTTTTAATACTCAAAAACGCCACATCCTACTGTGTTTGCCATGCGCATATTAAAAAGAATCAAGTCACAACATTTCACTGTAGGATAGAATCGCACATCGAATGAGGAAAGCTCAGAAACATTATACGTGAGAGGGAGATTACATTATAGGCTTGGATTTTAAAGTTGAAAAGTACTAAGCAGATGTGTGTTTATGAACTGCATAAATAAATACATAAGTAAAAGTATCAGGGGTACGAAAATATAATAAATTACCTTTTTCTCAACAAAAGAATTTACTGAAGGCTATGAAATTTATAAATGTAATCCAGTTAATTTCAATATGCTTTGAAGCTAGGCGTGTAGCCCTCGAAGATGGCATTGTGATGCCGAAACATGTCGGTGTAAATTGACTATTGTAATATCATGTACTGTTTGTGCGTTTAGTTGGTACATTAAATGGAGGTAAGCGTGCTATTTTAATGAGTGTTTTACTGCAGTAGGAAGTTTGATTTTTTTATTACATCGAGAAATAAAAATCTTTCGGCAAGATGTCAAGCTGGAATAGCTTTCCAACGCTTTCGGAACTGTCACTGTATCCTTTGCCGATACCTGATGATGGAGGCAACAATTGTTGCTGAAACGTATAAAATTTATTGCATTTCGCACTGGTGTTTTTCTGAACGAAGTTCGTTACATTAACGTGACACTTCGTTAGTACACTACATGTTTTTTTTTAACGATGCTGTCAACATTTCAGATTACTTAAAGCGTCGAAATATAATATCAATAATGAGGAAGGGATTGGAAAGAATGTTGAATGACGCTGTTGTGTTCTAAATGAAGGTACTGGTTCTGCGTTTGTCTTGAGGGACTGAGGAAAAGTACGCTTTCGTCTTGGAAGAAACGCTTTTCGTGTAAAAATTCCAAGGCCATAAATTGACTTTATTCTACTGTTATAAAAATGAGAACAATAGTGAAATAAATGAAACTGAGACTTACCTTGGCATTGTTGGTGAAACTTTGAAGTAGTTCAATGCAGTTTATTGAAGAACTCCCAGCAACAATCCCATAAAAGACTCCATTCTATAACATTAGAAAATTATTATAAAAGTAAGATGTGCAACTGTCTGTAGCAACAATGTGATCCTTAGAGTATGATGCTGGTGGGGAGTGGAGACATAGCTCCACGCTTACTTGACCTCGCAACTTGACTGAAGTACGTTGTCACTTCACACCTCGTCCCCAGTACCCAGGGAAGGAACCCCCACACCTATTGGAGACTATGCCAGATGGACCCAAGAACAGTTATGGACGCTCTGGAGTACATGTGCATTGAATCACGATTCGTCGGTCGGCCAGTCCACATCCTTCTGCATCTGTTGTGGGTAATAAACTTTCAAGTATGCCAACCATCCCTCTTGTACAGGCCGGACCTCGGCCCAGACCATGTAGGATCTGTGGTGGACAAAGTAATATCCAGAGATGTATGTCTTTGTGGACCTAAAATTTTCCGTCAGTATCATTCCACCAAGTGTCCGCACGCGTATTTCATTCTTCCATTTCCGCCACCATAACATATAATTTTGGCAGTTCTCAAGGTCATTAAAACACCTCTCTCTCTCTCTCTCTCTTGCGCGCGCACACACACACACACACACACACACACGCACGATGTATATTAACCACAGGGTGAAATTTTAAGCCTTTATTTATTTATCCAGGACGCTCGGTGACGCAGTTGGTCGACGCATTGCGCCAGAAGCTGGAAATTCGCGGGTTCGATTCTTGATCATGTCATTAGAATTTTTTATTATTTAAATCCTTCTGGCCGCATTATGGCCCAGAAAGGAGTAAAAGGAATAACTCCTGGGGCATAAAAGTGGCCTGCGTAGGGCTGACAAACTTGCCACCTTCATGTATCGGTTGTCCTGTAAACCCCAGTGCCTGTCCAGGACTGTACAGTCATTCCTTTACTTTTTGATACCCATTTATTTACCTACAAAACATGTAAGTTAACTTAATCCTACTCGGGCCACGATGGCATATGACGGAACGGAGGCACAGTTCCAGTTATTCTTAACCTTGACATATGAATACGAGTGATCAGCGTCACGCCAAAACCATTGAAACCCTCTCAACCGCACCTGGACAGAAGACCCACCGGTTACCCCTGAGTATTTGGGCCACAGAGCAACTCTGAAAGCTTCACAGTGAGAGACTGCCTGCAGGATGTCGAACCGCTATTGCTTGTTGGTCAATATACACATATATAGATTTTGTACATAATTATTTGTTAGGTTCTGTACTGGCTATCGTGTTTGCTGCTTTGTTTTATCGAAGCTGCATATATCGTTATGTAAGGTAAACTGCTCCGATATCAGTCCTTATCTGGAGTGATGTAAATTCAACAGCCGAACTTCACACTCTTGATGTAGCACCTCGTTAACAGCCGAAACGTCGCCTCAGGAACAGAGTTACTGCTGCAAAATTCGGTGAGTTAATGAGTGTTTATATTTATGAAATTGTTAACGACGTGAGTCGACGATAAATGTGGTTACGGCCACGCATTATTTAATTGAAATTTGACGGTTAACAAATTTATCAGGTAAACTCTAACATGGGAAATGTTCTTTGTTACTTGCTAACGCGTTCGACATTTAGCGGTCAGCACTGGCCGATATTTTGGAACCTTACTCAGCGCGACTCTCTAACAATTTGGCCCGACCAGAAATTTTAATTTCAGACGTGTTATACCTATGTGAACAAAGAACGACTCCCGTTTATCCTAGCTCGAATTGGGACGGATTGCTTGTACTGTGAGGTCGAAACTATAAGCTGGGATGTTATTAAGCGAATTATTTAGATTGATTTTATTTTTCAAGGATTACAGAATTGCCCGTTTGTACCAAGTCAAAATTATTTTTTAGGCTACGGTGCAGAATCGTGGGCCCAAGCATTCGCTTTCCGAGACGTGTGTCGCTGCAGTCGTGGTGATTCAGGTTTTCATTTCTACCAACAACACACACCTTTCACTTTTCCCTCCGCGTTTTCTATGTAACACCCAGAATGCATCACACTCCTTGTAGCCGTCTTGAAGCCTAGACTTTTGCCATCATCGAAAGGTCTAGGTGTAGAATGGTGGAAAATATCCGTAAAGTTCGTACAATTCCTTCATCTCGTCGCGAACACCGATTGGTCACAGTGCCATGTTCCACGCTCCTCTGCCCCCGCCCGTAATGCTCCTGCCGTGGTCCCCGCCATACCTCGGCATCTCCGCAATCAGGTACGACCCCGTAGAATAGTGATCATCTTTAGGTTAGAAAAGTTTTGAGCTGTTTTTTGTTTTCTAACCTGACACTACTAATCATTTTACTACATGTGTATTACAATTTGTTCCATAAGTATTACGCCTTCAGTTACGAAGGCGCAACAGTCGTCTGCTACAGCGTCCTTTCCGTGACGTCACACTACCTCCTCATACCGTCACGGAAATAAAGCTGTCGCGGATGACTGTTGCGCTGGCGGCCATCTTGGGCCCACGATTCTGCACTCCAGCCATTTTTTGCCTTTTTAAATCCCAAATAAAAATTTATTTATCGTAAGCCTTCTTCTAAGAATATTATTACCTACGTGAAAGAGGTGTTCTGTATCATACTTTTAATAAGTAAAGTAAAGTTCACACTAAAACAGGCCACGAATATCCAGAGATGGAGGAGAGATATAGCCATACTTTTTCTGTAACCTTGGCGCTAGATGGGAGTAGGTTATCCAACGCCAAGCCGCGACCGCCTTACCCCCACTTACACATTGTATAGGAGGCTGGGTGGGCCCCAGGACCGATCTCGACGGGTGCGGAAATTCGTTCCCCGGACCGCCCAGTCCGAAGCGAGTCGTTATACCTACTGAGCTATCCGCGCCCACTCATACGTTATAGTCTAAACATAATTAATTGGTCCTTTCAAATTCGTTTTGCAAGTATTTTCAGTGTTCTGACTTCAGAACACAATGTTTCTTTCAAACAAATCACACAGAACCACTGTCACTCGATGTCTCCTTTCACCCCCAAACACAGAAAGTCCAATGTGATTTCTCTGACTGGCTGAGGAACTGTTAGCTTTTCAATAAGGACTCTGCTCCATTGACTATTTAGGTTTGTTAGTAGAGTAAAATAAAGATTTGTTTCAGATGTCTTGCTTGATAATCCTTGTATGCCCAACTAGCAGACACTGTATAAAACTGTTGTCACTAGAACACAATTAACTGGGGTCACAAGTGCACGAAGTCCTTAGCCAGTCCTCTTAATTCTTAGTAATTTAATGTGGACGGAGCCTCGCTACCTTAGTCGGTACAGTGACTAGACTGCATATAGTACTACAGAAGGTATCTGGGAAAAGCAATATAATTTTCTCTTCCCAGAAAGATCAAGATCAGGCTTGGGAACCAATCATCCTCTCAATCAGTCGGTAACAAGGCAGCATTCGGGGAAGTAAAGATGTGAGGACTTTATGTTAATCACTCATCTCACTTACTGTGGAGGTTATTAAGAATGCATTTAATTTTTATCTTCACTTCCCAATATGAAACGGTGCTTATTTTTTAATTTTATATAAGTACTAGTCTTTCTCTGTACAGGTCAATGTACCCCTCACTCTCCCCGCGCAATATTCCTGTTTTCCTTAATTTGTCTCTTTTTATAAGTACCTGCTGCCAAGTATAAAGTTTAGAGAGTGCCACAGACGTAACAAAGGTTAAGGTTAGTCACTGGTCTGTGGAAATTGGGCTGGCAAAAAAGAAAATCAATGCGAGGTGTCGTTATTCTGGTCGACCTTGCAAACATTCCCTACACAATGCCAGTGCAGAGCAGCGCGGTGTGTCACAGTATATTGCGGTGTTGCTGTGATTTGCAGGCCAGCACACTGACGTCCAGTCCTTCCATTTGTGCCCAGTACAAATAACTGTCGGTCTAAACACATCCATAGAATGCTGCTGTCGGATTTGGCTGTCACAGCAGAGCAGCATCAAAAAGAGAATATATGGGTCTTATTTTGGTGAAGCGTTTTATATTAAATATTTGTCATTTTTGTTATTGAATTTAAAATATCTCCAAAATTTGAATTGTGTCTCTTTGGTAAGTATTTACAATTTATGTACGAGAATCACATTATGGAATAAGAGAAAAAATTCGTATCAGTAGAAATTATTCAGTATTTTTTTATCTTAACATGTTGCATGCAATTATTTAAATACATGGGCATGTTTATGTAACACTTTTGTGAGTGTGGAGATTTAACTAGTCCCCTTTTACACAGAATATTTATCCAAAAATATTTCCTGTTATAACTTGCTACATAATTTCTACTGTACTTTTCATTATTCCTAAAACGTAATGTAACACAATTAATTATCTTAAACACCTGGTTTCATGTTAATAAACCATCCATTACAAAATTGTATCAAAATATCTTTTCGTTAATACAAACATCAGTTTACACTTCATAATCTTCCGTAACACTTTGCACTGCATTTTGTATAGAGTAACAGTTGCTATTTGAAATGTGATTTACTGTATCGAAATAGCAGTGCCACGTTAAACTGTAAATATCCTGAATGGTGGATAGGACATTGAGTTAAGTTTGAAATGGCAAATACAGTCAATTAATGCCTGTCCAAAGTGACAAAATTCTGGCATCTAAACGACAGTTGAATAACACTGGGTGTTTATAATTTTCGGTTGCATTACGTTAAACGTAATAGTATAACAATGATGATGATAATAATAATAATAATAATAATAATAATAACTTTAGCATCAAAACAGAATATTGATTTTGGATATTACAATTGTACTGATCTTATGTTAAGAAATGTTAAGAATTAATGGAGGCCAATTTTTGTGGTCACCTCAATGAAAATTTATTTTTTGGTTTGAGTGACTGACGAGACACACGCTGTTCAGGAGAGACTGTTGTGTGTGAGGTTAGTCAAATCACGTTACGTTTCGTTACGTATTGCTACACGTTTAATTCGTGAGATGTCTCCCGGGTTGTAACACCTGTATTAGATTCACTGTAACTCTAACAAACACCCGCCATTGTTATCTTCCCGAGCTGCTTCTATCCTTTCCACATCACGGCACACAATTCAGTAAATTTCATTTAATTATCAAACTTCCATCTTTATTTATTATTATATCTTCTTTTCATCACAACTGTATTAAAATAAATTCGACATGATTTGAAGGACATTAGGTTTTTTGTTGTGTAGTGTGTGTGTTTGTTGGGGGGGGGTGTACACTCAGTGGTGGATTTGTGTTAGATTTTACTTAGAATTATAAGAATTTTCTTCCAAGTTGCTGTCACAAAGAAACTTTGTTATTTGTGTGATTTTGTTAAGCAAAGGCACTGTGATGCAAAACCACGTGATTGAAGTCAAGGTTTCTGTATTGTGGGGCGAACACCGTGCAGTTTGTTAATATACACCAATACGTTTCAGGGGGGCCTACCCTCTCCACGTTTGTAAAAGAGGACTGAGGGATGAAATAGTAAGAGGGCATTATGACGTCGCCATGGTTAGCGGCAATATAAAATATGTGTGTTCAGGGGTACACATTGGTTGGGCCTGTAGAGTGGATGTTCCTAGGAGGGGATTGGGACCTGCTGAAAAACACTATTATATTTGATACCCTGAAATGATAAATGGAATGACAAAATATAATATATATATATTTATTTATTTCAAGGAGCTAATTAATAAGCATACAGAGTAAGAAAATTTTAATATAAAAAAATTGAAACTTACTAAACTATTTCAGTCCATAAGACCAACAACTTGCACATACCAATACATATACATGACATCAATCGACCGCTACATGTTTCGGCTGCTGACAGCCATCATCAGGAAGCCGCACCAACACACAAAACTCAGTGAACTGTGACACAGTGTGTAGCGTTATGACAACTGATATCATAATAACATAGCAGGATTTTAAGATGTGCAAACATAAATTGTGGTGTTTACTGTACAATTAATATTGACACAATATTAGATGTTGTATAGTGCTGAGTGAGCGTCTCTTGTAAACCGAAGTATTAGGGCATGTTTTCTAATTCTAATTTTAGCAATTTGCCAAAACAGAACTGTTGAACTGTGAAGTTGCCCAAGTTAATTTATGAATGGAGATAAATAGAATAATGGCCTGCGCTATTTTACTAGTGTGATGGTAATTTAAGACTGCATATTGTGTCATATTGTATCATACCATATCATTTTATATGCAATATATGAATAATTTAAAATTAATTACTAAATTAACCTTAATAAAATATTAACACAAACACAAGTTAATAATAACGTCCAACATAATTACTCAAATCCAATTAACTATGCTATATAAAGAAAATATTAAAGGGTAAGTTTAAGGCTAAGAATAAATTTCTGGTTTTGGATCATTGCAGTATTATTACACACGCTACTTGCTGAAGACGAATTCAGCTGGCACCCTCTCAGTTGCACGAATTTCGAC
>Ga0209628_10003140_pt1 | contig 11454 bp, 9 predicted proteins | sample TergutCu122P4_FD_187285 | JGI IMG/M metagenome (GOLD analysis project Ga0209628, IMG submission 187285) | Cubitermes ugandensis P4 segment gut microbial communities from Kakamega Forest, Kenya - Cu122 P4 (SPAdes) (version 2) | ecosystem: Host-associated > Arthropoda: Insects > Digestive system >...
TATGATGTTGGTTAGGTACTCAGGTTGGATATTTGGATGGGAAAGACAAAGATTCTGTGGAAGCTATGAGCTGTTAAAGAGGATAAGGCCAGCCTCAAATGTTAAATTTTTGGCTTTCAGATACAGTTTTCAGTGCAACCTTCACTGGCATAGTCTTCTCCCTCACCATACTGCCACCGACCAACAACCATTTCTGTGTCTCATCTTCTAGCCTTACATGCAAGGCCCTTCCCACCTTTTGCGGCAACAGGTCACAGCAAATTATACAAGACACTTTTTACCCATGGCACACTGGCCATAATGCTTCACCTGATATAATCTTTCTTCTTGATGAAATAACTCATAAATTGCTGTACACCATGATGGCATCTGATTACAGTACTGCTTCTTCCTCTGTCCTATTTACCCAGCACCCTCACTTCCTCTCAGAGACATCACATTCCTTTACTTTTGCCCTTAGGCTTTTCACCAACCTGTGCATCACTGGTCCCAGATAAAATTAAAAAAGAATCAACAATTATTTCTAAAAACTTCAGTACATTCCATTACTGCAGAATATCCATGTAGCTACAGAGTGAGGCTAACAGGCAGATGCAACCTCATATTTATTACTTGATATATTTACACAAGTCTGACTGTGAATGACTGCTGCACCTACACTGTGATGTACAATGGTTACCACAATAATTCTTCCATTAATCAGCAAACCACAATGCTTGTACCAACTAACGAAGAGGGTCTGCTGTAAAGTTATAAAACTAGTGTCCATACAATAACTGTTTTGTTTCTGTTTTGTATAGGTCTGTAAGTGAAACAGCTGTTTGTTGTATATAATTGTATCACACCATTTGTTAGAGATACAGGGCTTTGCAACTACAATACCTAATCTAGTTCTATGCGTCAAGCATTTTCACTTTACCTAAGGTAAAAATAATGACAGAAACAAATGCAGCCAAAATGCAAATAGCACTTCCCATCTGTATTGCTCCATGTAGACATATGTTTTCAATCAGTTCTTCCATCTCACTTTCCAGGCACCAATATCACACACATAAATCTTTAGGTCACACCTGGCACCTGCTGAACGCCGCATTACACGCCAACAAGTGGATCATTTGTTTATGTGTTTGTATTGCAATAATGATGGCAAGAAAGAAGGAAGGAAGGAAGGAAAACAAGAACAGAAATTTAAAATTTCTTCTAACAACTTCTTCCCCCATACACATTTCATGTAACCCCAAAGAGTTTGCAAAACACAATATGATTGCACTGACCATGTTGCCATACCTTGCTTAAGCTAACATGCCACCACTAGTCACAGATCACGTCTGTCTTCACCATCTTCCATAAACAGCCTCTTGAGACTGGCAGTTCCTTGGTAAATCTTCTCATTAAAGCCAGCATTGAAAACAGCTTACACAAGAAACAAATGTACTGTGAACAAACTGAAGTTGCATGCTACTACAGCAGCTGCCATCTGCAGAAGTGAAGTAAGGTAAAGTACTCGACCATGATCAGCCTATAGGGTATTACACAAAGATGAAATCACTGCAACCAAAAGCTGCGTCATGAATGTAAATCAGTTTGTTCCAGTCTTTTGTAATATAACACTGCACACATTGCAGGAAAAATTCTGCCATAAACCATCCACTGCACTGTCCTAAAGTCACATGCTGTCATTGTACAGTAATTCTGTGCCAGCACGGAGGTACAGATAGACAGACACTACACAACATGACTGGATATTTTCACCCAATGGCCAAACTCTGCTACTGCCATCAGTAGAATGGCAGCCAACAGAAACATACAGACTCCAGACTCACCTGGACTTGGTATCCCATGAACTCAGAATTCATTCAAAAATTACACACTGTATCAGGCTGATCTCAAACCCAAGATCATGGCACAGATATGCAGCACACTGCACATGAACCATAAGACAGTGTTTTCATACACATCTAAGTCTCTTATGTGACTCCGACTGGCAACAGTCTCATGTCAATGAACTCTGTTCAACAAAAATCACAGTAAAAACCTCAGAGGGAATCTTTAATCATTTCCCCAAGCATAAGGAAATATAAGCTCAGTTAGGCAAGGTGAGTCAGCTGAAGTACAGTCATCTTACTTGCACTGGAATATGAGACACCCAGTTGTGTGTTGTCTCTAGCATTGAGTATGTCAGTGCATGTGAGAATGCAATACTTCTGCAGAGTACTTGTGTCATGCGGAAACAGGGGAGAGGGTGAAAAACTACACATACCGAGGGAAGATTTCAAATGATATGTACAGTACTGGACAAACATAAAGTAACTACAGAAGAGCTTATAAAATACTGTTCCAACCTTCAGTTGGCTTTAACTCTTGGTTAAGATGCAGGTATCAAAGGAGCTTGTCTATGTGATTAATTAGCATTCATAATTTTATGAAAGGGCTTAAAAGGCCTACACCATTTAATGTTTTAATTCAACATAGAAGACCTGTACCCTAATATTAGGGTTTCTGTAAGTACCTTGTGAACTATGCCAGTTTCCATCGCTGGTGAAGAGAGGAGTTTTTCCAAACTCAGACTCATTCAGACATTCTTAAAATCATATGTTCCAAGAAAGCTGAGTTCCCTAGCTACCTCTTCAATTCAAAACACCATCATTCAAAACCTCAGTTTTTTCAAATTGCTGGAAACTTTAGAAGAAAAGTAATTTTCAATAGATACAGCTCAGCATTTCAAGACTCCTCTATGATATAGGGCAAGACAAAATGCAGGCAAAAAATGGCATATAAATTCAAAGTAGATGCAGGCTTCAAAGGCGAAAGATCCCACAACAACTGCTGTGTTGAGGGAAAGGATTAAAGATATTGCTCTGTATATTCCACTTTGGATAGTGGTGACTATAATACTGTAGCTGTGATAGAATAATACAGTTCTTCCAAATTTAAAAAATAAATATACAGTTATCACAGACCTGATACAAATATCAAAATGCAGTGAACAAAGTGGTGATAACAACATACATTTTTTACAATGTTTTAACATAAGTAATATCACCAACAATCATCAGAACTTTTCCCATTGTCACCAATATTCAAAACCAACACTACATTTCAGAAGCTGTCAGCTTCCAAAACACAGCATTTATTTTGAATACAGGTAATAATGGAAAAAGGCCTTGTGAATGTTCATGATATCACTCAAGGTGGTGATAGTTACATAGAAGATTCTCAAACCAAAACTTAAGATGCAAATACATGTGTAACATCTGTTAACACCATGCTCACACCATGTTACCAGCATCAGATTGACTATGGCCAACATAAGGCAGTTGTGGCTTAATGTTTTGCAACTCAGAGATGAAGTACTGATACAAACCTTTTTATTTCAACCTTGTTATATTACCATTGTGTGCCTAAGGCATAGTGTGTACCCAAGGCTAGGCAAGTAATACCTGAGTACAGAGATAACACAGTTTTGGTTTATTTTGTGGATGTCATTGTCCTGTCACAGTACAGAACATCAAATTGTCAACATGTTTGTGTGGTACAGCCAGGTGGTAACTGCAGCCTTGATGTTCTCAAAATTCTTGAATTAAAGGCTTCTCATTGGCCAATCCTTTCTCCATTTATTTTGACTATATACAAGCGGAAAGTCATTCATGCAAGATACTCAGATTGGACAGAAATACTATGTGAAACTGTATTTCCTCCAATTGAATCCAGGATTGAGAACATGAAGCCTATATTTTACCTCTCTGTGTGCACAACTGTAGGTGGCAATAGCACCTACTAAAAGTACTGCTGCTGGTAAGATGGCATGTGGTTTTTTTTGACCTGAAAAAACATTTCTAATTTCTGTCACATCAGCCACTTAATATAACCTTTAAAATCAACTGATGGAAATTTCATACATGGGACTGTGGATGCTGTGTGGCAGTCAGTGAAGTGAACAGAACAGTTAAATATATAATTTGCACCTCACCAGAAGAATTTATAACATTCAAGAGTGAGTTTACCTTAACACCAAGGGCATATTATCAGAACATCAGTGATTGGCACTTTTATCAAATCCTATCAATAAAAATTTGTATCCTCTGAATACTATTCATATAATTTTACATAACAAATAATGAGTCTTTCAACCTCTATACCTCTAGCTGATCATAGCCTTTGATCACAACAGTGAGAATATTACTGAATGTTCAATACTACCATTATAAAGTTAACAATAGAGTCTACATATGACCTACATGTACTTAAGTAGGTATTCACATGACACACATGTAGTTAGAAACTGCAACAACAAGATGAAGCAGCATCACAATTGCTTATGCCATTTTTGTAGGAAAACAGGTCCCAGATGCTGGCAGTTGACCAACAAGCAATATAAAGGCATGGAGTACCATGTACTGATCTGTCAACAAACATATCAGGTCACAAGTGTTGTGTATTGGTCTTCACCAACTTCTATTAAAAATATTTCACTTATAAATTATTCCCAATTTGTAAGCATGCAGCACAACATACTGCTAATTTACATACAGCTTACTTACTCTCTGAATATTCAGAATACAGTATGTAGGTGCATATTATAAGAACTGAAGTCAAACTGTAATAAAAAGTCTCCATCCAAATGCCTGTAATGTTCTGAAACTTCATCTGCCTCCTGTGTGAACAGACCTGTACATGTTTATGGTACTGGGAAAATATAGTGAGTGGGGAGACAACTGCACTGATGTTACAAAGAAGCATGAGAAATAGCAGGAAGCAGGCTGTCCCAAGCACCTGCTAAAAGTCTGCTGGTTTCCATGCACCGCCTGCTCAGTGAGACATCCACCAATGTGCACAGTGGAAACTCAGTCTGGAACACAAAGTCATAGTGTGGGGTCATTTGAGACTCAACAACAAACAAACAAAAATGTAAGCATTGACTGATTGATTGATTAGCATTTGGGTTTGAGCCCTTATGGTCCCGATGCACCTAGGCCTTAATTAATGGTCTCTTTGTGCCACATAATGATATTAGTTCTGGAGAGCCCTGTTCCTTTGCTAAAGTTCCAGATGGCCCCCAGATTTAAACTCTAAATGTCCTCTGGATCCAAGAAAAAGGAACCCAGGTATACATGTCTCAGTGAAGCCAAATCTTCGGATTCAAAGAGAATATGGGCCGAGGTTTCATCCTCTACTCCACACCTCCTACATAAGGGACTATTGGTTAGCCCCATTAAGTGAAGATATCTTCTCAGGGTATTATGTCCAGTAAGGAGGCCAATAACAATCCTGGACTGTGTCCTACTAAAGGACAAATGTCTGGTCTTTGCACCTGGACTAGGGCCCTAAATTAATTCTCGAGCCTGTCTCTGAGTACTACCAAGAACTCGTCACCTTGCCAAATGCTGTTTATTTACAAGCATTTTATCTTTCTTCTTATATTCTGCTAGAGACCCCCAAGGACAGCTCAGGTCCAACAAACTTTTGAACAGAACCATCTCTCGTGAGCTTGTAGGCGATTTCGTTTCTTCGTACCCCAGCATGTCCAGGGATCCAAGACAGTCCCACAGCATGCCCGGTGACAATGTAAGCATGGCTATCACATTATTTCAAAATCAAAATTAACAATTCTTTTCATTTCATTTACAAATCCGCAAACTATGCAGTAAAACTCCATAATTATGTGGTACAGGGTCCACACATATTCAAATGTTACTGTGTTTATAACACATTACATGTGAACCCTATACTGAGCACTTCACAATCCATTTTCACATCCACATTCTTCCTCTACCTGTTGCATGGAGAGCCACAGCCGCTGAAGAATGTCCATGAAGCTGTGCAACTCATCAGCAGATGCAAAGAAAAGCACCCAGTCACCGCTGCTCTCATGCACTTCTCGACAAGCAAACTCCTGTACAACCAGAAATCCCATGTTGGTCTTTGGGAAGAAGACATAAGATGAACAACTCTGAACAAAACAATTTTCTGTTTTTCTTACTTTTGTCATGCCCAAGTACTTCAATTTGCCACATTTTCTAAAAATGCTGGTTTTGTTGTTACCAAATGTTACAACAGAACCTCCTAGAAGTAACACCCCTCTTTCTTCACTGTGATTATTCTCACATGCATGACAAGAAAACATCAACAAACTTTGTAACAGACTGTTATTGAACAGAAAGCCAAATAGTGATGAGCTGAGCAACTTACAAGCACACACCAACCGTGTCCCACTGGATCAACAGTGAATGCTGTAAGATCGTGTATTGCAGCACGTGCCAATGTTCTAACTTGTCCACATCCTGGCCGCCTCTCTAGGCAAGTGACTAGGTGGTGCTTTGTCACCACCAGTGAACAATGCATTACCTGCACCTGCACCTGCTCCTCTTCATACACCTGCACAATTTTGAAACACAACAAATTTCTCCAAGATCTTTTAAAATACTGTCCCCACATCTATGCCATAGGTTCCCACGTGATCTCTCACCCTTCTATTTTCACACAAAAAATTATTACGCAGTTGTTTCACTATGTGTGACACACATTCTGCACATTCCAACCTGCTGCCATAAAAACAGAAAGATGTAGAACCAAACACAAATTACTGTAACTGCTAACACAAAAACTACATTATGTAAACCACACAAATTACATGATTTTATTGTGCTTTTCAAGTTCATTTTTGTTTTTTAATGTAATTTAAACACATGAGACCTAAGATCCTCACAGCAACGTTACTTAAGATCCAAGTTTTGATTCAGGTCTACTGTGATCTTAGTCTGTGTCAACTGGCGAATAATTACTAACACCCTGCAGGAGTGTGCAGCCTCTATTTTCAGGGTCTATTCATCCAATAATAGCTGCACCAGAAAATATGGGAATTATGTAAGTAAGAGCAATTTGGGTGGTGAGGCAATGAAAGGGGTGTCGAAATGGAGTGGGTGGAACAGACAGGTACGTGAGGGGAAATGACCAGTGGTCAGATGTGAGGTCTGGAAATTTAGCAATGGATTTCAGGATATAATAGGTATGTAGGGACGGAAGTTAAGCAAGAGTGGTCTTGGAAGCAGTTAGCAAGAAGTGCTTGCTTAGTTGTAAAGGTGACATGGAAAGATGAGATCAAGGATATGTTTGGTCCTGAAAAGGGCTGCTAAGGTTGAGTATCCTCATGGGAAGGTTTTTCTCTTCTCTCTCAGGGTTTGAATGAGAGGTTTCCATAACATGCTCAATACCAGGCCATCCTCCCTGTTCATTCTGTTCAGATGGTGCAAGATCATGGTCACCACTCTGACGACAGAGCGCATGTAATGGGATTTGATGGAGAGTATTTTAGTGTTCTGTAGTTGGATGTGATGCTTCCTGCTGAAGCTATGCCCTTGTGCACCAAGGTGGAATGATTGACGTACTTGCTGGAAAAGTGGTGTTGTGGGCCATGGTTGAGGAAGAGGGTAGTGTTTGTGTATTTTCAGTAAATCTTGTGACCCAGATGGCCATCAGTCTCACGTAAACGTCAATGCCAAGGAAGGAAAGTGGTCAAGTCTATCATTCTCCATGGTGAAATGAATGTTCTGGTGAACGTTGTACAGATGGTACAACAACCCTTTCAGTTTCTCTGGCCCATGAGGTCATATCAAAGAGGTGTCGTCCATGCCACAAAACCAGCAGTGCTTTCTCCCTGAAATCCTCTATGCTGAAGTTAGTCATCACATGAGAATGTAGTAATCCCACCAATATTCAATAAGTCTCCTCAAAGAACTGACCAAAAAAAAAAAAAAAAAAAAAAAGGAAGTGATCAGGAAATGGAAGAACAGAGACATGATTTCTCCTCAAACTGCAGACCCAGGAGACTTATGGCACCCCTGCATGGCACTCTGCTGTAGAGTTAAACCATGATGAAGCTATCATTATGTAGGCAGAGTCCCCCATAAGCCAGGTTAAACTTTCCACCTGTACAGCTATGCGCATGGATAAGCGCACGCACGCACACGCGCGCATGCACACACACACAGAGTACGAAGTGCAATGAATGCAGATACAGAAATATGGGCATTGCACAAAAATACATCCTTCTGCTCTCAATAAGCGGAAAATATCAAAACAAACTATAGCATGTATGAATATTCAAGCTTGGTAGGAGAACAATGTCAAACATCATCACGTCCAATGTAATTTTCACCAGTATGCTTCATCACATCATAAAGCTTTCTCCATTCCACCCATAAGCTATCCACTTGAACTTTAGTTCATTCATTCATGTCTCTGCAGTGGTAATGTCTCCTAAATCTTCAATTTGAAGCTCTGAAAGGAATCTTATTTCTTCCCCATATAACAATGTGTTACTTCATCACTACAGGTTACATCTTTGTTGCTGTTCCATAAGCCTAGACACCAAGACACCATGCAATATCAAAATGACTTTTAAAAACAGGCTATGCAATTTCCCAATTGTAATAACATGAGTATAGTTTTATGTATTCTCTCAGTTAATTCCTCTTCAATGTTTACACCTGCCACAGTTTACAGAGGCCAAGGTTTATTACTACTGCTCTACCACCATTACATTCACCACTCCCATCACTTGTTGCTCCTCCTCCTCTATCTCCACCTCCTCACTGTCATAATTTTGTTCTGTGTGTCAATGGACAACACATATCTTCTACCTTCCTAAAAGCTTTCATTTTCAATTTCTTGCCAGCTTCACTTCTCCTTTTGATGTGGTACAAAATGTTAAGTTCTTAAACAAGTGTCTTTTGCAAGGAAAATTGTAAGTAGTATCCATGTTTATAACATCCAGTTTTCCTTGAATTATGAGCATATTATGTTTTATGATAAGGTTTGTTGTAGCAGCCACAATGATTTTGTGTTCAATAATTAATGGCTCTGCAGAACAAAAACTGTACACACATAAGCAATTTGAAGTGATTACAAAAAGCATATGAATTCTGCACACATAATACTGCATACTATTAAAATTAAAACAAAACAGTTTGTCACAGAGCACTTTATTAAACTCATGCTGATGCACATTGTAAGTTAAACATGGGCGATCATGTTGCATCATGCTGTGTGAAATGCATAAGGCAACAGACAGCAGAGCAGTCAGAATGGGACATCACTTTCTGCCACACATTACCATGGATTACCATTCAATTGCTTATAAGTACCTGTCATCTGTAGTGGAAATGATCATGGAGATGTATCTTTAGGAACTGAGAATTATTTCAGCACTGTATGTTGGTAACAAACAAATGAACACTTGTTTAAGATGTTTGTGCAAGAACATATTATCACAAATGCATAAAACTTTGTTGCAACAAGAAATTTTCAAGCCTCTTTAGTAGAAAATCATTTAAGCAGCAAATGTACTAAAATAGCAACAAATATATTAATCATATGGGCAAATTGTTGTACTAAACTTCTCAGATCAGGGACCTTTTTAAGTGGGAACACCATGTTTCATGGTACATAGTGAACTAACAAAAGAGTGAGATTTGCAGTGTTTATGGTGGTGACTATACAAATTTCTGCCTTCTGGATTGTGAAGATGTGTAGACTGGTAGCTCGTTAGCAGCATTCCAAAGGAAGTTACTACAACTATCTTCAGAGTAGAAGAATGAAGAGTTCTCTAATCTGCAGAGAGAGATAGTGTGTTCAGTCAAAATGCTAACAAGCAGTTGCCAGATGATACAGTCTCACAGCTCAGAAGACAGTAACCTGAAATGGAAGTGACTAAAACCTCCATCAGGACACAGAATACCGCAGTTCTTTTGGATTCATACTCACACCAGATGCTGCCTGGATAAAGGCCTGTAGCCAATCAGAAGCTTCATATTCATCAGCAGCAGCAAACTGAAATGACCTCAGTGGATCCAAGAGGATCTCAAATGTATGTGGGCGATGAGCATGGGGAATACGGCGACATCCAATCCCCCTCAGTGGGATCGCCTGTTTGGGCAGGCGATTGGCCTTGTCACCAAACATGTAAACCACACCACCTCTGCAAAAGAATGTAATATAGAATTCCCAAAAGTTAACTGCCCACAGCATACCTTGAGCCTTCTCATCTTTAGAAACATAAACCTACAGGGAGATACCAAATGAGATTAGTTCTTCCAGTGGTAAATGCTACCTTCTGCATAGGATGTGACATCACACAATTAGGTAGACTACCAGCTTTCTGTATCACAGATACTGTTTGTTCAATTGAAACAAGTTAAAGTGCATGATAGTCAGAGAAGTACAATACTGATTATCTGCCTCTATCGACAAATGCATGAGCTTTGGATTCATCCAACAGAAAGCCTGATATGTTACCATGTTATGAACTCTGTTGGCTACCAAACACAACAACGCAGACATGGTGAATGTGTGACATTTACTTTGCTTCCTTTCAACAGTCTGAAACAGGATTTGCTGTGGCCACTGTTCAGTTCTTATATAACCTACAGTACATATATCGATCAACTGAAAGAACAATGTCAAGTTATTTCCAGCTACTCACTTCAGCAAGAAGAAACCTGGCTCCCAAGGTTGTATTGAAGCATCTGTTGCTAGCCGAAACATGAGATGGCCTTCCTTAATGGGTCCCAATGGAGTTGATGGAGGAGTGATCTGATGGTCTTGGAGGTGTACAATGCTATAGTGACAGATAGCTTCATCCTATGACACACATGCCACATGAGCAACTAAACAGTACTGCCTAATTAAAAAGGTATGGAATAAACTGTATATTTTCAGACATGTTGCAAAGCATTATAATTTCGTCATCCAGACACAAAACCATTCTGAGAACAAGAAAGTGAAAAGCCTCATCTCAGTCACTACAGAGAACAGTAACCAACTGCTTTGTGAATGCAACTGCAGAAAACTGACAAGGTAGCACACTAGCAAGGTATTCCAAAAGCCTCGGATTTTATCAAACTGTTGCAATTAGTTGTTACAAACAAAACTGTAATTACAATTCTAACTAATCACCTGCATACAAGAACTCAGCCATCTCTTCAAATTACATTTACTGCATCTATATAACAAAATGAAGTGTCTGGGTGTCTATCAATGACAGCCATAACCCATCAGGAAACACAAACAGGAGCTTGCAGTTTCAGTGGTGGCAGGCAGAAATGTAAATTATCATATTCTGCATTATGACATCATTCAGTCTAGCAGGCAGTTAACAATGCTTCAGCAAAACATACTGCCTGCAACATCGGGGTGAATGAATATGGAGGCAGATTCCTCTGCAACATTTGTCACTATTTACACTACACAGTGTTACACCCAGAAGGTGATAAGGAATTTAATTATGTAAAGGTAAGGTGTTATGGGCTATTTCAAGGTTCTATTTCAGCATATTCCTGCAAAGCCTGAGGAGGACTATAAAAACCTCTCAATATGAAACTGAATACCATACTGCAGAATCAAGTGAAAGAATAATATTAAAATTCATATTATGGCAAGATATAAACCAGATCAGCA
>Ga0209628_10003141_pt1 | contig 11450 bp, 7 predicted proteins | sample TergutCu122P4_FD_187285 | JGI IMG/M metagenome (GOLD analysis project Ga0209628, IMG submission 187285) | Cubitermes ugandensis P4 segment gut microbial communities from Kakamega Forest, Kenya - Cu122 P4 (SPAdes) (version 2) | ecosystem: Host-associated > Arthropoda: Insects > Digestive system >...
CTCTTTGTGGATATCTTTATGTGGGAATGTTGTACTTCTTATGTTTAAACCCTTAGATAACACAAACTGGATCATTTTCATTCCGTTGTCATTAGTTTCATTATGCGGGCTTTCATTGCCAATAGTGGGTTTGTAAACGTTCTCTTTACCTACTTTAGTATTGAAATCCCCAAGTACTATTTGGATGTCTGAACTAGCTATTTGACTTATAGTTTGTTCTAATAAATTATAAAATTCTTCTTTTGTCTCTTCCGTTTTCTCATTTGTTGGCGCATGCACACCATTATGTGTTGTAATTAATTGATGACAAGAAGTTTCACATTGGGAATGGTGTACAAGTGTCCCTCTCTGTGTTATAATTGAATTGATGACTGCATGCTTCACATTCAGGATGATGTACAGGTTTCAGCTTTTGTATATTCTAATTCCAGTGATGGCCACAAGTTTCACACTGGGGATGGTGTACAGGTGTCAGCTTCAATCCCAGAACAGTACTTTCATGTTGAGTACAGCACAGCCAACAACACACATCATTATGGCTGGCCAGTGCAAGCAGGTACTGCACAAGTCAATGCCACTCTAGAAGGGGTTAGAGATTCATCTGGGATTCTGCATTCAGCTCCAAGAATCACTGCAGTCACTGACATGTTGATCTACAATCAAATTTCTATTCATCCATCCGAGGTCGTGTTACCATGGGATCCCATCGTACAACCTAAGTACGTAAGGACAGTTTTATTTGTTCTTAATTGAGCCATGGTAGTACAGAAGTAAAGATTCCTTGACATCACCCAATAGTTTGGTATACGAGGGGGGACCCAAAAATAACTGGAATTATTTTTTTAAAATGGTTTATTAGGTTTTATACTATTACAACTGTAGTCTCCTTCAAAGTACTCTCCTTTTGACTCGATACACTTGTACCAATGTTTGTCCCACTGCTGAAAACATTTCTGGAACTCTTCAATGCTGATGTTGTTCAAGACCTCCAGCGTTTTCTGTTTCACTTTGCTGACATCAGCAAAATGTTTCCCTTTCATCTGGCGTTTCGTATGAGGGAACAGGAAAAAGTCGCATGGCGCAAGGTCAGGTGAAGAGAGAGGATGAGGGATAACCGTTATGTTGTTTTCTGCCAAAACTGCTGCACACTCAAGACCGTGGTGGCAGGGGCATTGTCGTGGTGGAGGGACCAATCACTGCTGCTCTGCATTTCTGGTCGTTTTTTCCGTACACTGTCATGTAATCTTTTCAACACCTGCAAATAAAATTGTTGACTCACAGTTTGTCCAGGAGGAACAAATTCCTTGTGCACAATTCCATTAGCATCAAAAAACTAATCAACATGATCTTAACATTTGATTGAACCTGTCAGGCCTTCTTTGGTTTTGGACAATTAGGAGTTTTCCATTGGCTTTATGCTTGTTTTGTTTCTGGGTTGTAATCGTAGCACCAAGTCTCATCTCTGGTCACAACTGTAGAAAGAATCTGTGGGTCATTTCCAACTTGTTCCCTTAAATTGTAACAAATATTCAAATGATTGTTTTTTTTTTATCCTCTGTCAACAACCGAGGAACAAATTTTGCAGAAACACGTTTCATATTCAAATCTTCCATTAACATTAGCTGACATGAACTCCAAGACAAACCAGTTATCTCAGAAATCTCATCAGTGGTCCAACGACAATCTGCATTGAGTACGTTGCAGACTTTTTCAAGAATTTCATCATTTCAGCAGGTTGAAGGTCGGCCAGATCTTGGCTGGTCCTCACATGATATTTCACCCCCTTTGGAACATGAATACCACTCGTACACTTGAGTCTTACTAAAGCTTCTTTCTTAAAAGCTTCTTGCAGCATTAAAACAGTTTCAGCAGCTGATTTCCCTAACAGAAAACAAAACTTCATGCACACTCTTTGTTCTTTATTATCAGCCATCATAAAAGTCACTGAACTTCTTAGCAGGCACTTAGAAAAAAACAACAACAGCAATAACAGTCAACCTAGATTGATGCCACATGGCAGACTGATAGAGTGTTTAAAGTGGGCAATCAAATGAACTTACTAGCCTATCAGTTGCAGACTTAAATATGCTTAATATGTTGATTTGAAAGACATGCACGTGTGCATGGACAAACACACACACACACATATACAGAATGAGAGAAGAACAATTTATCACATGGTATGTATTTCACTTTTATCATTGCTATCAGTCCCAAAGAGATTTCAGTTTATTTTTACTTTTCTGACAAGTCAATACCTTTCCTTTGGCTAAATGTTTGTGGCGTTGCATAATTGTACGGCACTCAGACCATCATGCTATTCTGTAAGTACCAGTTTGGATATTATGTTTATCTTCTCAACATTTTACTGCTAGTGGATCTGTAACGTGATATGCAAACACCATCTTGGAACATAACTGTTCCTCTACAAGTCACATTTTTGCGGTACTAGTGCTAATGCATTACTGGGGAACTCACTGTTTCAAAATTTCACTTTAGTCAGGAAGTTCCTAAAACAGACATCAGTGAGAGTGCACACAACATGCATTGTGTTCCTAGAGTGTACCCCACTGATCAAGTGCTTGTCATCATTACCACTTGGATGTATATTGGTGTTCTCCCATCTTCTGGTTTGTCAGTTTACTTGATCCCTGTTAACATACATTGAAGAGGCAAGCTGGTAAAAGGGGAAACAAAGAGTATGCAGCACACCATGTTTCTATGTGTTTCCAAGACATTGTCATATAACTTACAGGATCATTTTGAGTTTGAGGAAACTGTGGTCAACTGGTGTCAACAGATTCACTATTTTCTTCCATTCGTGACAAACTTTAAGACATAATTCAATACATGAAGCTGGAAGAGAAGGCTCTGCAGATATGGAGCTATGTGTATATGATGTGGACTAGCAGGTTGAGTCACACACTAAGGAAATGAGTGATGAGTATATTTGTGATCTCATCAGTGAGGGTGAGGACATACTACATAATCTACCGTGAACCTGAAACCCCCCCCAGTAAAAGAACTGCCATGACCATTCATGGACACTGATGAAATGCCATCTGGTAATGCCATGGAACCTGAGCTTTGACAGGGGGATTGAGACTGCGTCTAAATCATGGGTGTCCAACCTTTTTATGGCAATGGGCCATACCCATTATTGGGTCCCAGTTCCCAGGCCACATGTGGGGAAAATAACAATAATTCATGTATGTAATCACCTAAATTATTGTGTAATTTTTATAGTATATACCTACTGTACAAGCGTGACTGCGGGACGCATAATACAGCGTGGTTGACCACACGTTGGAGACCCATGATCTAGATTTTATGTTTAAATTCAGTGGAAGATGCAGAAAACAGCAAAACAATCAAACTTGACCAGATTTTGAGCCTAATTTCTCTGTCTTTTTCAGCCAGTACTAACCCACCCAAGTTGGTTGAGGATTTAGATTGACTTTCTTAAAAAGAATGTTCCATTATTATTATTATGTTTCTCTTGTAAAAAATAATAATTGGAACATTCTAATTTTGTACAGGTTTGTAATACTTACATTTTCAGTCCTGGTGTTTGCCAGTCCAAGACTCGTAGCCCCACTTTTCCTATTTAAATGTAACACCACATTCGTGACTGTTTAACAGAGTGTGTCCGTCACAGTTGTTGGGGCTTTACACTGTGCATATTGCTTTACCTCATATTAATGCCAGGAATGGTATTTGGTTCTGCTTCCAGTGGTTCTGAATGCAAAAAGTGCGTACAAGGCTGATCAAAAGTGTACCTGGATTAATGCTGTGAAAATAACAGTACTAAACTTACCTTGATGACAGACTGTTCCCATTTGAATTAGGTGCTTTCTGGGGCTTTTATGCTGCTGACTATGCCTCTCTTACACTGTTTTGGGGATCTATAGAAGTTGGTCCATCATGAGAACTGTGCTGTTCTGGGTTATTACACAGTGAGTAGTGGTAATTTCTTACCAATGTTTCAGGACTACCTATCGCTCCCATCTTCTAGAGTCAGGAATCCAAAATGAAAGTGAGCTGTTCCAGTTCGGAGTTTGTAAAGGGAAGAGTGTGGGCAGTTGTAAGTTCTCAGTAGCATGGTGCCAGCCAATAGGGTTGATGCAAGTGGTTGGGAGGGAGGGGAGTGTCATAGTCCGTGCAGCCTCGAAGAGGGTCCTTCCATGAGAAAAGGAATTCTTCTAACAGGTGTGGTAGCAAGACACAGAACATCTATATGAACAGAGTGGGAGAAAGGAAAAGGGAAGAAAGTGTAATCTGTGATTATAAGAAGATTAGATAAGAGATTAAAACACCAGAACAAAGAACAAATATGTAAAAATCGGTACAGTGTATGGTAATTAATAGAAAAATAGAAAACAATACACTAGGATAGGGTACAAATCATATTCCAGCACTACTGTGTGGTACAAGTACCAAAGGCAGAGCCAGGAGACAAATGGAACATAATAATGTAGAGTGAGGGACAGGGAAAAACTACAAGAGGAAGAGATTAAAAGACTAGAAAAATGAACAAATAAGTAACACTGAAATTGAGAGGGGAAGGTAGTATATTTTTTTTTAAATCATGCTGGTTTTGAGATTATGTGGAAAAATTGTGTAGAGAGGGGCAGGCCACTGATGACAGTATGGTGCAGTGGTTGCACAAACATGCCTCAGTGTTGCGCTATATGTACATTGCCTGTCATATTAATGTGGGGAAGAGGGAAAATTCACATGGGGCCATGTGTGGGGATTAGAGGGCTTTACACACGTGTGGAATATGTGTTTGTCTAAGAATTGTTGCACAAGTTGGCTGAATGTGCCAGTGTGTTGTCATGATGAATTTACTGTGCAGCAGACTGCCATTTTCTTGGTCATTTATGGCAAACTGCATCACAGAGACATCTTAGTACTTCTAAAAAAATTTATGATTTGCAGTTTGGCCTCATGGAGGGTATTTATGGTGCGCAACACCACCTTCTTGATCAAATTAAAGCAATAAGCATCACCTTTGTCTTCCATGGAACAGGTTGGGCATGGTGAAGATGCTTTTTATTATGAGATTTCAGGCTTTCACCTGCACGGTGTTAGAAACTTCTCCTTACCTCAGAAAGCTAGCAACCAACTACTTCCACAAGACTTTACAGATGCATGAAGATTCTTAACAAGGAATTTCTTCTGAGACTCATTGTTAACACTTGTGGAGACCCAACCTATCAGTTATCTAAGCATTTGGCAGGCACACTTGCACTCCTTGTTGGTCGCTCAAAACACCATATAGAAAACTTCACTGTATTTTTCAACCTTGGACTTCCTATGAGTCAGACTGCAGGATTTAATAGTGTGTTCCATTGTGGTGTCCCTGTCAAGGAGACCATCACAATCTGAGTCAACATTTTGAAGATAACATCCTGGGACTATTTCAGTTTGGATGGACAGGTTAATGAACAGACCAATGTAGTAGCTATGGGATCACCATTATATCCTCTTATAGCTAACTTTTTCACGGAAGGCTTCAAGGGAAGAGCATTACAACAGTCTGCCTACAAGTTTCTGTGTTGGTTCCACTATGTAGATGGTATGAGGTGGTGCTGATAACTTAGCCTGACCTACTTCCTGATGTCATGAGACAGAATTGATAGTGTCGTTGGAAAGAGGGGTCTGTTCATGTGCCAAATTGCAAGTCTTTTCTTGTTACAGAGGCTGAAAGGAAGCATGTCAGGTGATGTGTGCGATTTCAACAACATTGAGACATGAGCAATCATCAAGTATTTTTTTTCCTGCAAGGCAAGGTGCTTGAGGAAATTCACGCCATTCTGACAGAAACATAAGGGGACCATGCACCATTGTATGCCACTTTCAAAATCTGGGTGGCCCAGGTTAAACGTGGTGATTTTTCCACCTGTGATGCACCTTGTCCTGGACGACCCAAAACAGTGACCATCCTGGAGATTGTCGATGAAATTCACGAGCTAATCTTGGAAGACCACCGGATTTTGTCTAAATCAATAGCTGAGCAACTGGGCATCTCACGTGAGCAGGTTGGGTCCATCATTCCTGAAGATTTGGACATGCAGAAGCTCTCCACGAAGTGGGTTCTGAAATGCCTGAATGCAGATCAAAAACGTCAACGGTGCCAGTAGTCTGAGCAACTTTTGGAATTTTTTCGGCGCAATCCAAATGATTGCCTGTCACGATTGGTGACCATGGACGAAACCTGGTTATATCACTATGACCTGGAGAGAAAGCAACAATCTATGGAGTGGCGGCATAGCGGCTCACTCCACCCCAAAAAATTCTGAATGCAAAAATCCGCTGGAAGAGTTCTCGCCTTGATTTTTTGGGATCAAGACGGCATCCTCCTCATTGATTATCTTCCAAAGGGCCAATCTTTCAATGCAGAGTATTACTCATCTCTGCTGATGCAACTGAAGGACATTTTGAAGGAAAAACGCCGCGGGAAGGTCACCAAGGCGGTCTTGTTCTCGCACGACAGTGCCCTGGCTCACCGGGCATTTGCCATCAAGAAGAAACTGGGCTTCCAGTCTCTTGATCACCCACCCTATTATCCGGATCTGGCCCCGTCGAACTACCACCTGTTCCCTGGACTGAAGAAACAATTGAAAGGTCGCCATTTTTCATCTGACACAGAGGTCATTGCTGCCACGGAGACCTGGTTGGACAGACAATCTTCTGAATTTTTTTTGAGTGGCTTGCAAAAGTTAGAGCAACTGGCTAAGAAGTGTATTGATCTTTGTGGGGAGTATGTTGAATAAATCCCAGGTTTGGTCACTGTAGCTTGTTTCCTTCCTGGTCAGGCTAAGGAAGTATCGGCACTCCCTTGTACGTTTTGCACAATGTATTGTAATGTAATTATACAATATAAACCAACGAAATGCACATTTTCTAAATTAATATTTTAATTTTTAATTTTTGATGTCTTCTACATGTTTTGAACCAAAGGGTTCATCTTCTGGAAGACTGTTGTATATGCAGTTATGTTGTGGTATGTTTCCATACCATAACTGCACATACAGCTATCTTCCTGAAGATGAACCCTTCAATTTGAAACATGTAGAAGACATAAAAATTAAAAATTAAAATATTAATTTAGAAGATATGCATTTCGTTGGTTTATATTGTATAATTAGATGGTACCTTCATCATACTGCCGCATGGACCAAAGAAACTGCATAGGTTCCTTGAACGTCGGAATAGTCTTCATGAGAGCATGAAGACTGAGACTATGAAGACTGAGAAAGACAATTGCCTTCCTTTTCTCTATGCTGATGTCTGCAGGAGACCTGATGGAAGTTTTAGCGCCTAAGGTCTATTGGAAACCAACCCATACCAGTCTTTACTTAAATGCTGGATCACATCACCATCTGTCCAACCATCAAGCAGTTCTCATGGCTTAGTACAGAGCCATATGTAACAGGAAGAATCTTCAGAGTGACTTGGAGCTCGTTGGGTACATTGTAAGGAGGGTGGATACAGCAAGGAATAGATAAAAGGTGTAGGCACATGTCCAGACACACAGAAAAGTCCTTTGGCAGTGTGATGTAAGGTACTACACAAATGAACTCAGTTTGGATACTTTTAGATCAGGCCTCATAGCCCCGTAATTTTGTGTGTGCAGTCTCTCTTGCTTTATTGACTGTCATGATTAGCTGATAATGGGACCCAGGTTTACCTTGTGATAGACAAAGTATGCGCAAAAAAGTAAATGTTTTTGGTACTGACATGATGTTACCTTCTCATTTGGATGTGGGCCCAGCAGTGGCTGGACCATGCTGTCTGCAGCTATGTGCAGTGTTAGGGGCTTTGGTATCAAGAAAACGGGATCTACCAATACCTCTTGCTCTGTCTTCTGAGTCAATTTCTTCTAAAATATATTCCTTTTAAAATTATAGAAGCATTTTGTCTTTCACAGATGTTACATGCCTCTCCTCATGTTACCATTTTAATTTATGTAGTATTTGATGTTCTCTTTAAAAGTTCACTTATGCTGTATACTGCTGTCATCTCAACTAAATTTGGATCCATGGAAGGTGTAATTATGTGCATGTGTGTGTGTGTGTGTGTGTGTGTGTGTGTGTGTGCACATGCACCCATGCATACTAGTCAGGAAATATCCTTCAATTTATTGATTAACTGTGTTCACAAGGGTTTTCTCCTTGTCCCCATTCTGAGTCAGATGAATCAAATTCATCCCTTGCCTTTCTGTTTCTTTAAGATCCTTTTAAATATCTCCATCTGTGCTTAGGTGGTCACAGTGGTCTCTTTCGTTCAGGTTTCTGCACCCAAACCTATACATGTTTCTCTTCTTATTTCAGATACGAAGTGGCTTTAAGAGCATCTGGTGGTGACGGGAACTTCATTTGGAGCAGCTACAACACAACAGTTGCGGTGGTGACACAGACTGGTTCTGTGAAAACACAGGCACTGGGCCAGGCAGAGATTTCTGCTGCTATGACTCGCAATCACTACAATCGAGATCTAGCCAGTGTGTATGTCTTACGAGCCAGTCACCTACAAATAGTAGAGTATATGCTGGAAGCTGAAATAGGAACCCCAATATACCTATATGTCGCTGTGTTTGCGGATTGGCCTGATGGGCAACTGCACTCTGCCAGTGCCAGGATTGCATTTACACACTGTGATGACCTTCCTTTCATAATCAAGACCTCAAATGATAATTTTGAACATTTGTCTTTGAAAGGTATACCTGTTGGTATTTCTTGCACCACATTTACTATCACTGGGCATACTGTGGGGACTTCAAAAGTGTCTGTTTCCTACACTTACAATGGACACACCATGGTAGACCATGCTCTCATTGGTGCATACAGATCACTCACAGTCACACATCCTGTCTCAGGAGAAACTGTTCTGGCAGTTGGAACCTCAAGAGAAGTATTGTTTTCTGGAGGTCCTCGTCCTTGGATTGGCCGGTTCTCTGAACACATGCACCAGATAACACTTGAGGGAGACAAACAGGTTATTGAAATAGAAGAGTTACATGTCAAAACATCTGACCACCCTGATGTCTACATATACAGGATTTTGTGTAGAGAGCTAGGTGAGGTGGATGTGACGTTGCATGTTACCAATAAACCACCAGCAGCCCATTGCAAGAAATCAGTAGCCACTGCCACCCTCAAGGTTCGATGTGCTAAGCCACGTTACATCAGTTTGACCTCTGAACTCAAGACACCTGACATATCTTCCTGTCCCTTGAGTCTGAATTCAGAAAAAGTGGTGACACAGAGCTACAAACCGGTGGAGTTGCTTGTGACAGTGAAGGATGAGGGTGGGCGTGTGTTTGATAACATAACAAGCTTGTTGTTTGACTGGAAACTGTCCCACCCCTCCCTTGGAACCATACAAGAAAAAGGGAGAGTTCTTGCAGAAAATATTAAAGAGAAAGACATTACTGTTCCTCACAAATATTATCAAGTTCTGAAACCAAAAGCCAGAACTGGAGTGCTGGAAGTCACAGTAGCAGCTGTGGCATATCAGACACACATGTTGGCACTCATGGATATTGTCCCTGAAGATCCACCTTTTGGAATTACCAATGAGAGGGGTTCTGTTGTTACACCAGAAATTATGGCTACACTAAGTCTGATGCTCGTGAATGACACCAATGTAACTCCGAACCGTACATCTGTTTTTAATCATCCACGGAACACAGTTAATCTTCAGGTGAATCAGGGCTCAGGCTACTATGAATTTGTGCTCAGTTCAGAGGAAATAGCAGATGTCAACTACATGGAGGGTACGAGAGTTCTGGAAGTGATTCCAAAGCTTGATGGTCTATTGAAGGTTGCAGTCGTTGACTTATGTCTGGTATCCAAACCTGCTATTGCTGAAATACAAGTTTTGGGTGTTGGTAGCATAAAAGTGGACATTCCAGAAAGAGTAGAGCAAGGGCAGTATATATCTGCCATAGTTCGTCTGTATGATACCATGGACAACCTGCTCCCTGTTCCAAGCACAGAATACTTAGATCTGAGACCTGTGCCAGACTCTGGGATAATAGGTGTGAAATTGCAGCCACATGACAAAAAGGCACCATTTGCCTTGGGAGAGATACGGTACACTGTGACAGGGCTTGAACTTGGTGAGACGGCTCTGAAGTTTATATTTGGTAAAGGAAAGAGAGAGATCCAGAGTCATCGTGCATTCATTCAAGTTTTTCCGCCTCTACGGCTGTTCCCTCGCAACATGACATTGATTATGGGCTCTAAGTTTCAGATCACAAGTCGAGGTGGGCCTCAGCCAGATGCAGATGTTGAATACACTGTCACATCTGCTAATATAGCAAGTGTTGATGCCTCAGGAGTGGTGACAGGCAATAAACTGGGTGCTTCAGTGATAACTGGCAAAGCTGTGGGTGTCAGCAAGGTCTCGGGACAGAGAGTTGTGTATTCCCAGGACTCAATTGATGTACATGTGATTCAGGTGCAGGGCATAAAGATTCATACTCCTTTGACAAGAATGAAGTCTGGTACTGTCATGCCAGTGTGGGCAGAAGGCATACCTGATGTGTTGTCTCCAATTATCATTGGATCTGTGTATCCAGCCTTAAGGTTTTCTTGGAGTGTGTCAGCAAGGGAGGTTGGCATGGTTCAGCATGTATTTGAAGATTTTGGTCTGATTATAGCTGAGGAAGATATGGTGTCAATGCGGTTCTTTGCTTTGTCTCCTGGTCGCACCTTTCTTCGAATGGATGTATACCTTCCTCCAGAGATGGGTGGTAAAGTTGATGTACCAGACTTTCATGATTCACTGGAGATTGAAGTGTTTGAGGAGCTTCTCCTGATACATCCACCATACTCACTAACTCAGCGTTCTCCACTTCTTCTCTTGGCTCCTAACTCAGAAGTGCAGTTAAAAACCAACCGAGATGCTTTGGCCAAAGAAGTTACATACATTTTAGGCAGACAACTTTTGCCAATAGAAAATATTTCTGACAATCAGACTGTGAGTCAAGCATTGACAGATATTGACCATTTCTTGACAGTGGAACCGTCTGGGCTTGTGAGGTCTCACAGTCAACTGGGAAGATCTGTGATTATGGTGACAGCAAAAGAAGACTTTGGAATTAAGCAGATACTCAGTGTTGGCGTGGAGGTGAGTTGTGTTTTTCTGGATGCAGTGGATGGAAAACCTGAACACTGGTTTCACATGATTCGGGGAGGACCTTTAAGCAAGTATTTTTGTGGAGATTCTGTTTATCATCTCTTTGTCAGAAAGTAGTATAGCACAAGACTCCCACATAGCTCTGTTATGTACGTAAGTGGAAGGCGATTCCAGATCTAAGATATTCCACCACTAATAGCATGTGTGCATGTGCGTTGGGCGGAGCTCGTGCGCCGTAAAACTAGCCAACATACGCTCCTCACGCAGTCAGATGACTACTGGGAGGGGTGGCTGCATTG
>Ga0209628_10003142_pt1 | contig 11448 bp, 8 predicted proteins | sample TergutCu122P4_FD_187285 | JGI IMG/M metagenome (GOLD analysis project Ga0209628, IMG submission 187285) | Cubitermes ugandensis P4 segment gut microbial communities from Kakamega Forest, Kenya - Cu122 P4 (SPAdes) (version 2) | ecosystem: Host-associated > Arthropoda: Insects > Digestive system >...
AGCCCGGGCGATACGCGGGTGAAACTTACAGCAAAATTGGAAACCAATCCGGTACTGCGCATGCTTATTTCCAAACCATTGCAACAGGGATTGGATAAAATTGTGGAAACACTCGAAAGAATTCTTTGAAATTTAGCATAACGAAATATAAAAAAATAAAAATCATGATTTGGAATGAAACATTTGAGTGCATGACTCGCGAGGAGATGCACAGATGCCAGAGCAGGCGGTTAGTAGATATGGTGGAACGAGTGTATCACAATGTGCCGTTTTACCGTAAAAAAATGCAGGAATTGGGCATCAGTCCCGAAGATATTCACGGAATAGAGGATTTGCCAAAGTTGCCTTTTACTACCAAGAATGATTTGCGCGACAATTATCCTTATGGTCTGTTTGCTGTGCCAACGACTGAAATTGTGCGTATTCACGCTTCGTCGGGAACAACAGGAAAACCAACCGTTGTGGGCTACACCCGCAAAGATCTTGCCACGTGGAGCGAAGTGATGGCGCGGACGTTTACCTGCGCTGGTATCACCCGTCATGATTTTGTGCACGTTGCCTACGGTTACGGACTGTTTACCGGAGGTTTGGGTGCACATTATGGCGCCGAAAAAATCGGATGTTCCGTTATTCCTATTTCGGGAGGCAATACCAAGCGTCAGTTGCAAATCATGCACGATTTTGGAAGTACTGCCTTAGCCTGTACTCCATCGTATGCGCTTTATCTTGCCGAAGCCATCAGAGAGAGCGGTATGCCTCGCGAAGGATTCAAATTGCGCGTGGGTACTTTAGGTGCCGAACCGTGGTCGGAAAATATGCGGCGCGAAATTGAGGAAAAACTTCAAATCAAGGCTATTGACATCTTTGGGTTGAGCGAAATCATTGGACCGGGTGTTTCCAGCGAATGTACCTGTCAAAATGGATTGCATGTGAATGAAGACCATTTCGTTCCCGAAATTATTCATCCCCAAACCCTCGAAGTTTTGCCCGAAGGCGAAGAAGGTGAATTAGTATTTACCACAGTTACCAAAGAGGGTTTGCCACTGTTGCGTTACCGCACACGCGACCTGTCGAGCCTCAATTACGCGCCCTGCCGGTGCGGACGCACGCTGGTACGCATGAAAAAATGCACCGGACGTAGCGACGACATGCTTATTATTCGCGGTGTGAACCTTTTCCCGTCGCAAGTCGAAAGCGTACTGTTAGAAATGAAGGAGACCAGTCCGCATTACCTGTTAGTGGTTGATCGCGTGAACAACCTCGATGTGCTTGAATTGCAGGTGGAAATGGAAGAAAGCTTCTTCCTCGACCGTATCAGCGAGTTACAGGGGCTTACACGACGCATACAGCGTACCATGGAAAGCGCTTTGGGAATAGGTCTGACGGTAAAAATTGTTGAACCGAAAACCATTGCTCGCAGCGAAGGAAAAGCAGTAAGGGTTATTGATAAAAGAAAAATATAAAATCATGATTTTCAAAAGCAAATTACCCATCCAAGTCCGTATGACCGATTTGGACACTTTTGGTCATGTAAACAATGGCGTGTATTATTCTTATTATGATATCGGTCGGTTTCATTATTTGACTCTGATAAAGGAAGATATTCGCTGGGATGTATTGAGCATGGTGATTGTTCGTACAGAAATTGATTTTAAGGAATCAATTCATTTCGAAGATGATATTAGTGTTGAAACCAAAATGCTCGAAATGGGAAACAAGAGTTTTAAAATGATGCAGCGTATCATCGACAACAACACCGGAAATATCAAGAGTACGTGCATTTGCATACTTTGTGGTTTCGACCGGAAAAACAATACTTCAAAAGAAATTCCCCAAGATTTTAAAGATAGAGTTTTAGCTTTTGAGGCAATTTAATACTACGCCGATTTTTATTAAAAAAAGTTTGTACTTTTGCGGTGTAAAAGAATAATTATAAACCTAAACCCAAAAATCAAAATGAAAAAAGTTTTTTTAGTATTTCCGCTTTTAGCGATGATGTTTCTTGTATCCTGCGATTCAAAACCACAATGGGAATCGCTGTTTAATGGCAAGGATTTAACAGGATGGGAAGTCTACATTGGCGTTCCTCATCCTTCGGTGGATGTTCCCGGCATGGAACGGAACGAGGAGGGTAAATATACCCGGCCGCTTGGCGTAGGCAACGACCCGCTGAATGTATTTTCAGTGGTGGAAGTTGACGGCGCGCCTGCCCTGCGTTCGTCAGGTCAGATTTATGGTTCGTTTGCCACTATCAAGGAATATGGCAACTACCACCTCCGGCTCGAAGTAAAATGGGGCGAACAGAAATGGGCGCCACGCGAAGACCAGCGACGTAATTCCGGGTTGCTCTATCACGGAACAGGTGAGTTTGGCAAAGGATTGGGAGTATGGAAAATGTCGCATGAATGCCAGGTGATGGAAAATGACTTTGGCGATTCGTACCGTATGGGAGATACCTACTGCGACATCACTGCGTCGCGCAACGAAAACGGGCGTTACACCTACGATCCCACAGCGCCTGTTGTTAATTTTGGCCCGCAGTCCGCCGGATTACCGCCTATTTGCGCAAAAAACCCGGTAAATGAAAAACCGGTCGGCGAATGGAATACCATCGAATTGATCTGCTTTGAAGGAACCAGTATTCACGTGGTTAACGGCAAGGTAAACATGATCAATACCAATTCGCATCTGGTGGTGGATGGAAAGGAAGTACCGCTTACAAAAGGTGTGATTCAACTTCAATCCGAAGGCGCAGAAGTATTTTTCAGAAATATCGAAATTCGTCCGATTACTAAAATACCGAGTTTAAAGTAGACCTGCAAGGTTTTTAAAACCTGGTAGGTCTTATTTGAATTAAAACCTACCGGGTTTGAAAAACCCGGTAGGTTATAATGTGAAAATTTAGAAAAAATGAAAGTAAAGTTATTTTTATTAATTATCGTTTTTTGCATACCTGCATTGTATGCAAAAGAATACCACGTTTCTGTAAAAGGCAGCGATGACAACACTGGCAGTGAAACCGCTCCGTTCAAAACTATTGGAAAGGCAGCGCAGGTTGCCTATCCCGGTGATGTGATCACCGTTCATGCCGGAACGTACCGTGAATGGATCAATCCTCCACGCGGCGGAACGAGTGACGACAACAGAATCGTTTATCGCGCCGCTCCCGGAGAAAGGGTGGAAATTAAAGGTTCAGAAAGGATTTCCAACTGGCAAAAAGTGAAGGATAACGTGTGGAAAGTGGTAATACCCGATTCTTTTTTCGGCGACTATAATCCGTATACTGATCCGGTTTATGGCGACTGGTTCAACGGTCTTGGCCGGATACACCACACAGGAGAGGTTTTCCTGAACAACAAATCGCTGTACGAAATGGAAACGGTGGACAAGGTTTTTCAACCTGTTCCCAATAATCAGGCAGTTGATGTTGAAGGTTCAAAATATACATGGTACTGCGAAAATGAAGGCGACAATACTACCATTTGGGCTAATTTTCACAAATTTGACCCAAACAGGGAATTGGTCGAAATATCTGTGCGACAAACCTGTTTCTATCCCGAAAAACCCGGAATCAATTATATCACCATCAGCGGATTTCATATCTCTCAGGCAGCAACGCAATGGGCAGCGCCTACGGCTGAACAAATCGGAATGATTGCCACACACTGGAACAAAGGCTGGATCATCGAACACAATGTCATCAGTAATTCGAAATGCTCGGGGATCACTCTGGGCAAGGAACGGGGAACAGGGCATAATGTATGGTTGGAAGATATGAGCATTGACGGTTCGTTGCATTATATCGAAGTAACATTCAGAACAATACGCAACGGCTGGAATAAAGAAAATATTGGCTCGCACATTGTTCGCTACAATACCATTTCCGATTGCGAACAAACGGGTATTTGCGGCAGCATGGGGTGTGCGTTCAGTCTTATCGAGCACAACCATATTTACAATATCTGGGCAAAACGTCAATTTACGGGTTGGGAGACCGGCGGCATCAAATTTCACGCTGCTGTGGATACCCGCATCAGAAACAACCGGATCCATCATACCGGAAGAGGTCTGTGGCTTGACTGGATGGCGCAGGGAACACGCGTGTCGGGTAATCTTTTTTACAGTAACGATATCGAAGATTTGTATGTGGAAGTAAACCACGGTCCGTTTTTAGTGGACAACAATGTTTTTGGTTCACCGCTCAATCTGCGCGACCAATCGCAAGGGGGAGCATACGTGCATAACCTGTTTGCCGGAAAAATTGCCAATTATAATGAGCTTAACCGCTACACACCTTATTTTCTGCCACATTCGACAGATGTAGCGGGTTTGTCCATCATTGTTGGCGGCGACAACCGGTTTTTGAACAATCTGTTTGCTCCGGCGAAAAAGACAGGTGAAGATAAAATTCCGGGAAAATACGGTTTGGCCGAATACCAAAAAGCTAAATACCCAATGATAGTTGACGGAAATGTTTATTTCGGACAGAATTTACCGTTCGAAGGCGAAAAAAATAACGTTGTATTGCCCGATTTTGATCCTGAAGTAAAAATCGAGGACAATGGGAAAGAAGTTTATATATCCTTTGCGGTGAAAGGATTGAATAACCTGCAAACCGGAACAGTAACGACAGAAAGATTGGGTAAGGCCAAATTTCCTAAACAGGGGTATGAACATCCCTGTGGAAATCCAATTACTATCAGTACCGATTTTCTTGGAGTAAAACGGACGGAACATCCCACACCGGGGCCATTTGAGTTGACTAATGAAGGGAAAATGAGGTTGAAAGTTTGGTAAATATGAAAACAAATATTTCAGTTATTCAATTATTCAGTTATTCAGTTATTGCGCTTTTGCTCCTCGTTTCCTGCGGCGGTAACCGCTCGCAAAAACAGCAAACAGTTGCAGAAGAAGCGACGTATGTTCAGGAAGTTTCCGAAGGATGGGAATCCTTGATGGATGGAAAGACGCTTGCCGGATGGGAGGTGGTACGCTACGGGGGCGAAGGAGAACCCTATGTAAAGAATGGCGTACTGACTCTACCCATGGCTACCAGCGGAATGTCGACAGGTATTTGCTGGGTTGGCGATCCTCTGCCGGTGAACAATTATGTCATTTATTACGAAGCAAGACGTGTGGAAGGAAATGATATTTTTGGCGCGTTATCGTTTCCTTACGGTGATACATTCGCTACGCTCATCTTTGGAGGATGGGCGGGTATTGTGAGTGGTCTTTCGTGTATCGACGGCATGGATGCATCTCAAAACGAAACCACCCAACATGTATATTTCAAGGACAAACAGTGGTATCCGGTGCAGTTGCGCGTCACGCCCGACAGTATTCGCGCCTTTGTTGATACAGTGAAAGTGGTGGATATTGCCACCGCAGGAAAAAGAATCCATTTGCGCAGCGGAACGCTTGCTTCAAGCCTTACTTTAAGCTCATACAGTACCACCGGGGAAATAAAAAATATGCGCATAAAAAAATTGCCATAATTTTTCATGCAGAATGAAACATTTTTTGAGTATTTTCGTATAACGTATGATTACAAGAAATAATTTTCTTAAAAAATGTTTATCATGATAAAGAAGTTTATTGTCATTGTTTGTACGATATTTATAGTCACCAACTTACATGGGCAGCCGGTACCTTCTCCGGAAGAAAATATCCCGTGGTTAGTGACTTTCGGTAAAAAAGCCGACACATTTTGGGGCGATAATGATTTTTCGCAAATATGGTTTTTTGTTGTTCCGGAAACTTATAAAGGCCAAGTGTTTATCCGTGTGTTCGACCCTGATGTAGGTGGGGCGAATGACGAACTGAACGGCGTTTTCGATTCCAAAATGCAATATTCCGTATACGGTGGAAAAGATGCTTTTTCGCATCCTGACGCACAGGAAGTTTGTCCAAAGAGAAATTTCAAAACCGGAACTTTGTTGTTAACTAAAACATTTGGTGTTGACCCGAACTACGACAACAAATGGTATTCTTTTGGGCCATTCGCTCCCACACAGGGAGAATTAAATCCGGAATACGGTGGCTATATTTTCAAGGTTATTTGCGAAGGTATTGATGGAGACGATGGTAATATGTATCGCTATTTCCTAAGTACTTCCGGTACGGCAAATATACCGATTGAAGGCGCTAACGCTTTTACACACGAATATACGTTCCGTTTGCACGACAACCCCAAAGAAGTGTCACATATTTATCCGTATGTTCATCCTGAAAGCACCAAAATAAGGACAGAAAATTTTGATTGGGACGACGACGGCGTCATCCGTGTAACATCAGAGGTAAGGCGCGAACAGTTAATAAATGTATCAGGCGACAATACGTGGGCAAGAACCGAATTTGCCGTATATGAAGGAGAAAAGGGGAAATCGCTTGATTTTCAATTCATTAAGAAAGGCGTCAAGAATAACAATGTGGTCATCACTGTTCGAAACCAGAGGGGGGATTTGCTGAAATTCTGGGCTTCGCCAATTGGAGGCGTTCCTAAATACAAGTACAGAATTGAGATTCAGAAAAAACCCAAATAATAACATTAATTATATCTCTATATAATACCAGATAATTGGCAATGAAAAATGTTTTGGCAGTGTGGTTGATTTTCGCGGCATTAATTGCATTGCCATGTCGTACCGGATATGCCCAAATACATAAGTTCCAACTGCACAACACTGAAAAGGGACTGTGTAATGATTTTGTGTATTCCATCGCACAGGACAAACACGGTTTTATTTGGTTTGCAACCGGGTTTGGGTTGTGCCGGTATGACGGGTTCAGGTTTTTATCGCCAAGCGATGATTTACCCTCTACCAATGTAAGCACCTCTTTCAGGGATGACAAAGGAAATCTCTGGTTTGGCTATCAGGATGGGATAATTGTGAAATACGACGGAATTGATTTTTCTATCGTTGACATATCTATCAATGCAGTTGTAACACAAATTATTCAAGCACCAAAGGGAGAAATATTAGCGGCTACACAAGACGGCGGTATTATTCGAATCGGCAAAAAAACCGATCACTTTACAACAGGTTTTGAGAATGCCATCGTCAACAGCATCTGTTTTGTTGACGACGAAAGACTGATGCTTGGAACAAGTGATGGTTTGTGCCTGTTTCATTACAGCAGTGACGAACCGGATATGAAGCTCATCTCCAAGGGCGATGATTTGAGTGCGGTGAAGTTTATCATCCCAAAAGCGGGCGGCGACGGGTATTGGGTAGCTACCGAAGGCGACGGTATTTATTATGTTACAGTTGATAAAAATCGTTTCTCTGTATTGCGCATGACTGTTCCCAGACTTGAAGAAGCACAGGTACAATCCATCAATGAAGATATGAATGGCAACCTGTGGATATCTACTTATGGCGAAGGACTTTTCCATGTGCAACTTTTACCGGATAAACGTATCTTAAAAACAAGTATTTACAATACCACTAACGGATTAGGGAGCGACTATGTGAAACAGGTTTTTTCTGACAACCAGCATAACCTTTGGGTGGCCACCTTTGGTCACGGCGTAGCCTGTATTATCAATACGGCGATCTCCTTTTTTGAAACGCTGGAACCGGTTGGCAACAACGCAACTGCTGTTTTTTCAGCAGATAATTCGGAATACTGGATTGCTGGTGTAGGAGCCATCATCAAAATCACTTCCAAATCAGAACCTAATACAGTTTTAGGACGTAACGAAGGAGTACCCAATGACAAAATAACCATCCTGCGTGCCGACGATAAAGGTAATCTGTGGATCGGCACTGAAAATAGTGGATTGTACAAACTGCCTAAAGGTGCAAAAAAAGTTACAGAATTTTACAAAGAAGATAATTCATTGTCCAACACCATTCAGAGTCTCATCATTGAAAATGAAAAAATATGGATGGCCACCCGTAACGGTATATTGGTAATTGACGCGCAAACCCGTAAAAAAACAGACCAGTACAATACAGTCGACGGTAACCTGCCGCACAACAATATTCAGGATATTTTCAAGGATTCGAAAAACAGGATTTGGATTGCCACTAATAGTAATTCGCTGATAGACATCAAAAAAGGTGACAGACTTTCCCTTCCGGGCAATATGGAAACTGAATTTTCGGCCATTACCGAGGATGAGTTTGGAAGAATTTGGGCAGCCACCAGGTTGATAGGCGTTTATCGGTTTGATGAAGCCCGTGATACTGTTATCCATTTTACTGCCAATGATGATTTGAAATCGGATTATTGCTATGCCATAGCATCCGATGGCAACGGGTATGTATGGGTTGGGCATCGTGGAGGGCTGACAAGTATCAGCACCCAACGGCGTGCCCTCAATACTTATGGAATAGAGAACGGCATCCGCGGCGATGTGAATCCACGGGCAATGATGTTGAACAAAAGCGGCGAACTGTTAATTGGAATGAGCGATGGAGTGATGATGTACGACATCAAGACCGACAAACCGAAAAATATTATCCCAATGTTGAACCTTTCGCAGGTGCTAATCAATGATAAATCTTATAATCCGTTTAAAACCATCGTATTACCTTACGATAAATACAAGATAGAATTTGATTTTGTGGGACTGCAATATTCCAATCCCGGATCAGTATCCTATCAATATCAGTTGGTAGATTACGACAGAGGATGGACAGTTTTATCAAAGACCAACACTGCTGTTTATCCAAAAGTGGAATATGGTGAATTTACTTTCTGGGTGAAAGCGTGCAACAGCGAAAACTGTACCGCGGAAACCATGCTGTTTACCATCAAGATAGCTAAGCCTTTCTACTTAACCCCCTGGTTTGCGCTGTTGATCGTTTCGGCAGTTGTTGGACTGGGGTACGTTGTTATTGCCATACGTGAACGCAACCACAAAATACTGCAGGATTATCTCGAAAATGAATTGAAAGCCCGCACGAGGGAGGTACGCAAACAAAAAGAAGAAATTGAAGTCAAGAACAGGGATATTACAGACAGTATCAATTATGCACAACGGATACAATTCAGCGTATTACCCTCTACAAGTACTTTGTTGGAACACTGTTCGGGCGCTTTTATCTTCTACCGGCCGCGTGATATTGTGAGTGGTGATTTTTACTGGTTCGATTACTTTCCTAATAACAATCGTCTGTTGATCGTTTGTGCCGATTCAACCGGACATGGAGTACCGGGTGCATTCATGTCGCTCATCGGTACAACGCTCATCAAAGATATTGCGATACGTTCCGACATTCTCAACCCGGCAGATATTCTCTATCGCCTGGATGAAAACGTACAGTCGACACTCAACCAGAACAGAGATTCCGAACAGGCGAATGACGGAATGGATATCATTGTTTGTGAGATCGATACTGTCACTTCTTTCGTAAAGATAGCATCGGCAATGCGTCCTTATGTCATCTATCAGAATGGTGTGCCCACAACTTACAAGAGCAGTCGTTCATCAATTGGCGGACAATATGTAGAAAATAAGGTATTTAATACACATGAAATACAACTTTCAAAAGGTGACACCATTTACATGTTTACCGATGGATATACCGACCAGTTTGGCGGTCCATCAGGGAAAAAGTTAAAAATGAACCGGCTGCAAAACATTCTCGACGATATCCATAACCGCAACATGGAGGAACAGTACCGGGTTGTAAAGGAAAATTTTGATCTGTGGAAAGGCCATAATGCTCAAGTGGATGATGTGCTGATGATCGGAGTGAAGATATAACTTTTATGATTATGAGATGTTCACCTGGAAACGAGGCTTACACCATTAATTTTCCTTGCATAGCATCCTTTTCATTGTTAGTTGAGTACTTATGCTAAACCATTTTGTTTCAGGATTTCGGTGACTTGTTCGGGCGTCAAACCTGTGAACGTAGCAATGAGGTCTATTGAATGACCTGCTTTGAAACCGTTGACAACTGTTTTTTCCTGTTCTTCTATGCGCCCTTTTTCAAGACCTATTGCTTCGCCTTTTTCCAAACCTCTGATTTCGCCTTCTAACTGCGCAGTGGTAATTGCGCTGTCGTTAAGAAGTTTTGCATCAATATCCCGCAAATAGGCTTCCTGCTCTTCAGGGGTAAGGTTATCAAAAAGCAATACTTCCTTTGCTTTATCGAGTCCCTGCGCTGTGAAGTGGTCTTCTATCCGGTTATTTTTCAGATAGTATATCCATTCGTCCAAACTGTCTTTTGCCACATCGTTAAAACCTCTTACCGAAATGATGTAATATTCGGGATATATTTCGCCCACAACAGTTTTGCTGTATAACTTTTGTTGCGCGGCGGTGAGTTGCAATTCGTTTTTCGTATGCAACCCTTTGAAGTTGGTAAAGCCGTGATATACATAATCGTCGCCGTCAAGCCCGAAATGTACGATGTTTACCGAATACGCTTTGCGCACTTTGTCATATTTGTCGCCTACCGCCATATAATTTGTAATGACTTTGCTCACGCCAAAGAGCATCCTGTGGTAATACTCTGCAACGCTGTCGAATTGCAGTTCGACGATAATTATTTCCTTTTCGTCGGATTCCACCAAAATATCCACTCTGTTGGTCTTATCGTCTTTGTCCGTTGGGGTTCCCTCGCTTTCACCTATATGATTGATAATGATCTTACGGCGCAGCAATTCGCTCAAAAAGCCTTCCAATACTTCGAAGTTGGCTTTGTTGCGAAGCAGGCGTTTCATCGCCCAGTCAAAGGAAATCATACTTCTTTTCATATCACATCCAAGTTTATTACACGGCAAAGATACAATTTATTTGTTATATTGTGGCGTTTTTAAAAATACTGCCGCTCTCTAAAAAACTCGCGCACGTGCCTATATTTTGATTTTCATCAATCGTATAAGTTGTACACCATCAACAGTATAAACACTACTGATGAACGTTTTTGCCAGGAAACAGAAAGATGGCTTCGCAATACCGCCAAACGCTCCACGCTCATCAGCGGCGCATCGGAAAAGGAACGGCACAAATTTTTCAATGCCCAGCGTCAAAAAATCCAGTTGCTGATGGGAAGTATCCACTGATAAATTTTTTAGATGATTTAACTTTTCTTAACGAAATCTACCACTATTTTTGCACCCTGTATTGTATAACCATTTAAAGTTTTAAAATAGGAGGAATTTTTTATGCTTAAACGAACAAATTTTTCAAAAATAATTGTTCTTTCCCTTTTGGGAATAGCGGCTTTAGGCATTTGCCGGGCCGAAGATTCAAAGTTGCCCAAGGGTGTAACGCTCTACACCCCATATACACAGATTTCGGTACCGCCGGGCGAATCCATTGATTATAACGTGGATGTCATCAACGGTAACGAAGGTGTTGAAGAGTTGGATGTTTCCGTTTCGGGCATACCCGGTGGATGGAATTACGATTTGAAATCGGGTGGATGGAAAGTCGGGAAAATTTCAGTGCTTCCCGGCGAGAAAAAAACGCTGTCGCTGAAGGTT
>Ga0209628_10003143_pt1 | contig 11447 bp, 12 predicted proteins | sample TergutCu122P4_FD_187285 | JGI IMG/M metagenome (GOLD analysis project Ga0209628, IMG submission 187285) | Cubitermes ugandensis P4 segment gut microbial communities from Kakamega Forest, Kenya - Cu122 P4 (SPAdes) (version 2) | ecosystem: Host-associated > Arthropoda: Insects > Digestive system...
TAATAATGGCGCCAATTCTATATTCTTTAGTCGCTTATCATTTATATGAACGAAAAACAGATTATTCTCTTTGGATGTTTTTTATTATTGCTTCAGTAATAGGAATCGTAATGACCTATTGGATGTATAAAAAGCATTATGACACTAATATTCAATATATTAAAGAGAGTTTGGTGGAGTTGGCGGAGTTGAGGGAAGAGTAAAATTGTTCTGCTTAGACAGTAAGTTTCACCGCCAGCAACTCCCTAGCAGCACTGTGTAAAGCCGTTTCAATTTTTGAAATTTGTTTTTCAGAAACATATTGCCCAGACTTATATTGCCGCATCAAGCTGGGTGAAAACTTTGCAGTTCTCGAAAATTGAGTAATATTAATCCAATTATATTTGTTGAAAAACGCAGAAAGATCATAACTATACTCAAAAGACAAATCTTGTAATTCTTGTGGAAGTTCTTCATTTTTTGATAAATAACTTTGAATCATCTCATCATAAGCAAAAATAAAATCATTTTTTGCATCCTCAACTGTCGCTCCTGTTCCAACAATTAAATGATTGTTAAGGTTTGGCGAGTACGCCGAAAAATTACCATCTTTTCCTTTTTCAATAATCACTGTTGTTCTCATATTAAAATCCTATTCTTTTTTTTAGTTCGTAATACAATCCGGTTGGAACTTCCTGAGAATCATGGCGTGGAATTGCAATCTTATCTCCATTTTTAATATAAATATCATGTCTTCCGCCATGTGAATCAAGTATCCATCCTTTTTTTACTGCTTTTCTTTTAAGTTCAGACCATTTCATTTTTAAATTATTTCTTGCGAATGACGCTGCAAATATATAACAAAATTGCAATAGAAAATTATTTTAGGTGATTTTTTCAATACCTTATCTGAAAATCACCTTTTTAGCTCCCACAGTCATGTCCTGTATGTATCTCAGAAAATAGATGCCCGAAGATTCCTGTTCTCTTATAATAACTGTTGTTGAACCATTAACGGGAATCTCTTTCACTAATCTGCCCTGAAAGTTAAACAGTTGCAACGTTGCCTCCCCCTCTTTGTTGATGACTACAGAATGTCCGTTGTCTAAAATGGTGATAATCTCGTCAATATTTACGTTCTCTATTTCAAGCCCGGGGTCATAACCCGCCGGAATTGTAATAGTAGCCCCGCCGAAAGAACCCGGGTATCTGTCTTTGGGCAATTCTTTGAGCGCATTGGGGTCATTAATCATCTGCATGGTTGAAATATTAAATTTTCCGCCACTGGCTATCGTTTTTCCGCCTTCAAGGGGTATTGCAAAAGGTTTGCCGTCGGGTCTATCGCTTAGCGTAACTTTGTAAGGCTCGTTTATCTGCCAACTTTTCCAACCGCCCGGCGGCGTAATATTAATAAAACCTATAATTTCGGTATTCGCACAGCGGGATTTTACGGTTTGTTTAAACCGGTTAAACCCTGCTTCCACGCCGCCCGTTTTTATAGCCTCATACACGCTATTGAAATCATCTTTGGAATAATTATACAAACAATACGTGTTCACGTCCTTTAATATAACTGCATACGAGTTGAAAGGCACAGCGCCTACTTGATTATAAGTAACTTCCACTTTATAATTATCCTCTGTGGACGGGTGTACTGTGCCGTCTATTCCAAATTGTTCTAAATTACCTACACCCTCCGTTGTAAACACAACGGGAACATACAGGTCTTCCGTGCCGGGAACCCTGACTTCGGCCACAGCCGTGGTATAGTAATCATTTACCCAGTAAGTAGGATCTCCATCGCAAGGGGAGCCCGGATAGCCACACGTTTTCCATTTTCCGTCTTTAAAAGTTAAGGTAACCAGCCGCGTAATATCATCTACGGGGAGGGTTATTAAGTCACAAACTGTATTTATGCCTTTTTTAATTACGCAGTCGGTTGTTGAGCGAGTTATTTCTATAAAATTATCTCTCCAGTTATAGTCATAACCGGGATCGGGATATTCTCCTATAGGGATACGGCCTCTAATGGCGCCAGGGCGGTTAATATAAACAACCCTCCTTATATCATAAATATCTTCCGGCATATAGGGCCTTACTGCGCCCTCTGTTTTGAAAATGTAAGGCTCTTTAGCCAGCCAAACGTTCCCGTTCCACAAGCCGCCGTAATAACCCAAATTTACTGCAATTCTGGTAAACAAAACACCTATGCTTAGATGGGGAGATTCTAACTTATATTCCTCTTGCGCAAAAGTGGTTATGGAGAACAGCATGAGAAAAGATGCTGTTAAAAGAGTAAGTTTTTTCATTTGTTGATATTTACATTTTTAGAAACAAAGAACGCTGATTTAGGTAGTTTTCAAGTATTAATAGATTAGCAATATGATGAGTTATCAACGTAAATTGGGTGCAAAAATACAATAATTGCTTATAAATTATAAAAAAAATTCTCAAATACTTGCGGGTTAAAAAAATATTGTATTTTTGCTGCGCAAAAAGAATTATCTTTCAGTAGCAATGCACGTACCTGCGGCGTAAATCTGGAAGATATTTTTTTATCAAGTTACCGGCTCAATGGCTGTGATAGAATATTGGATTTTCTTTGTGTTTTTCTTTTGCTTAGTTACGCCAACCAACATTTTTACTTGCGCAAAATAGGGGGAAAAGACAGGCGTTTCTACGTTCATAATAATCATTTCCACAAATTTTTTCTGTCGTTTAGACTGTGGTTTGTCGGTTCCTACTTTCGTTGCATTGGCTAAAATAAAGTCCAATTGAAAAACTGCCATTGTAGATTTATAATTCCGCGCCGCTTTATTTACGGTTTCCTGCATTCCATCAAAACGCAGATAAATATAATCATTTAACGCTATGTTTTTCTTTCTTTTCAGCGGATTTTGAGAAAGCCATCTGCCCAACATTGCCCAAACAACATTCTCTCTTGCTTTAATATCAGTCTTCTCTCTTCCGGTAGGAATGATGTAATCTTCAATATAAATGTTTCCAGATTCTTCTTTTATTATCATTTGTTGTTTATTTAGTTTTTCAAAATTTCAAATTAGTGTGCAAAAATATATAACTTTCAAATACACTCAAAGGAAAATTGACGATGTTTTTTGGTAATTCTTCTTGACTATTGCCCTTAACCGATTTACTTTTTGAGTAAAAGTTTCCCAAAAAATTTATAGAGGAAAAATTTTATGTTAATTTGCCCCCTGATATTAATACTCATAAATTTATTCTCAAATTATGATAAATCCAAAACTGTTAAACCCAAAAAGTGTGGTAGTTATCGGTGCATCGAACGATGTGCAAAAACCCGGTGGAAAAGTTTTTAAAAACTTGTTAGAGAGTTCGTTTACCGGAAAAGTATATGCCGTTAATCCCAAAGAAACCAACGTGCAAGGCATGGTTTGCCATGCCAAAGTAGAAGATTTGCCGCAGGTGGATTGCGCCATATTAGCCGTTGCCGCAAAATTTTGCCTGCCCACCGTGGAGGTGTTGGCGCGCAAAAAAGGTACCGGCGGCTTCATCATCCTCTCTGCCGGCTTCTCCGAAGAAAATGAAGAGGGCGCGAAATTAGAGAAGCAAATCGTGGAAGTGATTAATAGTGTGGGCGGGACATTGATTGGTCCCAACTGCACGGGATTTCTAAACAGAAACTATACGGGAAATTTTGCCACTCCCATCCCTCCGCTGCAACCCACCGGCATTGATTTTGTGTCCGGTTCGGGCGCTACTGCCGTGTTTATTACCGAATACGGAATGAGCAACGGCTTAACATTCAATAGTATTTGGGCAGTGGGCAATTCCGCACAAACCGGCATCGAAGACGTGTTGGAGCATTTGGATGAAACTTTCAACCCGCAAACAAGTTCCCGCGTGATTATGCTTTACATGGAAAATGTGCGCAATCCGCAAAAATTACTACGACACGCGGTGTCGCTGTATCATAAAGGAGCGCGCCTTGCCGCCATCAAATCGGGAGGCTCCGTAGCCGGCAGTCGTGCGGCATCCTCGCACACAGGCGCATTGGCAACCAACGATGTAGCCGTGGATGCGCTGTTCAGAAAAGCCGGTATTGTGCGTTGCCACAACCGCGAAGAGTTGACTACCGTGTGCTCTATTTTCATGCATCCCGAAGTGAAAGGGAAAAATATCGCCATTATTACGCACGCCGGCGGTCCGGCAGTGATGCTTACTGACACGCTTTCCAACAACGGCTTGGAAGTGCCTCATCTTGAAGGCGAAAAAGCGGAAGCGTTGCTCGCCAAATTGTACGCCGGTTCCTCCGTTGCTAATCCCATCGACTTTCTGGCAACCGGAACGGCAGAACAACTCGGCTTTATTATTGATGCCTGCGAAAACGATTTCGACAATATTGATGCGATGGCGGTGATTTTCGGTAGCCCCGGACTTTTCCCAAACTGGGATGTTTACGAATTGTTGCACAACAAAATGAAAACCTGCAAAAAATCGATATTCCCCATTCTGCCTTCCATTCAAAATGTAAAAGAAGAGATTGCTGATTTCATTGAAAACAAGCACCGTATCAATTTCCCCGAAGAGTGTGTGTTTGGAAATGCGCTTGCAAAAATTGTAAACACCCCAAAACCACAGCCGTTACACCCCGAAGTGCCAAAAATTAATGAGGTTGCCATTAGAAAGGTAATTGATAATTGCGAAAACGGATATTTGCGTTTGGATGAAATCAGTGCGTTGTTAGATGCCGCCGGTATTACCCGCAAACAAGAAATAGAGGTAACCACCGTAGGGAATGCCGTCAGGGCATCCCAGCAACTCGGTTTCCCATTGGTAATGAAAGTGGTAGGTCCCGTCCACAAATCCGATGTAGGCGGCGTTGTTTTGAATGTAAAAGACGAAGAAACCGTAGTTCGTGAATTTGAGCGACTTATCAAAATACCCGATACCTACGCCGTTGAAATCTGCCCCATGTATTATGGCACGGAAATATTTGTAGGTGCTTCGAAAGAGGAAAAATTTGGACACCAAATCTTATTCGGATTGGGCGGTATTTTTATTGAGGTGTTGAAAGATGTAAAAGCCGCATTAGTTCCCGTTGGCAAACAGGAAGCCTTAGAACTAATGAAATTGTTGCGTGGTTACAAAATACTGAAAGGGGTTAGAAAACAAGAGCCTGTGAACGAAGAATTGTTTGCAGATACTATTGCACGTGTTTCTGCGTTAGTAGAAATAGCCCCCGAAATTGCTGAAATGGACTTAAACCCCTTATTAGGAACTTCAAAAAGTATTACTGCGGTTGATGCCCGCATCAGAATAGAGAAATAATGAAACTATTGGTGCTTCTTCCCCGTGTTCCGTATCCGCTTGAAAAAGGCGACAAGTTGCGTGCATTTTATCAAATAAAAGAGTTGTCGAAATATCATGATATCTATTTGGTAGCGATGCAAGACGCGCCGCTGCATCCCGATGCGTTGGAAAAAATTGAACCTTATTGTAAAGAAATTCACTTGTTTAGACTGTCGTTATTGAGTAAATGTGCGGGTATTATTCGGGCTTTTCTTAAAGGATTGCCGATGCAGTGCGGCTACTTTTTTAACAGTAGAGCCAAACGTAAAATTCAAAAACTAATCCGTACTATTTATCCCGACCATATTTATTGCTTTATGATTAGAATGGCGGAATATGTTAAAAAATATAAAGATTGTCATAAAACATTAGACTATCAAGATGTTTTGTCTATGGGGATGAAACGAAGGTATGAGAAGGCAACTTTTTGGGAAAAACCGGTTTTCCTGTATGAATATAGGGCGTTAAAACGTTATGAAAAAAATATTTTCACCTGTTTTACCAACAAAACCATTATCACAAGTATTGACCGCGATTTTATTGCTCATCCTCAAAGACAATATATTCAAGTAATTCCCAATGGAATTGATTTTGAAAGGTTTCGATATGTAAGAAAAAAGAAAGTGTATGACTTGATTTTTGCAGGGAATATGTCTTATCCGCCCAATGTAGATGCCGTTTTATTTCTGGTGAAAAATATTTTTCCAAAACTTGCTGAACAATTTCCCAAATTGAATTTATGTATTTGTGGTGCAGCCCCGACTCCGGCGATAAGGGGATTAGCAGATGATAATATTCATGTAACAGGTTGGGTGGATGATATATCGGAATATTATGCGCAGTCAAAGATTTTCATTGCTCCCATGCAGTTAGGCACCGGATTGCAAAACAAGTTGTTGGAAGCTATGGCGATGAAACTCCCCTGCGTAACCTCCCCCCTCGCCGGAAAACCGCTTGTAGATAGTGATGGTCGTAACAGTTGTGGCGACTTTATCATTTGCAATTCTATTGACGAATACATCGAAGCCGTTTCTAAACTGCTGAACGATAAAACTTTCTACAAAACTATTGCCGAAAACGGATACCAATTTGTAAAAGAAAACTATGACTGGGAAGAAATTGGAAAGACGCTGGAAGAGGTGATGAATGAGGATTAGATAATGCGATGATGTGATGATGTGATGACGAATAATTCCCCTTCAATTTTGAAGGGGTGCCCGAAGGGCGGGGTAGTTAATATAATAATTTAAAAAACATTTTATGATACAACGCAAACAAACCATTTATTTATTTTTCGCAGGATTGCTTACTTTAATCATGCTTTTTATTCATTTCGGAACATATAACATTGGAGAAAACAAATGTTTTGATTACAATGCTTTTGAAATAAAAAATTACTCTGAAGGGATAGTCATATTGCATCCGTTTGGAAATGCAATTATGCTCATTATTACTTCGATTTTGTCTTTCATTACGATTATTTTTTATCAAAATCGCAAACTACAACTTAAGTTAATATCTATCAACATGTTTGTAATATTGTTGGCTATTTTTTCAATCGTGTATCTATATCCGAATATTATTTATGCTAAAAACATTAATTTAGAAAACACAAAATTAGAATACAACTACCTCATTATCATTAGTTTTGTTTCTGCATTGGGGTTATATTTAGCAAAAAAGGCGATTATGAAAGATGAGGCAATGATAAGAAGTGCCGACAGATTGCGGTAATTCTACCTTTTAAAAAATCTGTTGTAAAGTGCTTCAAACACTTGTCCGTGGCGGGCTTCATCTTTGCACATCTCGTGCACGGAATCGTGAATAGCATCGTAGTCTAATTTTTTCGCCAATGTTGCTATTCGCTTTTTATCTGCACAAGCGCCTTGTTCAGCAAGCATGCGTTTTTCAAGATTAGTTTTGGTATCCCAAACCACTTCACCCAACATTTCTGCAAAGCGGGCACAGTGTTCTGCTTCTTCAAAAGCAATTCTTTTGTATGCTTCAGCAACCTCGGGATAACCTTCTCTGTCTGCTTGACGGCTCATCGCCAAATACATACCTACTTCTGTAGCTTCACCGTTAAAGTGTGCGCGAAGTCCTTCCACTACTTCTGCATCTAATCCCTTGGCAACACCAAGGCGATGCTCATCTGCCCATGTTAATTTCTCCGTTTTTTCTAATAATTTGAATTTTTCACGCGGCTGTTTACATTGCGGACAAAATTCAGGGGCTTGTTCTCCTTCATGAACATAACCACATACGGTACAAATCCATTTTTCCATAGTTTTCTTATTTAATTTTGAGTAACTAATTTATAACGAAACAGGAATTATTTTATTACTTTAAGAAAAAAACTTTATTGATTTTGCCCTAATGGATAAAAACAGATGAGCGGTTAACCGCAGAAAAATATGGCTGGCTGCTGTTTGCAGGTTTGGGAGTGAAAGTGCAGCAATATGCCTGCCATTGAACGATGTACGCAATACTTGGCTTCTCAAAAAGAAAATTACGGCTATGGCAGTACGCAAGCCACTGCTTTGGCGCTCAAAGCTTTTTCTGATTATACATTGAAGGTTTCACCGATTCTAAATTTTTCTGCTGATGTAACACTCAAAATAAATGAACAAGAGTACGTTATACAATATAGTGCGAATTTCAACAAAACAATCTCAAATACAGAATTTATAAAACACCTTCAACAAGGGAAAAACAAGATTTCTATACAATTTAGCGATAGCACGAACTTGATTTCATACGCATTAGTGCTTAACGGGTCATCAGTTACTCCTTCAAGTGCGGCAAACTGTCCCTTGCAACTATCTTTGAATCTTACCAATACTAAAGTGAAACAAAATGAAACTGTTCGTCTTTCCATTCAATTAAAAAACAAACGAAGTGAAGGACAACCTATGAGTATGGCAGTAATTGGCATTCCTGCCGGATTAGCGCCGCAGGCATGGCAGTTAAAAGAATTGCAAGAAATGGGCGTTTTCGATTTTTACGAAATCTTAAAAAATAAGCTGGTTTTTTACTATCGGGAAATGGGACCCAACGAAATTAATAATATTCATTTAGACTTAAAAGCCGAAATTCCGGGGAACTATACAGGAACAGCCTCTTCTGCATATCTGTATTACACACAGGAGGAACGACATTGGTTAAAGGGATTAGAGATAATAATAGAGGAGTAGCCCCGTCTTAATACAAAAATATATTTTTGCAATCTGTTTAGAAACAAAACTTACATCATATAAATGAAAATAATTGATTTACAAGAAGTCTCTCCAAATTTATGGAAAGCAAAATATAATGGGAATTACGGAATTTATACAATAAAAATAAAAAAAGAGGGAGAAAAAACAGTGGATTTCTCTTGTTCGTGCCCAAGTGATTATTATCCATGCAAGCACATTCCCATGATTGAAGAAGCAATTAGAGAACGGGTTGCAAAGCGAAAAAAAAGTGCTGAAAATTCTGAAATAAACCTTGAACAATTATTGAAAGATATATCTCATAAAGAACTATGTGATTTTATTATTGCACAAGCAAATTATAATTCACAACTTAAAAACGAGATTTTATTACAGTTTTCTCATAAAATTGAAAAAAAAGAAACTGAAACTTCTAACAACTACGCGCAACTGCTGCGAAATGCCTTAGCCGGCGTTTATTTTGATTATGATGATATTGGATATGACTATGAGCTTGGTTATGATTATTGTAACGATATTGATGTGTTAGACAAATGGCTTGATAAAGCACAAGAATATGTAAATCAAAATAATCCAAACGAGGCCATTTTAATTTGTAAAGCTTGTATTGAAGAGTTTGCTACTTGGTGTGCAGAACAAGAGAGTGATATTGTTGAATATGTGAATATTGATTATCAGGAAAGACCTTTTAATATTTTAGAACAGGTTCTTCATTTACAGGAAGTAGATTGTAAAGGGCTATTAGATTATTGTAAATCAGAGATGTTAAAACCAAAATATAAAAAAACCGAAATGTATGATGGGTTTAATGACTTATTAAGTAGTTTGTCGGTTTTGGTAGGTTCTGATGATTATATTACACTGCAAAACAAACTATTACAAGAAATAGAAGATAAAAGTTCGTATGAATTTAAAACCATATTAAAAAGGAAAATTAACTTTTACAGAAGTTGTAATCAAGAAGATAAGGCACGGGAGATTATCGAGGAAAACATACAGATAGAAGATTTTAGAGAGGAATTGATAAAAAAATTGATAGATGAAAGTAGATTAAAAGAGGCCAAAAAACTAATAAACGACTTAATTTCTGCTGCCGGAAATGAAGGTAAGCATTTGCCTTCGTGGCACGTGTTAAAACTGCAAATTGCTCAAAAAGAAAACGATATTCCGGAAATTAGACGCATTTCATACCGGTTTATTGAGTCTCATTTTGATAGTAAGAATTTTAAAATATATAAATCAACTTTCACCCAAGAAGAATGGGAAGAAAAAGTAGAAAAATTGATTCAACATTACGAAAAACGTTATAAAGGCGGATGGTTTAACACATCGGTAGCTGAGGTATTACAAACTGAAAACCAGAAAGAAAGATTGATGAGATATATTGAGAAACATTTGTCGGTTGATAATTTAGATAGATATCATACCGTTTTTTCCTCTTCTTTTCCGGAAAAAACACTTGCTTTGTTTAGACAAGCCATTGACGAATATGCTCAAAATACCGGACGTACTTACTATGAACATATTGTAAGATTATTCGAGAAGATGGTAAAAATTGAAGGAGGAAAAGAGGTTGTAAGAGAAATGATTCAACAATACCGGGTAATTTACAAGAACAGAAAAGCGATGATGGAGATATTAAACGAAAAAACGACCCGGCTTGGATAGATTTTTTTAGTGCTAAATAATATTTAGAGGAAGATTTTTTTGTATGCTATTCCCAAAAACTGAAAGAGAAATAAAAAAACAGAATGGAATATTTATATTTTTGCAACCAAATTTATATACACAAAAATATGTACACAACATATCATTTAACATCGGCACAAGAAGCAACCGCCGACATATTGGATGCTATTAAAACTACCTTTAAGTCAAAGCCTATTACTATCACTATTGAAGAAAACAATGACTTTGAACTTACGGCAGATATGAAATTCATTTTAGAGGAACGCTTACAAGAAGATGAAAAAGACTATTTGTCGGCAGAAGAATCTATTAACCAACTCAATAAAAGATATGTCTTATAAGATTATCATTTCACCTCGTGCTCAAAAAGAAATTGAAAATGCCATTGATTACTATACCCTATACAGTACAAATGCGCCCATTCACTTTATAGCCGAACTCAAAGAGGCATACGAAATATTGGAGATAAACCCTTTTTTCATAATCCTTTATAAAAATATTCGTTCTTTAACACTTAGTAAATTTCCGTATTCTTTGTATTTTATCATCAATGAAAACAAAAAAACAATTAGAGTGCTTTCTTGTTTTCACAATAAAAGAAATCCTAATAAAAGACCATAGTCTTAATATCGTTACTTTAATTCATTAATTTGTAACATAGAAGGTGTTTCCAAAAATAAGGTTTTACTATTCTTACTATCTTATGCTCTTACGGTCTAAAAAAAAGCCCCACATTTCTGTGAGGCTATAGTATTGGGCGACGACCTACTCTCCCACCTGTTTGGCAGTACCATTGGCGCTATCGGGCTTAACTTCTCTGTTCGGAATGGGAAGAGGTGCGCCCCGACGCTATTATCACCGCAATATCTCCTGTCCTTGTTTGGACGTATGATATTGACATTTTGGTTGGAAGAGAAAAACTACTATGATTTTTATGATTTTTATGATTTGAATGATATATGATTACTTTAATCAAGTTAATCACACAAATCAAATAAATCATAGTTCAGACGAGTATTACGGCAAGTATCGGGTAATTAGTATCGCTCGGCTATGACATTACTGCCTTTACACCTGCGACCTATCAACGTCATCGTCTATAACGGCCCTTAAATGAAGCCTCATCTTGAGGTGAGTTTCGTACTTAGATGCTTTCAGCACTTATCTCATCCAAACTTGGCTACCCTGCGGTGCGGCTGGCGCCACAACAGGTACACCAGAGGTTTGTCCAAC
>Ga0209628_10003145_pt1 | contig 11444 bp, 6 predicted proteins | sample TergutCu122P4_FD_187285 | JGI IMG/M metagenome (GOLD analysis project Ga0209628, IMG submission 187285) | Cubitermes ugandensis P4 segment gut microbial communities from Kakamega Forest, Kenya - Cu122 P4 (SPAdes) (version 2) | ecosystem: Host-associated > Arthropoda: Insects > Digestive system >...
GGCAACGGGTTGTACACAATGCTGGTGACTACACTGAAGGACAGTAAAACTTCGAAACATGTATCTATTTTGTATCAGTTGTAAATAAATAGTTGCCACTATTAAAGTTCCAACCCTCGTACTAAAATCTCACCTCCTTTTTTACAGTCCAAGTCTGCTGTTATTTACAACTGGTGGATAAACACCAGGGCAAACATGTGCTTGTTAACGATTGTCTATATGGCTGACACATTTCTCCATATTTCCCAGACGGCTACTTGTGATTTTGTATTACCATACAAGCCACAAGCTGAAAGGAAATTTTCTTAAGAGAGAGACAGAAAAGGCTAAAATTATTCTGCCTAATGTACTGTCAGTTTGCAAGTATTTGCTGTCTTTATACAGTGCTGTAGGAATAAAAATGGACACACAGAGATTGCGGGACGTTTTGAACTATGGTGTCTTCCTGGAAGGAGTGCAACAACACTACTGTCAAAACATTATCACCGCAAAATGGAGAAATTGTGAAAAGAGTTCGGATTTCTCTAACCATACTTTTTATAACCTCTGTACGTATATTACTGCTTCTGAAGTGAGAGTAGAGATAAAAAAAATCGTTGTATGGAAGAATAGCTATAAAAGAAAATGACGGGATATTAGGTGCTATTGCTGTCTATAGGTCTGAGAGTTCAACACTTTTATGTGGCTGCTTAAATTGCTGACTGTGGTTAGAATGGTTACGATGCCTGTATTGGACATTATGGACAAATAAATAAGATGTTTACAGGAAATATTTTCTATTATAACAGCCTATTATAATAGTCATTTCGGGATTCTAAACAACAAATAGAATGTATAGCCTGTGAGAATTGTTCAAGTTCGCTTATGTCCAGAGCGTTAACTGTAGCAACTAGTGTATTAACCATGTGACAACACGGTTTTATAAATGGTTTGATATTTCTTGATTTCTTATGAGACTGCTTGGTTCCGAAGTTAGTATGTGACATCAGTGTAGCTCCCTACCAGTTGCTTATGCAGTTTCTACATAACACTTGAGAATGATAGTCCTGACTTGGACGTGTGAAATAACCACCCACTCCAACGCCGAGAGTAAAAATGAATGATACTATACTACCTCTCCCGCACGTGTCTATAGCATAGGCGGGGACAATTTTATCGTGACCTTTACGTGTAGGCCTACATACTTCAATTCACTATATTGTGCCTAAACACTGTGAAATAATTGAAAGAGGGAGAGAAGTGGGTGTTTGAAAGTCCATCGCTTGTTTATCCACAGTCACTGAGGATAGAATCGTTTGCTGGAAACTTGGTTTGATCCTGATGACTTCATTGTTATGCTAACAAAATGGAAATTTGCAAGTTAATATAGCTGTATTATTATGTTTGGTTTTGCAAATCAAAATTCTAACCATTTATTTCCGATTGATTTTTATGGTCCAGTTAAAAACACCTGAGCACTGATTAACGTAGGGGAGACCCGGGTTAATTTTTAGAGCTCTTCCGGTCTTTTTGTTCTGCTACATTTTTACGTAATGAAATGATACTAATGCACGAAGTTACTTACATCATTGTTCTTTAAAACTGCATTTTTTATTTGGCGCCTTTGATTAGATGCAAGAACTACTTTAAGCTGTTCATGGGGATGCACAGAGTAACAAATTGTCCCGGTATGGGGTACGGTTTTACGCTGCTTGGGGATAATTTTTACATGACTTTTAGCAGAAATAATATGAACTATAAGTTTTTTACATCTACTTTATTATTATTATTATTATTATTATTAACATGTCTAGTGTGATTTGGATTATCATATCTGAATTAACACGTAAATTTGTGTTCAGTTAAGAGTTATTAGAGTGTTTTGGATGTGGAATACAAACAGAAATTTCAAGCCTTGGAGCTGCTTACCAAAGTAAGATAAATCCCAAAATGACTACGTTACGAACGTCACTTAATTATTCAGACATCAGATTCTCATTATGGTCATCAGAGTTGCAGTTCCTACAAACATAAAAGTCGCTAAATTCGGTGAAAATGCCATGGTCCCATTTTTGACACTTAGTACACTGGAGCCACTTAGTGGTTGCTGTGTAGACTGAGTAAGGCTCAGCACAGCCATCTTCCTTTTCAGGTGATTAATCTCTTCCAGCACCCTTTCTTCACTGCTTAGATTTCTGTGACTACTCCAGCCTACCGCTCTGAATATCCCGTTCGTTCAGCAGACTTACGGCGTGCCTTTACTTCCGATTCCAATGCAGCCTTTACTGGAGTATCAGCTAAAATAGCACTGGCTCTGGATTTTCTCTTACGGGACTGTTTACGTACCCCTGCTTTTGAGAAAGTCCTGATGTCAACTGGAATTTTGTAATGCTCGTTGCCTTAGGAAGTCGGGGGTTCTGCATTTAAGTCGGATGCTGAAGAGTGACTCTTAACGCCTGAATTTGAGGTTGAGACTTCATTAATTGCACTTTTCTCTTTATTATCTTGACGTGGACGATCAGACAGCAGAAGATAAGAAATCCTCATCACTACATATGGCTGAACTAAATGGCCATATCCCTTTCACTGAAAACCCAGACTTTATATACTTTGATATACGTGCATTCGGCAGTGACTGACTGAGCATGAATGGGATGTCGCAGATTGTCATAGTTCTTCTAGGATTACTTCTGATCCATGCTTCAGAGGTGCTGTCCACAAACTTGTTAAAAGGTTCGTAAACTGGAGTGTTTAAGGTTGCTCTTTGAAAGTGGTATGAGGTGGAAATGACGTCACCACTCCATTTTCCTCAGCAAGATCAAGAATTTTTTTATAACGATGTGACTGATAATTATCCAGTAGAATAAACACAGGTTTATCTTCTGCAAGTTAGTATGTTTTATGAAACGTTCCACGTACAATACAAAGTTAACTCTTGTCATCCACCCTGACTTGTTTGCAAATCCAGCACTGCCATCTGGTACCCTTGCAATGAAGTAATCCCTATAGTTCTTTAATGGGAATACGAAGAATGGCGGAATGTAATTCCCACTGATGCTTACAGACACAGTCATGGTGACCAGAAAGGCTCACCCTGCGAAATTCAATGCGCTGGCGTTAAGGAATGTTGCAAATGAAATTTGACAACACTGTTTGTGAATATTGCGTCCAACACTGTCAGACACGTGATATGTAATGTAAAAATGTTCTATTGATATGAAATGTTGCGCAAGTGCAAAGGAATTTCCGACAAGGGCGTACTGCTTCCGGGGCTCTTTCATGAAACCGCGTAGTGAGTTGGTTAGAGAATTGGAATATTCTTGGTTGCGTGCCGAATAATATCACAAGTTTTGTTGGAGGTAGAAACTGACAAAATTGCTCAACATGTGGAGGAAGTGGTTCATTAAAGAACAGGATTCAATTTCTGCAAACAAAATCATTACACAGTTTAATAAAGAAACATCACAGCAATTAAAATATTGATAACAATGTCCTGACACTTCAATATACTGCCACATTTAAGAATATATCACAAAAAGCACCCTCTGTTCTGTAATATAAAATGCCGTTTTTACTGCGTATGCGGTGAGAATGAGGTTCCATTATCAACTGGTGCAAGATGAGAAACATCAGAAAAAACACAAACTAGAAATTGGAATATTTCTGTGTGGTGAGACAAGTAAGAATTACGCCTAATCCGTATAATCCTCAGTCCCTTGGTGTACATAATTATGCCCGATAATTAAATTGCTTTTACGTGCAAGCACGCAGTTAGTCAACTCACCGATAAACACTGGAAGAATCGCTACTCTCTGACCTTTATTCTTACAACTTAACATCACTGTTCAAACCAGAAACACTTTCCTACTTGAAGATCAAAATTTAATTCACAGCTTTAAAAGTTGAATCATATGAACGGACGTTATTTTATATATTCGCTCAATTAAGTCTTTGCGCAATTGTAACAGTGCCTCGTGAAAACATGGACGTCGACTACTTAACTTTCTGAGCAATTTGAAGTTGAGCACTCTGGCTGCAGCTGAGCACTATGGCTGAAGCTGAGTACTCTATCTGAAGCTGAGCACTCTGTTTGAAGTGGATCACTGTGGTTGAAACTGAGCACTCTGTCGGAAGCGGAGCAGTATGGTTGAAGCGCTAGCGATTTTGACTTGCTTTCGGAAGTGTCTGATTTGAATCTTGACCGGAATACGTCTGTCCTGAATTAGGGGATTAGAGTTTTGCTCAGAGGGTGCGTATAAATTCTGCGATATCAACCTCGACTTATCCGTAACATTTCCTTCCTATCCGTTTCGAGTTTATCTTTGACCAGTCACCCTATCACTCAACTCTGTAAATTCTGTGAATTCTGAGACATTGACAACATCGTCAAATAAACAGTACACAAATGAAGACTATATAAATAAATGATTGGTCTTAAAGTTTGTTATAATTCCTTCGAATTGTTCTTGTGTTATCACCATCATCATCATCATCATGTTCCTGAAGGATTAGGCGTTTTTCCTGTTCCTTGATCCTCAAAATGAAGTTGGTCCCTCCATCTCTTCTTCGTTCGTCCTATGTTCCTTCGTCCTTTTGATCTATATGTTAATGCTTATTTTGGTATTCTATCTGTGTCCATCCTCTGTACGTGTTGTAGCCACTTTTTCTGGTACTGTTTCATTTCCTCTACTATGTTCTGTGCTCCCGTTTTTTCCTTAATACATTAATTATTTTCGTTATCCAATTTTGTTATTCCTAGTAAGTGTCTCAAAAATTTCATCTGTGCTGCTTCTAAACGTTGTCCATCTCTTTTCTTCAGTACCCAGGCTTCACTTCCAAATTTCAATGCTGCTTTAGCTGTAATTGTTTTTGTGTTATAAAAATAAAATATTTTTCAGTCTCTTCAGGTCTTTGAGTAATTCTACTGCCACTCACATGGAAGGAAGCTACCTGTTTCAGTCCTCAGGTGAGGACGGAAGAAGGTGGCTTTCGAAATGTAGTATTTGTTTTAAATATTGGTGCAGATGGAAAACGTAGTTGTGAATGTTGGTAGTACTGATGTCAAATGTTGTCAGAAAACTATATCTTACTTTTCAGGTCTCTTATTTGTCTTCAGACCAACATGGTAGCAGCGTGCATTTTCTTCGCCAAGGGACGGTATTCGTGTCAAATTTAGTTATATTTCAAGACTTACTGATAGCCACATTTGAACATCCACTCGAGTCTTTAAGCTGCTTACAAAGCTTTCACGTTAAAGGACACATTTTCAATGTTTTTATATTCACAGAATTCCTTTTAGGGAGCTTCAGTATAGCCGACATCTACTTAAAGGATTTCAAGATGCTCTTTTCTTTTTATTCCTGTCGCATTGCGACTTAAAGTCAGGCTGTAGATGTTCTCAAGTTATACTTTGGTAGCAAATTTCCGCGTTCAAATATCTAATTAAATTTGTAAAATTGGAAAATACCTGAAACACTGTTTTGTAGTCCCGTACGAACGACTTTCAGTACGTGTTGTTGGATAGTACGTTTGGATCGTTGCAAGATTTTAGGCTTTTGACTCACAACAAAAGAGAAAGCGAAGATCTTATGTTGGATCTTTGTTTTAAAGCAGATATTGAAGCCTTTCAGCGATAATTGTTGAAATATGTATTGTGTTGTTAATTTTTATAATGATCTAAGTGTTTTCACTACCTTTTTTCATATGCTTATCTGTGCTGTGACCAGTTTTGTAGGATTTGTTTTCAGGTGGCAATATGTCTCCTTTTTAGTTACCCTTAAATGTATTTGTTGCTCGTCAGATATTGTATGTTACGTGTACTAATGATTATATTTACGATTTTTTTACATTCCTTGGTCGTACATAGCATGAGTTCCAAAAACTATCCAAATGAACAAATTACTCCAACACAGCTGTACTGCACAGCAGAAAATGTCTCAACTGATCGATGAGTCCGATACCATTTTTGTCACCACAAGACATTATTGTGTATACTACGCTGACCTTCACCTAGAACAGGCCTGCTCAACCTTTTGGGTGGTGCGGAAACCTTCGGCAAAATTTGGTTTGCATGCGGGCAACATGAAATTCAACTTACAGAATGAAGAATGAATAAGTGTATATATAATTATATGTATAAATTTACCTTTGTGTTTCTCTGTACATCATATGCAATAAAAATATATGGATAATACTACAAAAAATGTATAAAAGTACAGTTCACAAGCCAGGCTAGTATGTTGCTATTTAGCACATTTTGCAGAATGAATTAGTAAAGTAAACTATGCCTCCATATATAAACAGCTCATAAGAATTCAAAATTCTTCGACGTTCTGTCTCGGCACTGCCACATAAAGGGTTAAAAGACGTTTGACCAGTTCAAATGTCTCCATGGAAAACATAAAACCAAGCCGCGGGCAAACGTTTTTCTGCGAACTGCAGGTTGTGTGTTTCTGCCCTAGAAGGGGTGCTTGGGTAGTTGAATCAATTTGGCGCTCTCACATCCAGTTCATAGAAGATTCATTTTAATAATGTCTTTCTGCCTAAGCTTACGTGCCCAGCGCAAAAATGTTGTATAAATTTCTCTTCTGTTCATACGTCTGACAGATTACGTTTAAAATTGAGGTCAAAATATGCAGTATGTCTGCTGGATTCCCCGCTTAATTTCAACCCCGCAGCAATGTTATTTATATGTTCTTGGCGTTTATGTTTGTCACATTATGTGCGCATAGTTTGGCAGACTCAGATTATTACCAACATTTCGGACGAACCTGCCGACTTCCCAAAGCTGTAGACAGCAGATTTCTGACAAACATTTGTGTGTACCTATAGGCCTGAACCTGCTACAGCACCAATACCCAAATGTGGTGTTATTAAGATCGTGTCTGTAGGTAAATGGGTCTCTTTTACCACGGCATGGCGCGTCCTCTGGCTGCGGATGTTGGAACGGCCTCCAATACGGAGGGTAGATGCGAATGAATTGACTGAGCAATCGCGGACAGCTGACAAGGTGTGGTCCTTCATTTGGGGCTTGGGCTAGGTGCTAACAACACCTCACCTTACAAACTGGCTTTGTTACGAAAAGGTTACAATTTTCTCGGCCTTGAACTTATCCTTATGTACTTAGAGAAAGTAACGGATATGCGTCAACAGTGCTTTATTGACAAATTAAAAAGAAAAATACAGAATCGGTCAACGAAGAGTATGTAAATAAGAGAAATATCCAATCATGGTAGATCGAAAAATTTTGGCAGAGTTTGAGATGATGTTCTGCCTATATACCGCTTATTTGTGAACTGCTCTTTAGAGACATTCTTGTTAGGCTTCCACACTACAAACACCAAATTTGCGGCAACAGAGATTTTGAATGACAGATGTGCTGCAAAGACTGCTCTGCGGTTTATTTATAAGTTTATAGTGACCTCAGCGTATTGAAGGCAATAATACTGGTAATAAGTACTGACCATTTAGAGGGTACGAAAGGCACATATTGTTGAGAGAGAGAGAGAGAAAACTTAGATCTTGGATTTAAATACCGTCGCTCTATATCTGTGTTACAGTAGTTCTATTCTGTGCTTGGATGTGATACGGAGAATGACACATACTCGTACTAAACTGGTTTCGTTTGTAAGACTGCTTCTTAAATTAGTCTTTATGTAGTCAATTTTTTTTTAACTAATCGGCATAACAATATTGTGTTTTCCTCTAAATGTCTTTGCATAGAAACACACATCTGATTTTGGGGTTCGAACATTGAAAGTGAGACCAGTAATGTATCTTATGGAAAGAAACTGTGGCTTCGTGAAATATTAAATTATGAATTGACTAGATGTTAATAAAGACGGAACCTGCCAACTGATATTTTGGTTGGTGCCAAACCTCATACAGCTGAGAAGGTTTCGCCGCCGTTTATTTTATTGTATAGAATCTGCAGGTGGAAGAGGCATGGGAGAAGACGATATTAGTAGTAAAATATAATTCAATGACCTATCAGTGTTTATGTATTTTTTCTTGTATAATTAATTACTGTTATTACGTACGTCACAACTACCACGCGACAATACATTCGCTTCCCACCACAATTAGCAACACCCATCGCACTTTGTCACAAGTCAGTGTCGAATAACTGATGATGCAGCCGCGAGTCAACGTACAGCGCTACCACACAGAACATCGCAGGCCGATGGGCAGCCCTGCTGCTTCATAGACAGGAGATTCTGGGTTCACACTCCGCCCGGAGTCCGGCCTAAACTGACAGTGTATTCAGTCCACACAGCCATTGTGTCAAGAATTGGACATCATTGAACGCTGTATTTGTTCCTATTCTTTGGAGTAAACAACGTTAATAAATAAACCACGAAAGAAAGAAAGAAAGAAAGAAAGAAAGAAAGAAAGAAAGAAAGAAAGAAAGAAAGAAAGAAAGAAAGAAAGAAAGAAAGAAAGAAAGAAAGAAAGAAAGAAAGAAAGAAAGAAAGAAAGAAAGAATGAATGAATAAATAAATAAATATCCATTTTAAAATTCGACGCTATGTCTTTTGATATATGAACGACAGCGTAAATACATAAGAAAATAAAGTAAAGTTAAAGGCGTCCCTAAAAGGCCTGGTGTGGGCCAGAGTTTTCCAGGAGGTTTAGGCTCCCAGATTTCCATAATATTCGGCACATGAAGGTGGTGAGGTTGTCAGCCTCACACACCGGCTGCCTTTACCCCCAGGAGATGTTCCTGGTACTCATTTTAAGAAAATGAAGTAATAAAGAAAAACATTTCCTTCTGTATGACGTCGTGTATTTAGACATAGAGCTATCTCCGAAATTCTTATGCCTATATACCTAACTACAAGGCGTTACATCACAGAATACTGTATTATCCATACCGTCATTAAAGTTTGTTCTCAATATTAAATTGGCTAAATGCTGTACAGGCTGTACTTAACAGTTCGAAGGTTTAGTGCAGTTGTAGTTACTGAAGGTTAACCGTAAGCGCCTATTCGATACGTAATTGCTGTGCGATAATCCGGTTATAAGAGCGACAATAATGAAATGAAGTACTGTGTTTAAAAGTTGTAAAAAATTATCTTAATTATTCAGCAACACTTGTTACTTTGAACAAGATACCTTCTGTTGTGTCCTTTGCCCTTGCTCAAACAAGTCTTTGGTCTTGAGCACGTATGACTAATCACGTGACCCAGCACATGCCCTGGGGTTGTGGCATTTTATACTTATATTCTCTATATAAATTCGGCAATATTTAATAAGTGATGGGCATAATATTTGCTTTATAAACAGCTCCATATGAAAGTATTTATTTCTTTCTTTATTCATTTATTTATTCTATTCTTAGTCTGGACCTCCGTCTACCTACTCGTTATAGGTGTATATGTTATTGTTACCCCTCATCACACTCAATGACACATTCTGTAGGACTTCTGTGGCCAGGGGATCGGCCCGTCGCAGAGACTTCTACCTGGAAAGACACAACAGTTACAAGATACAGACATCCATTCACCATGCGGAATTCGAACCCACAATCCCAACAAGTAAGCGGCCACAGACCCACGCATGTGAAAGTCACAAGCCGAAAAATCAGGCGACCTTAATGACCAAGAAATATCGCCATTCCTAGGTATGATGTTTTTAAGAAATTAAATTAGTTGAACACCTGACCTTACGCGATGTCGTCCCACCTTGTTGAAACACTGACTTCTTGTTGACTTTTGAAGATCAGATTAAATATTATGCGAAGAAGATATCAGTCGTGTGTACACAGCGGGTTGATATTACGGGTGATGTAATTTAGTTACCATACTCGAAAATATAGGGGCCAACAACCCCGACAAATGACATCGTACATCCACGTTGTACCATTGGTAATGTAATGAAATGGTTTCTTGTGCAGTTGGTGGGGGGTCTTCTTTTGCCCAGTAGTGGAAACAATGTTTGATATCGGATTCGAAAAGATTAAAATGAGCTTCGTTGCTCGTAAACAGATTGTGCAAATCACCCTTGTCCATACGAATCAGGAATTAATGATCTAAATCTGTCGGACCGTCTGAATCGCTCTCCAGCAACTCCTGTTCTGTCTGGACTGGACCTACTTGGGGGGTGGAGACTCACCCCCGTGGAAACACGAAAACTCCTGTCTGAGACGTTCATTGTAACTGCAAGGCACCGTGCGGAAACTGCGCCATCTGTTTCTAAGCATTCCCAACGTTCTCCATATTTTCCGATGTAAGTATAGTTCTTTGTCCTATCCCATTGGACACAGGCACCGTCTAAGGCCCGGGTCTTTGGAGGTTCGTTTGCTGAAACTGCGGGTTTGAACCTCGCCAGGGGCAAGTGAGTGTTGTCGATCACCCATTCAGAGTTATCATACCGATTGTGATGTATCTGAGTGTGATATCGAAACCTTAACAATGAGAGGGTCTGGGCCCACAAGGGCTGTCAACCCATTAAACAATATAATTCTTTATTTTCTAGCAGGCTCTCGATTTAGGGTCTACCCTCCTTCTTGGAAGTTGTTAAACCCATTTTTGAAGCACTAAACTCATGGCACAAGAATACTGTAGGATTTTTAAAATTTTGACAGAACATCCCCTAAAGGACAACGCAAATTTTTTATTTTTTTTTTTAATTCTTGAAATAACGAACGCGACTTGTGCACTGGTCTCTGCCAAATTGGTTACTAAATGGTATGGTAAACACAGCACCATTTATCTTACAGCAGTCCTTCACGTTTGTGGTTCCGGGAAATACCTCATTTTCAGAATTAGTCATTACTCCACCGCACCCAACATAAGCAAACCCGAAACTGAGAACAATTGCAGTGCTGAGGGCGCACGCAGAGTTTCGTGGTTATTTATGAAACACAAACAGCACGATAACTGCTGCCCTATTACAGTCTTGTTTATGCGATATCGCCTGTTGTTACTGAATATAAGAACGAAGCTTTTGAGAACACTGTATTAAATAATTCCATCCAATGATCTAAGTCGCGACGCACCCACTGTACATATAAAATATTTTGCGTCATCTTCAGGAGAAAATTCCTATTCTGACTTTGAACGGTTACGGAAAATTGGCGGGAGAAAAGTTGGCCTTCTTACGGTTACACGTATTGTACTTATTTAATGTGATGTATTATCGATCCGTCCTTGAGCCAATAGCCAAGCCAAGCCATACGGAGGCGAATGTGTCATGTAAAATAGTTGGAAACCTAGGGATATTTTTTATAAAAGTGCGAATTTTTCTTCCTTAATTAATACATTTATGTCACTCGTGTGTTAAATAGCTAGTAGGTATACATGTTAACATTACAGGAATCACAAACTTATTCTTGTTTTATTATGTACGAGGGTTGGAACTTTAATAGTGGCAACTATTTATTTACAACTGATACAAAATAGATACATGTTTCGAAGTTTTACTGTCCTTCAGTGTAGTCACCAGCATTGTGTACAACCCGTTGC
>Ga0209628_10003146_pt1 | contig 11444 bp, 7 predicted proteins | sample TergutCu122P4_FD_187285 | JGI IMG/M metagenome (GOLD analysis project Ga0209628, IMG submission 187285) | Cubitermes ugandensis P4 segment gut microbial communities from Kakamega Forest, Kenya - Cu122 P4 (SPAdes) (version 2) | ecosystem: Host-associated > Arthropoda: Insects > Digestive system >...
CACCGCGCATATTCTCGCGACAGTCAAAGCACCAGGCGCAAGCGTCTTGTTCGGAACAAGCCATGCGGGATTAACGATCATTTATCCAGGAGCCTTGTTTCACGGCGCTCGCTGCGATCACGATGTGCAAATAACCAACATGCAAGATTGGTATCGCGGAAATCCGAAATATTATGACTCGCAATATTTCCAGAGAATGCGGATCGGCGGCACGTCGCAATTTGTTGGACCGAACAGAAACTTTTTCCAATATGGGAACTCGAATCTTGAATCGCCGCAATCCTGGAGCCTCGGCCACGTGCCAACGCCAACGGAGATAGCTGTTTTCTCGGGTGTTCAAGATGATCTTGGTAGCGTTACTGGCAATTTGAATGCGGGGCTTGTGTTCAACGCAATCGAAAATGATCCAGCCAATTACAGCGCACCAGGCTATTACTGGTTCGAGAATCAAGCGACTTTCGTAAACAGCACAATCACATGCCAAGGGATGTTTGATGTTCTTAATGAGCCATCCAACGTCATTGTCAACGGGAATTACTGTGCGTTTGGAGTTAACGCAATTACATCGGCTCCTGGAATTACGATCAACGGCGATTCCCACCTGAATTTCCGTGGCAACGGATGGTATTACTACTATCCAGGCTACGGAGTAGGCGACCAACAGATCAGCATTGATCCATTGGCAATGGTGTGTAATGGAAGTCTTTCCACGGTCAACGCCGGTCAGAGGCAAGGCACGGACGGAATTGTTAGTATCATTGCACGCACTCTGCAAAAACATCCTGTTTCGCTGGATAGTGGCATAACATGGATGCAGCCGTTGCCAAATTTTGCGCCCGTGGATCCAACTAATCTTAGGGAAGGTATTGACCGAGGTGATGGCGTACTCGGATTATTAAAAGTACCAGCAGCGAATCAAGTTTTGTCGGGCGTTGGTTTTGATGTGTCATCCACGGGTAATGTTACACTTCCGACGGCTTCGCAAGTATTGTCAATTGCGACGTTCGGGCCAGGAAGCTCGTTAACGGGCACAGTAACTTTGCCAGTGTCCGCACAAGTACTATTAGGCGTACATTTTGGACCAGAAAGCGCTACTTCCGGTGCTTATCAGCCAGTTTCGCCAAGCGACGTTCGTAGCGGGAAGCCCGTTGGTGTTAGCCCGCAAGTAGGGACGGCAGCCATGCCGTTGCCATCGCAAGTCCTTAACGGCGTCGCTGTTGATAATACGGTAGGAGTTGTCACACTTCCAACGGCAGCACAGGTATTGAATACGGTTGCATTTGGTGCAAATAATGGAACTACCGGGACAGTTGGCCTTCCGTCGACGTCACAGGTAGTCGCAGGGGTTTCATTCGGACCAGGTAACGCTACGGCCGGTACGGTGACTTTACCAGCGGCATCCCAGGTTTTATCGGGCGTCGGATTTGGCCCGGGCGGTACGTCATCAGGAAATGTCATACTGCCATCCGCTTCGCAAGTCCTATCGACTGCGACATTCGGCCCGAATAACGGCACTTCTGGAACAGTCGGACTACCAACAGCATCGCAAGTCATCGCGGGCGTAAGCTTTGGTCCCGGGAGTTCAACGAGTGGCACTGTGTCATTGCCAACATCGGAACAAGTCATAACAGGCGCAACATTCGGCCCTGGCGGGAGTCTGTCTGGTGCCTATCAGACGGTATCGGCAAACAATGTGCGGAGTGGCACGCCCGTAGGAGTAAGTCCCCAAGTTGGATCATTGGCCGTTCCTGGTGCCGCAAGCGTTTTGCAGGGCGTTGCAGTGGATGCTACAACGGGCACATACGTTGCGCCAACAGCATCCCAGGTTATCAACACAGCGACGTTTGGGCCGAGTGCATCGATCGCAGGTAATGTTGCACTGCCTTCAGTGTCCGCAGTGGTACAAGGTGTTACATTTGGCCCTGACAACAGTCTCACGGGGAGTTATGTTTGTGCTGCTGGTACGTATGCTGCTGTTTCGGATGTACGATATGGAATCGACCGTGGCGATGGTCAGATAGGAACTTGTCACGTTCCTCCAGAAGAAAATGTCAGGCAGGGCGTTCCGACAGATGTTTCCGGAATTGGAAAAATCAGAATCCCATTATCGTCACAAGTGCTATCTGGTGTTGGTTTTGACGTGTCGTCTACAGGGACGTATGTTGCATCCTACGCATCGGTCAGTGATGTCAGATATGGCGTTAATCGCGGTGACGGGCAGACTGGTACGTGTCATGTCCCTGGGGTTATGGATGTCCGTAATGGTGTTTTGGTAGATGTTCCACCTACCAGAGGAGAGCTTATTGTTCCAGCGAATACGGATGTTCGCAAAGGGGTCGCTGTTGACAGTGGTATTGGCCAGGTTAATGTTCCATTGCCTTCTCAGGTTCTCGACGGTGTTGCGGTTGACCGTGCCGTGGGTACAGTTGGGTTACCAGCCGCTTCGCAAGTTATTACAGGCGTCAATTTTGGCCCAGGAAACGCAACGTCAGGCACAGTTGTTTTACCTGGTGCTGCACAGGTTTTGAACACGGAAACGTTCGGGCCGAACAATAGCACTTTAGGAACCGTCGGATTGCCAATAAGTTCACAGGTGCTTGCAGATGTCGGGTTTGGTCCAGGAAACACGATCATAGGAAATGTTGGTCTGCCATTGGATATCCAGGTCGAGAGTGGCGTTCAGTTTGGCCCAAACAATTCGATAACAGGAACGCTAAAGCCAGGCGGTGGCGCGACGTGCGATTACCCATCCGCCAACGACGTGCGTCATGGTGTGCAGTTTGGCGACAATGAAACAGGGCTTGTGCATGTGCCACTACCAAGCCAAGTCCAGGAAGGCGTGCCGGTTGACGTGGATGGCGTTGGTGAACTCGCGACAGGTTCAGGAACTTGTGGCCTTACCGACGATGAGCGTGACGCATTGATGCTCATCAAGAGTCGAGCTTTGCTGATCGGGACAAGTATGGGAGTCGTCCACTCTCCAATGAACCTTGAAGGGTCACGCATTACATTAATTCGCGGCGATGATTATACGATCATTGCCAACCAAATCCTGGAATGGGCAGATCCAGGAAACTGGCCTGTATTGTCCGCTTCGGATGTATCGATCGAATTGAAAATTGGTACACTGGGTGGAAAGACAATCGTTACGGTCCCTGGCGAAATTATCGACGGATCCGATCCGCAGATCGTGCAAGTGCAGCCAACAAGGATGGAAACAACCCAGATAATTCCATCGCTACCGTTCAATAGTCGATTCCAATTATTGGCAATATTCAACGACTCGCCAAATACGGTTCGCACGCTAGCGATTGGTCTGGTCGATGTTGTTGACAATCTTCAATAAGGACATGCAAACATGGCATTGATTTCTACGAATACAGAGAGCGAAAAATTGCAAGCAAAACGCATGGCCAATACGCTCCGAACCGCTTGCACGTTTCTTTATGAAACCATCCATTCGCAGTACACAAGGATCAATCGTGCGCTGTGGCAGAACATGGAGGGAATTCCACCCGAAGAAATACTCAAAGCATTGTCGGAAGACGCAGGCCAGTTTATCGCAATGCTGGAAATGAGTCATGCTGTTTTGACGCAGGTGATACCAGGACATGAAGTCGATCCAAATATTCTTCCGCCGATTCCGGATGGATATAACACAATAACATGGCCTGATGGAAAAGTAGCGATTGAAAAATTGCCCGAAGAAACGCAAGTTGAAAACAATATCGATCCATCCGTGATTCCATGAGAATTAGCAAACGTTCTGTTGAGCGTGTTTCCGATACAGTCAGCCACAGCGAACAGACTCGTTACGATTACACAAGCTATCAGCCTGAAGTTGACACTCATTCGCAAGTCCCGATCACATTCTACAACGACTCCGACGAAACCATGCCACCGTTCGGGGTAGGTGTCATCACGGGCGCCTGCTCTCTTGATAAAAACAATCCAGTCTTTGGCAGGCCGTTTGTCAAAATCGACAAGACAAGCCTGGATTTCTTTGGGCGCAATTATCTAGCTAACGGACCGATCCCTGTTGAGTCAAAAAGTTTTGGCCAAGGATTCACTTCTGGATTGGTGAAGGTTTCTGCGAAAAATCCCGTGACTGGTGATACGAGTAGTTTACATGCATACGATGGATATCATTTTAATTTTCAGCTAGGCCCTGTACCTGATTCATGGCATTTATGGTATGGATACCCGGAAATAGTTCGATCAGATGATTGGGTAAATCTGAAAGATGGAATTATCGCTGGAGTCTTGCATCCGATTGATTACGTGTGGTGCCGATTGCATGAGCCGATTGTCAGCGGCGAATCCGCGAGGGCTGGCGTTTTGATACCGTCAACAATATCAAGTGGAATTGGTATTGCAACATGCACGACGGCATGGGAAGTTTTTATTAATGATCCGTATGACATCTGCGCGTCGAGTGGTTTTACGGACAACGCAGGTAATATAAATAGTTCTTTCTATGTTCTTGCTAGATTTACTAGAGGAGATGCACTTGAGTTAACGAAATTGGCTCCCGGGCTTGTATGTGGAACTCTTATCCAAAACGTTAGTCCTTCTGCGTGTTTATCAAGCACATTCAACAGCGACATAATTGCCGTTGAGCTATCGGGAGTTAGCGATTCATCTTCGCAATGCAATTGTGAAGACAATTTGAATGGCGTCTATGTTCTGTCGAATTCTTCATATACATTTTTAAGAAAATACGCATTTGGTCCGCATTTTCTTTGCAATGATTATGACATTATGATAAGAGCCGGCATATCTCACGGGACAGAAAGCAATGCTACGGACACAATAATAACGATCGATATAGTTTCTTTTTCTCGAAAAGAAAACAAAACTACTACGATGGCAAGTTTTTCGAGAACATTCCCAGTAGACCCTAATTGTGTTTCAAAATGCAAGCAATTGTTTCCTGGGAATACTTCATCATCGCTTGCAAATCAAAAAACTTGCATAAATAATTGCATTCCTTTTGATTGCTCTAAAATCTACGGAAATGTTCCGTTGGTGGACTATGATGATTCGCTGTGCACAATGAGTAACGCTACCTTGAAAGTATTGGACGTCAGCAATGAGTAGATTTTCGTCGAGAGATACTGCAAGAATCTCAAGTGCGGTCAATAATAGCGAGCTGCGACGAAATGACTACACTGCCAGTGGATCATACGGCCATAGTAACCGGTCGGCTCGCATGGTAACGTTTGCAAATATATCGGGCGAAACGTTTCCTGCTTTTTGTGTTGGAGCAAAAAGTAATGAATCATTTATACCAATGGATATCTATAGCGATTCCCTGAAAGAGCCTTTTTTTACAATACAAAAAACCGACCTGAGATCATTCAGCATAAACTACATAGTAAATGATTCGATACCCGTGGATTCATGCAGCTATGGACAAGGAATTGCGGCAGGATGGTGTAAGGTTCGTTATGAATTGCTTTGCGGAAAACATCCCAATCCAGGAGACGAATTAGGACCGGTTCCCGATCAATGGTATCTGAAAGCAGGTTATCCTGGAATCTTCACGGTTTATGGAATCATCGATAAAGAAAACAAGATTGCAGTAGGTTGGTTGCATCAAGTCAAAACGATTCGGTGTCGTTTATATGGGAATGAAGGCGATCCGACTGCTGGAATGCAATCAAACATATTGATTCCTAATTCAGACTGCAAAAAATCATGCACTCGTGCTTGGGGTGTTATGTGTGTTGATCCGCACAATGTTTCAGGCGGCATAGTTGAAAATTATCTGTGCGATGTACTTGCTAAGCCATCGCATCAAATTTACGCAGATACTCCTTTAGCATCGGACATAAACTGGGAGGTAATTACAGCCAGCAAAGATGGTGAATGCGGAAAGTGCGACGCATCAATTCCAACACTTCCAAGTCAACCACCACCTCAAGGAGGTTGCGGAAAAAGCGGCCCAAGTTCTCTAGTGATTAGAATTGATGGTTTTTTTGGAGAAGAATCAAACGATTGCTCATCAGACGATTGCGATTACCTAAATGGAGATTACGTAATAGATCAAAACGCAGACTATATGTACAGCAGCACTTTTGATAATTGGTGCGGGAAAAAAAATTTAATCAGACTCTACATTTCACCTGGTTATATGTCATGTGCCATACAAAGATACGATTATCCTTATAATCAAATCGCCAAATTTGCTGGATACATGAGATGCAAAGCTGGTCCGTATGACTGCAATAATCTTTCAGGTACCGTGCTTCGCATTAATTCGCTATCCGGCGTAAATTTTCTTGGGAATCGTTACTGCGAGGCGAAAAACGCAACAGTAACAATCATTGATGGATAACGATGAATAGATTTAGCAGTAGAGATTCCAGAAGGATCAATGAACTGGTGCGCGATTCCGAGTTGCGCAGATATGACTATACTTTCGATTCATCAGACAATGTAAGGCAATCGAGAGTCCCGATAACGTTCTACAACGACTCGGATGAGGCCATGCCACCGTTCGGGGTTGGAATGATCGTATCCACGGGAACAATGGGCAATAATGACAAGGCAAACAATGTTCCCTTTGTTGCGATTAACAAGCCAAGCTTGAGTGACAGTTTCAGCAGAAACTTTTTAATCAATGGTCATTCAAGTGTCATGCCTGGTGAGTTTGGACAAGGGTTTGTGAGCGGATGGTGTAGGGCTGCATATGACACATCTTGCGAAGAAATTCTTCCGGGGGATGAGCTTGGCCCATCTCCTGACTCGTGGGTTTTGCATCTAGGAGGACCAGGAATATTTACATCTTATGGCCCTATAGATGGATCATTTGACGATGGTATTGGAGTTGGGATTGCAATCGGTCTTGTTCACCCAGTCGATTATGTGTGGTGCAAGCTAGCGGAAGATGGTGGAGACAATAAATCAAATGCAAAAGTTTTGGTAACTGATGACGATTGTAGTATCTGCGATCTCGCGTGGCCAGTTTATGTTGACGATCGATATCGTGCATCCGCAACAAACAACATGATTGTCGACGCAGGCGATTATCAAAAATGCGTTTCAGAATGTCAAAATGAGTATCCGCTGCCTAGCCAGTCATCGCAGTTACAGGCGTGCATTAATAATTGTCCTCCAAAGATAATGCCAAGCGGCTGTTTTGTGCTTGCAAAATATTCTGTTGGCGGAATTTTAGAGCCAGTTTCGTTTGGTCGTGGAGGGCTTTGCGAACCATGCCGTGATCGGTGCGGCGTTTGCAAGTCGGGATCTGCGCCGGCTTCGATTCGCATTCGAGTAACGGGAGATTTCAAGATACAGCCATGCGATGGGTCAGGCCCAGGTTCTGGCGGAGGACAGAGCGTAGTTGGCGAGCGTACATTAACCAACGTTCGCAGGCCATGCCGATACGAGGTTGTCGAGCAATGCTCGCAAGGAATTTGGAATTCTGATAATGGACAATGGGATACTGCGTATCACAAATACAGGTTTGTCGTCGAATTTTTTCACAATCGAATTGTGGCGACAATACAAATTGGGCCATCATGGACGCCCAACAAAGGCGACCGAGACCCAGGTGATAATGTTACATTCACAACCCTTGCGACGTTCGCGTACAGAAGCGTAGCGTCTCCGTATAACTGCACTCAGGCAGCCTATCTTTCTTGGGTTTCCGGTTCAGGGTTTAGTTCATCAGGAATTTATATTTTATAAAATCATGGAATGCGCATTCACAATAGAAAAAATTTCCGAAACCAAGTGGCGCCACACGTGCAGCACGTGCAGTGCATCGTATGTTATTCCATCGGAAAAACTCCGCGCGAACTGCCGTGGAGCAGGCTTTGCTCAGAGACAGGATCGTGTTGATCCTGAGAAGCAAATCAAAGGCCCCGGTGATTACTTGCACGATGCTTTGATTGATCGATTTGGTGAATCGCCTTCGGAAGGATGCCAATGCAAGCGACGCATCAACCAGATGAACGCATGGGGCACGGAAATCTGCCGCAGGATGGTGGATACGATAGTCGGCTGGCTTGTCGAAGAAGCGGGCAAGCGGTCGTGGTGGTCCAAGCTGGCCGTGAAGATTCCCGTCTTGCCGCAGGTTTATCTGCGCCGGCTTGTTCTGGATGCGATCGAGAAGGCAGAGTCTACGGCCTCGGCCGCAAAATCCGCGTAGCTTAAAATTTGGTGGCTCATGCTATTCAGAATTGCGATTTTGATTTTACAGGCGCAGGCTTTGACCTGTTTAGCGAATCAATCGCAAATCTTCTTGTGTCTTCCATTTCTGCCATTAATCTAACTTCTCGCTGCTTAGCCAACGCCTTTGCTTGTCCTGCTATCGCAGTACCCTTTATGCCAATGCTTTCTTTTGCAATCTTTTCCTTTATGCTGCTTGGAAAATCACGAACTTTTTTATGCAAATCTTGGTCGTCGTTTTTTTGTTCTTTTTCAACAGCAGCAAGGATCTTTTTTGCTTCTTCCAATACTCCAGACGCACCTTCAGCCATACCTTCGGCTTCTAACTTTCCTTCTTTGAATTCTTGAAACATCCAAGGCTTCCCGTTACGGAACAGGCAAACGACTCCATCCTTCTTGCCGTTGCGATACTGCGCAAAATAACGCTGTTCGCCATTTGGTTCCCATATCCTTAATTCGTCGGTCAATAAACCACGCTTGTAGCTTGCGATAGTCTTTAGATTTCTGTTCTCATGGAGTTGCACGGCAACGCCATCAAGAATACCTGTTCCTGCTGCTCGCGAGGCCATGATACGCAAAGAGCCGTATGATTGTCTTTCTGCGTAAAACTGGCACCCATACGGGAAAATCCGTGACCAATCCACGTCGCCAATACTAAAAATGTCAGTGTTAAACTTGCTTCCTGACGGAAGCGTCAGCGTATCGGCATATTTTTTAGTTTCTTCTGGCGCATCGGTAGAAGTCGCATGCTGTGCAGGTTGGATCCATATAGGCGGTTCGGCTTGATTTTCGACAGCATTCATTGGAGACCCAAACGGAAATGCGTCTTCTGTTTTAGGTTGAGCAGTTTCAACTTGAGCAATTGGTGAGTTCTCGATTGGAACTGAATTGCTGGAATAATCTGGCTTGCTGGAATAATTGGAATCGTTTTCAGTGCTCGTGTATGCAGCAGAATCTTTTGCAGGCGACTCTACTTGAGCCACTTGATCTAATTGCCGGCGATCTGGTTCATATATGCGATAGGCAGGCTTGCTAGGAACTTTTGGAACTCTTGATTCTGCGACCGATACCGCATCGCGCCACATTTCACGGACGACTCTATAGGAATACAATGAAGCGGAAATTATGAATGCAGCCGATGGGATGGCTATCGTAAAAAACACCACTCGCTTGAACAAAACTCCAAAATCATTACTGAGCCCAGACCTGTCAATAAAATCATCAACAGCACTTATGATGGTGCTATTCTTTTTTTGAGGTGGTTTTGTTACGCCTTCATCGGATGGCTGTTGTTTTTTTCCAAGCGGCGCACGAAAAGGCTTTTTGCAATCCGGGCAATTTACCATCTGGCCGGCAAAACGATCGTCACCTTTGAGCGTAGAGCGGCAATGAGGACATTTGGCATCGAGCATGGCGGTTGCTTTCTCGTAGAGTTCTTGCAATCACAATAATCTCAGACGATTGTTGCATTATGCCCCCCTCGCTATAAGTATGCAACAGCAGGCCACAGCGTCGCGCGAAAGAATTTTTTGCGCTAGGTGAAAAATTTTTAACCTATAGTTAGTCTAGGTTCAAATCCTAGTTCCCCAGCTTGTGGTTACTGCGATCTTTTTTGAGAATCGCAATAGATGTAACCTGTTGATACACAAGCGGTTTGGTGTCCGTTAGTCGTGAGACGCGGATGGTTGAATCCTGGTAATAAATCACCGCCTTTCTGGCGCGCGAGGGAGCCCTGGATTTGACAGTTCTGAGCACCAGATCGCTTATTCGTTTATTGACAATAGGTTTTCTCTTGGTACATTGATCTTCATGCTTTGGCTGATGGGCGTCAGAAACCCAGAAGCCGAGCAAAAAGTTACTCCTTCGCGAATCTCGGCCTCCCCGCAAGCTGGCCGGTTTTTGCAAAACCATCGTTACCACACTCCGCAACAAGGGGGTTGTCGTGGCTTTGCGCTCGGATGCTTTTTTGAAACCAGGTATGTGCCTGCACAAAATGCAGTTTTGGCATTTATACCACCTTTTGAGGAGCATCCATGATGTTACTGGTAAGTTTTGTTGCCGACTTTTATCTTCCGTCTCGTGTTTCGGTTTCAGAGGATTGGGCAAAGAATATCTTTGCCGTGGTGCGTCGGTTTTCTCAAGGACTTGGGAGAGCTGCACAAATTACCGACTTGAACACGCCGCAAATATCCAACTACCTGACAGCCTACGCGAAAATCTGGAGTCCAAGGTCAACCAACGATCAGAGGCAGATACTCATCATGCTCTGGCGATCGGCTCGCAAAATGAGAAAGCAGACAGGAATCTCAATCTCACGACCGCAGCCAGATTTGATACGGGTTGTTCCAGAGGAATACGATCCACCCGAGGCGTGGACTTTTATGCAAATGGAGAGACTCATCGCAGAAGCAGAGCGTCAACTCGGAATGGTCGGGAATGTCCCCGCATCCCTGTTCTGGCCGTCGCTATTCTCAGCAGAGTATTGGACTGCTTGCAGGATTGGTGCGATGATTTCCACTCCATCGAAAGATTACATAACAGGGAAAGGTGTCACTGTCCGGAAGCAGAAGAACCGTCAGCCAAAGTGGTACCCGCTTCCGCAGTCGTGCTGCGAACTAATCAACGCGACGAAGCCGCACGAGCGCGAAATGCTTTTCGACTGGCCGCACTGCCGGAGAAACCTGTTTACGGCAGCAAGGAAAATCATCGAAGCTGCTGGGCTTCCGGCTCCAAAAGAGAAAGGGCGGCAGTTATTTCATCGGATCAGACGCACGACGATAACGCTGTGCGCTACAGTCGATCCGGCAATTGCACAGCAGCAGGCGGACCACAAGGACTACAAGACAACGCTCAAGCACTACATCGACCCAAGCATGATTCATATACCATCAGCGGCCGACGTATTGCCCGATCCGTCGGCACCGAACGAAGACGACAACAACAGTCCTCGACTCAGAATTTTCCGCTAATTGTTGTGCATCGCGTCCCTGCGAGGGAGGACGCGAAACGGTCATCGAGGGGAACGTTCGGTCTGGTGGCCGCCCTCGATGGCCTTCTTTTTTCCCATTGTTTTGATCCGCGGTATCGGGTCTGGCTGGATGACCAACACCATTCACGCCAAGTCTGGGCCGCGATTTTGGCCCTATCGCACAATCGTCCGTACATCACGCGATTAAGTTTCGCTGTCGGTGTGGGTGCGTGGTCGGGTTCGACTCCCGACGGGGCTGCTTCTGTTTTTCTTTTTGAGGGGCGTAGAGCAGCGGTAG
>Ga0209628_10003147_pt1 | contig 11443 bp, 10 predicted proteins | sample TergutCu122P4_FD_187285 | JGI IMG/M metagenome (GOLD analysis project Ga0209628, IMG submission 187285) | Cubitermes ugandensis P4 segment gut microbial communities from Kakamega Forest, Kenya - Cu122 P4 (SPAdes) (version 2) | ecosystem: Host-associated > Arthropoda: Insects > Digestive system...
GTCAACAAACGCTCCATGGCCGCCGGCTACGCCGGGCTGGACAACGAACTGTTCTACATGGACAAGACCATGATGGTCTTCGGCGACGCCAAGAAGGTGGTGGAAGACATCGGCAAGGCGATTGAGTAAGCGCTTGACGCTGACTTGCCAAAAGACTCCGTTTGATAAATAATCCGCCGCATCGGAACGATTTAGCCGGAGTCTCAAAATGCCTGAACTGGTTCTGCGCGAGAGCAGCGCCACGGAAGCGGCCTTCATCGCCAACGTGGACGAGCGCGACATCCATCGGCTCGTTGACGAGGAGTTGTTGCCGCGCCCCCTGCTGGAAACCGCCAAATCCGGCCGCAGGTTCGATACGTTCGCTTGCGTGCTGGGCGCGTTTTACTTTCACGAAAGCGCCGCGCTGACGAAAGACGCGCGCCAGCAAGTCATGGGCGAGTTGGCCGGGCGCATGGAAAAAGCGCATGCCAAGTCTGGCGGCAAGCGCGTGGCGGACGTTTCGGCGCTGGATTGGTCGGTTTCGCTGGATGGCGCAATCCACGTCGATGTAAAAGGGTTCGCCCAAGAGGCTGTCCACCGGGCGGCGGCGCTGGCTCGGGCGCAGGCACTGGTGGATTGCGATGAAGCGACCATGAACGGCGAGCCTGTGTTTGCCGGCACGCGCGTGCCGGTTCGCACCGTCGCCGCATGGCTGGCCGCCGGAGAGAGCAAAAAGGCCATTCAGAAATCCTTTCCCACCGTGACCAGCGAGATGATTGAAGCCGCACCGCTGTGGGTCAAAACGCACCCGCAACGCGGCCGGCCCAAGTCGTTTGGCGAAAGCAATCCGCGCTGGAAGCTTGTGTCGTCCAGGCGGGTCAAGCTGGCCTGATGAAGTTCCTGATCGACGAGTGCTTGCCGCCGGAGCTGACTGAAACCGCCAGACAACGGGGCCACGAGGCGAGTTTCGTGCCGTGGCTTGGCAAGTCCGGATTGAAGGATTGGGAACTGGCGCTGCTGGCCATTGCTCACAACATGGTTTTGGTGACCAACAACAGCAAGGATTTTCGCGGCGGCAAAGGCAAGCCGGGCTACACCACAAAGGAACAGATTCATCCCGGCCTGGTGTGCCTGAACTGCGATCCCGGATTGCGCGAGCGCAAGACGCTCACCCGGCTGTTCGAGATCGCGCTCGATGAGATCGGGAACGCCGCCGATCTGATCAATACCGTCATCGAGATCACGCTGGACGGCGACGAGGTACAAGTGCGGCGGTACGCCGCGCCCGAGTTGGCGTAAGCTCCAAACACTATTAGTGGCACCACCCGTGAGCGCCCCGCACACCACCCCTCACCAGCCGCTGGCCGAGCGGCTGCGGCCGCGCGCGCTGGGCGACGTGGTCGGCCAGCAGCACCTGCTGGGGCCGGGGATGCCGCTGCGCATCGCGTTTGAATCCGGCCAGCCGCACAGTTGCATTTTGTGGGGGCCGCCGGGCACGGGCAAGACCACCATCGCGCGGCTGATGGCCGGCGCGTTTGACGCCCAGTTCATCCCCATCAGCGCGGTGCTGGGCGGCGTCAAGGACATTCGCGACGCGGTTGAGCACGCCGAAAACGCGCGCGCGGGCCTCACGCCGCAGGCCACCATAGTGTTCGTCGATGAAGTGCACCGCTTCAACAAAAGCCAGCAAGACGCCTTTTTGCCGCACGTCGAAAGCGGCCTGTTCACCTTCATCGGCGCAACCACCGAAAACCCCTCGTTCGAAGTCAACTCCGCCCTGCTGTCGCGCGCCGCGGTCTATGTGCTGCAACCGCTGACCGACGATGACTTGAAGCAAATCCTGACCCGTGCGCTGGCGCTGGCCGGGCGTTTTGCCGTTGACGAGCCAGCCAGCGCGCGCCTGATCGCCTATGCCGACGGCGACGCGCGCCGCCTGCTCAACACGCTTGAAACGCTCTTTGTCGCCGCCAGTGCCCAGCAGCGCCAGACCATCAACGACGAATGGCTGCTGCACGTGCTGGGCGAGCGCCTGCGCCGCTACGACAAGGGCGGCGAGCAGTTTTACGACACCATCAGCGCGCTGCACAAATCGGTGCGCGGCAGCGACCCGGACGCGGCGCTGTACTGGTTCGTGCGCATGCTCGACGGCGGCGCCGACCCGCGCTACCTGGCCCGGCGCATGATCCGCATGGCCAGCGAAGACATCGGTCTGGCCGACCCGCGCGCGCTGCGCCTGGCGCTGGACGCCGCCGAAGTCTACGAGCGCCTGGGCAGCCCCGAAGGCGAGCTGGCGCTGGCCGAATGCCTGGTCTATCTGGCCGTCGCGCCCAAAAGCAACGCGGTGTACAAGGCGTTTGGCGCGGCGCGCGCATTCGTCAAAAACGACGCCACCCGCCCCGTCCCGCTGCGCCTGCGCAACGCCCCCACCAAGCTGATGCAGCAACTGGACTACGGCAAAAACTACCGCTACGCGCACGACGAGGCGGACGCCTTTGCCGCCGGTGAAAAGTACTTTCCGGACGGCATGCCCGAGCAGCACTTTTACCGCCCCACCCCGCGCGGACTGGAAATAAAAATCGGCGAAAAACTGCAAGAGCTGCGGCGGCGCAACCGCCAGGCTGGCGCGGGATAAGCACCGGACTCCTTCCACCATAGGGGGGGATAACCAGGGTGGGGGCAAGTGGCGCAAAAATGCTCCTGGCTGCCGCATTGTGGTTCGCGTTGCTTGGCAACCTCTGGGCTTGCCTGGCCTTCACGAGCACGCAAAAAAACCGCCCGAGGGCGGTTTTTTTGTTGGGCGGCTCAAACGAGAAAGACGCCTGTTGGAACGCCACTTTTATCAGTGGCGGTGTGGTGGCGGCGGGCCGTGGCGGCGCGGCGGGGGGCCGTGACGTTCCCAGCGCGAGGGGCGATAGACCCAGCGGTTGCCTTCCATGACCCAGGTTGGGGCCACGTAGCCGTAACCGGCGCGCTCACGCACCCACATGCCGCGCACCCAGACGTAGCGGCCATGCCGCCATTGATAGTGGCCAGGTGCCCAGATCCAGCCGTGGCGTGGGGGGGGGACTACTTCAACTTGCGGCGCGGGTGGCGCTACTCGCACATAAACCTGCGCTTGCGCTTGTGTTGCTGGCAGCATGGCGCCGGTCAACGCCGCTACGGCCATGCCAGCGGCCAGCAGCGGCGCTTTGAGAGAAACGGTTTTCATGGAGCGTATTTCCTTTCATGGCTGGTGGCGGCGCGTCCATTTTTCGACGCCACGGAACGTATTAGCGGGCGAGGGAGGCGAAAGGTTGACACGGGCGGGTGTGACTGGGAGCACATTGCAACTTTGTCACGGAGAAATATCCGGAAGCGGGCTTTTTGAATTTGCAGTTAGCTCCTGTTTCAATAGCTGCCAGCGCTTGCTGGACAGGCGCTGGCGGTGTATTTTGTTTAAATTTACCGCTCAATCAACATCGCGCAGCAGCCGCCGCAGCAGTTTGCCGGCGCCCGCGGTGGGCAGCTCTGGCATGAATTTGACGTGGCGCGGCGCTTTGTAGGGGGCCATGTTGCCGCGGCACCATGCAATTAGCGCGGCCTCGTCCAGCTCATGGCCGGGCTTGAGCACGATGAAGGCCTTGACGGCTTCGCCCTTGTCCGGGTCGGGTACGCCCAGCACGGCTGCTTGCGCCACGGCGGGGTGTTTGATGAGGATGGTTTCCACTTCTTCCGGGAACACGCTGTAGCCGGAGACTTTGATCATCTCCTTGGTGCGGCCGATGAAGGTCAGGTAGCCGCCCGAGTCCACGCTGCCCATGTCGCCGGTCCACAGCCAGCCGTCGCGCAGCGCCTGGGCGGTGGCTTCGGGTTTGTTCCAGTAGCCTTTGAAGTTGCCGGGCGAGCGCAGGGTGACTTCGCCCGCCGTGCCTGCTGGCAGTTCAGCGCCGGTTTGCGGGTCGCGGATGCTGATGGCAACGCCTGGCAGCGGCTGGCCGTTGGTGCCCCAGCGGATGGCGCCGGGCGGCATGCCGGTGTCCATGGCACAGGTTTCGCTCAGGCCGTAGCCAAGTTCAAAGCTGATGCACGGCCCGCGCGTGAAGGCTTGCCATTGGCGCGCCAGCGGTTCGGTGAATTTGATGCCGAAGCTGACCACCGGATTGCACCGCAGGCTGCTCAGGCCGTATTGACCGGCGCCCGGCATTTGCATGCAGGCCACGTTCATGGGCGTGATCGAGCACCAGTGCGTGACGCGCCAGCGGCTGATGGCTTGCAGCGCCGCCAGCGGGTCAAAGCGATACAGCAGCACTTGCGCCGCGCCCGCCAGCACGGCCACGTTTACGCCCATCAGCATGCCGACTATGTGGTACAGCGCCGCCGCCGACAGCGCCACGTCGTGCGCGCCCAGGTCCAGAAAGCGCGCGGTGCCGATGGTTTTGAACAGCACGTTGCCAAAGCTGAGCATGGCGCCCTTGGGCAGGCCGGTGGTGCCGCTGGTGTAGATCATTTGCGCGGTGTCGTCCATGTCGATGACAACCGGCGCCGGCTGCTGCCCGCGCGCCGCGCCCGCCAGCGCGATGGCCAGCATGTCGGCCACGCCGGCGGGCAGCGCGGCGGCGGGCGTTTGCAGCTCGGCCGGGACGGCGATGGCGGGAGCGGCGGGCAGCAAGTCGCCATGGCGCGTGGCCAGCACGTGTTGCAGCGCGCTGCTGGCGCGCACCTGATCGACGATGGGCAGCAAATCGGCGGCGGCGATGATCACGCGCGCTTGCAGGTCGGCCAGCTGGTATTGCAGTTCGTGCGCCTTGTTCAGCGGCCCGCAGGGGCAGACGATGGCGCCGATTTTCTGGATGGCGTAGTGCGCCACGATGTATTGCGGGCAGTTGTTCATGAACAGCGCCACCGGCGCGCCCTTGGCCACGCCCAGCGTTTGCAAATGCGCGCCCAGCGCGTCGCTCCAGCTATCCAGCTCGCGCCAGCTTATGACGCGGCCATACCAGATGATGGCCGCGCCATCGGGCCGCGCGCGCGCGTGCTGGCGCAGATATTCGTGCATGGGCTTGGGATCGGCGGGCGGCCAGGTGGGGGTCATCGCGGGGTGGCTCCGGCAGGCAAAGGCAGGGACTATAGCCATGACGGAGTGTGAAAAATTTTGCATTTCGGCGCATGGGCGTGGACGTTGCCTTTTCTTTTCCCATCTCCCATTTGCGGGAGAAAACCGCGCGGCGTAACAGATCAAGAAACAGCTTCAAGTCAGCGTTTTGATGGTTACAGCATGTAATAAAATGTAACCCGTAGCCGCACTTCTGAAACAGTCGGCACTGTGTAACTTCACTCAACTTCGCAAGAGACGGATCATCGTGAACAGATCGACTTACGAAACGTTACAAAAAATTACACTGCTGCGCCGGGTGGGGCTGGGCGGGCTGTTTGCTGTTTTGGTTGCTGCAACGCCAGCGCTGGCGCAGACCGTGGTCAACGGCAGCACGCAAACGGTGTCGGACACCAGCACCTGGAACCTGAACGCACTTTACCCCAGCGGTGATAGCAGGCGCACACTTCATGTGGGCGAGAACAATCTGGCTGCCCCCGGCTCCAGCAGGCTGAATATTGTCAGCGGCGGCGCGGTGACCAACACTTCAGGGTACATCGGCCATGGCGTGAATTCCGATGGCGTGGTCAGGGTTACCGGGCCGGGCGCGGCGTGGATCAATACCGGCGATCTGGCTGCCGGTTACCGGGGCGTTGGCGCGCTGGCCGTGGAAGACGGCGGCGGTGTGACGGCGGCGCACGGCCTGATTGGCACTTATGCCAGTGGCGCGGTGGAAGTTGCCGGGGCCGGATCGCGCTGGGCGGTGGCCGATGGCATTTCCATCGGCGTTTATGGCACTGGCGATGGGCTGCTGAACATCCGTGACGGCGGCGCGGTTACCACCGCCGCCAGCACCACGGCGCTGGCCATTGGCAACGGCACCAGCAGCGCCGAGACCGGGGCCAGGGGCACGGTCAATGTTGACGGAGCGGGATCCAAATTGACGGTTGACGGCCCTTTTTTGGTGGCGCGCTATGGCACCGGCGTGATGAATATCACTGGCGGCGGCGTGGTGTCCACCCCCAGCGGGATGAGCGATTTGGGCTACGAGCCGGGCAGCAGCGGCACGGTTACGGTGGATGGGCCGGGGTCCAGGTGGACGGTGGCCGGTTATCTGGCGGTTGGCTTGCAAGGCAGCGGCACGCTGCGCATTACCAATGGCGGCGTGGTTGAAGACCCGCTGGGTTATGAGGGCAGCAACGCGGGAGCGAGCTTTTCGGCCACCGGCGCGGTGACGGTCGATGGGGCCGGGTCGGCCTGGCTGAACGCGGGCCAGCTCTACATCGCCAGCGCGGGCAGCGGCTGGCTGACCATTGCCAACGGCGCTTTGGTGACGGCCGCTGGCGTGCGGGTGGGCCAGGCGGGCGGAACCGGCACCATCAACATCGGCGCCGCGCAGGGCAACCCCGCCGCGCCGTCGGGCCGGCTGGATACGCCAGCGGTGAGCCTGGCCGCGCCGTGCCTGCTGGTTTTCAATCACACCGACGTGGTGGGCTATTTGTTTGCCCCGGTCATATCGGGCGCGGGCACGCTCAAGCAAACCGGCAGCGGCGCGACGGTGCTTACCGGCGACAGCAGCGCGTTTGCCGGCAGCGCCAGCGTCCACCGCGGCGCGTTGCTGGTCAATGGCACTTTGGGCAATGCCAGCAGCGCGGTGGTGGTTGAAGCGGGCGGCACGCTGGGCGGCACTGGCGTCATCGGCGGCCATGTCTCCGTGGGCAATGGCGGCACGCTAAAACCCGGCGATGGCGTCACGCCGGGGCTGGTGACGGCGGTGCGCGGCAACCTGACCTTTGAGCCGGGCGCGCGCTATGTGGTCAACGCCGATCAGGGCACGGCATCACTGGCCCGCGTCAATGGCACGGTGGCGCTGGACGGCGTTGCCGTGGAGCTGAGCTTTGCCGCGCCGCCAGAGCTGAGCGTGGGCGATCAGATCGTGCTGCTGGACGCCAGCGCGGGCGCCATCACCGGCGCGCCCGCCAGCACCGCCGTTACCGCCGGGCATTACCAGTTCACCCTGTCGGTAAACGGCAATAACCAGTTGATCGCCACGCTAAGCGGGCTGGCGCCCATGCCGCCGGGCGAGCGCCCCATCCCGGCGCAAAGCCCAACCATGCTGATGCTGGTGACGTTTGCCATGGCGGCGCTGGCGTTTGGGCGCAAGGGGTCGCACCACAAAATCATGCGCGGACTGAAGAAATGATAGCTGGCCGCGCTATTTGTGCAAGGGTTTAACGGTGTTTTGTGCTGTAACTCGTTGTGTAACAGTCGCTGGCAGCTATTGATTTGTGAATTTCCCCTCCCCCGCTTGCGGGAGAGACTGATGTAGCGCCGCGCGCTACCGACTTGCGCCCGGAACCGGCCTGTGCACACGCCACAACTTCTCCTTCGTCATTCCCGCGCAGGCGGGAATCCAGAGAGGGTGGTTTCGAGGTGACGTTCCTGGATTCCCGCCTGCGCGGGAATGACGAGGTTTATATCGAGATTGTTATAAGCAACCTGTTCTTCGGAGAGGTTCCTGGGTAGGGACGGCAGGGGGGGAGGGAGAAAAACCGCGCTATCCAGCGTCCCGCGCACCAAAAATCGCCGCCCCTACGCGCACCATGGTGCTGCCGGCGGCGACGGCGGCTTCCAGGTCGGCGCTCATGCCCATCGATAGGGTGTCAAGTTGCAGGCCAGCCGCGTTTAGTTGGTCAAAAAGCGCTTTGGCGCTTGCGTGGACTGCGCGTGCTGCTTCAAAATCAGTAGCTGAATCGGGGATCGTCATGAGGCCGCGCAAGGCCAGCCGGGGCAGCGCGGCGGTGGCGCGCGCCAGCGCCAGTGCGTCTGCTGGCAGCACGCCGGATTTGGTGGGCGCGCCGTCGATGTTGACTTGTATGCACACGTTCAGCGGCGGCAGGGCGGCGGGGCGCTGGGCCGACAGGCGCTCGGCGATTTTCAGCCGGTCGATGGTGTGCGCCCAATCAAAGTGCTCGGCCACCAGCCGCGTTTTGTTGCTCTGGATGGGGCCGATGCAGTGCCACTGCAGCGGCAAATCGGCCAGCGCGGCGATTTTGTCCAGCCCTTCCTGGATGTAGTTTTCGCCAAAGGCGCGCTGTCCAGCGGCAAACGCGGCGCGCACGGCATCGGGGCCAAAGGTTTTAGAGACCGCCAGCAGTGTGACATCTTGCACAGATCGCCCCGCCAACTGGCAAGCTGTGGCGATACGCTGACGCACATGTTGAAGGTTGTGTGCGATCGTGGTCATAATCTCCCCCAGCGTATCAGAAAGTGATACGCTGATTTTTGTTGTTTACCTCACAAGGCTCGCCGTGGACATTACCCAACTGCTGGCATTTGCCGTCAAAAACAAAGCGTCCGACCTGCACCTGTCGGCTGGACTGCCGCCCATGATCCGCGTGAACGGCGATGTGCGCCGCATCAACGTGGAACCGCTGGAGCACAAACAGGTGTTCGCGATGCTCTACGACATCATGAATGACGCCCAGCGCAAGGTGTACGAGGAAAACCTGGAGGTGGACTTCTCGTTCGAGATCGAGGGGCTGGCGCGCTTTCGCGTCAACGCCTTCAACCAAAACCGCGGCGCATCCGGCGCGCTGCGCACCATCCCCAGCAAAATCCTGACGCTGGAGCAGCTCAACTGTCCCAAGATTTTTGCCGAGCTGTCGCTCAAGCCGCGCGGGATCGTGCTGGTGACCGGCCCTACCGGCTCGGGCAAGTCCACCACGCTGGCGGCGATGCTCAACCACCTCAACGAAAACCAGTACGCGCACGTGCTGTCGATCGAGGATCCGATTGAATTTGTGCACGAATCCAAAAAGTGCCTGATCAACCAGCGCGAGGTGGGGCCGCACACGCACTCGTTTGCCAACGCGCTGCGCTCGGCGATGCGCGAGGACCCGGACGCGATTTTGGTGGGCGAGATGCGCGATCTGGAAACCATCCGCCTGGCCATGACCGCCGCCGAAACCGGGCACCTGGTATTTGCCACGCTGCACACCAGCAGCGCGCCCAAGACCATCGACCGCATCATCGACGTCTTTCCCGCCGAGGAAAAGGAGATGATGCGCGCGATGCTGTCCGAGTCGATTCTGGCCGTGATCTCGCAGACGCTGTGCAAGCTCAAGGACGGATCGGGCCGCGTGGCCGCGCACGAGATCATGATCGGCACGCCCGCCATCCGCAACCTGATCCGCGAGGCCAAGGTGGCGCAAATGTATTCGTCCATCCAGACCGGCAACAGCCTTGGCATGCAAACGCTGGACCAGAACCTGACCGAGCTGGTGCGCCGCAACGTGATCAGCGTGGCCGAGGCGCGCTCCAAGGCAAAAATGCCGGAGAATTTCCCCGGATAAACCGGCAGCTCGCTACTGCCCAAGGAGTTTTCATATGGAACGCGACCAGGCCAGCAAGTTCATCAACGACCTGCTCAAGCTCACCATCAAGCGCGGGGCCAGCGACTTGTTCATCACGGCCGACTTTCCGCCCGCGCTCAAGGTGGACGGCGTGATAACCCGGGTGTCGGCGCAAAACCTCACCTCCGCCCACACGCTGGCGCTGGTGCGCGCGGTCATGAACGACAAGCAGGCCGCCGAGTTTGAACGCACCAAGGAGTGCAACTTCGGCATCGCCCCGGCCGGCATCGGGCGCTTTCGCGTCAACGCCTTCATGCAGCAGGGCCAGATCGGCATGGTGCTGCGGCTCATCCCGGCGGAGCTGCCATCCATCGACAAACTGGGCCTGCCGCAAATCCTCAAGGACATCGTCATGTCCAAGCGCGGGCTGACCATTTTGGTGGGCGGCACCGGCACCGGCAAATCCACCTCGCTGGCGGCCATGGTTGACTGGCGCAACATGCATACGCAAGGCCACATCGTCACGGTGGAAGACCCGATTGAATTTGTGCATCCGCACAAAAACTGCATCGTCACCCAGCGCGAAGTCGGCATCGACACCGACGACTGGGAAGTCGCCCTGCGCAACAGCCTGCGCCAGGCGCCCGACGTAATCCTGATGGGCGAAATCCGCGACCGCAAAACCATGGAGCTGGCCATCGCTTTTGCCGAAACCGGCCACCTGTGCCTGGCCACGCTGCACGCCAACAACTCCAACCAGGCGCTGGACCGCATCATCAACTTCTTCCCGGACGAGCGGCGCGAGCAACTGCTGATCGACTTGTCGCTGAACCTGCGCTCGCTGGTATCGCAGCGCCTGCTGCCCACCGACGACGGGCGCGGGCGCGTGGCGGCGGTGGAAATATTGCTGAACACGCCGCTGATCTCCGACCTGGTGCACCGCGGCGAAATCCACGAAATCCGCGAGGTCATGAAGCGCAGCCGCAACCTTGGGATGCAAACCTTCGATCAGTCGCTGTTTGACCTGTTTGAAGCGGGCACCATCTCCTACGACGAAGCGCTGCGCAACGCCGACTCGGCCAACGATTTGCGCCTGCAAATCAAACTGACCAGCCAGCGCGCCCGCAACCGCGACCTGGCCGAGGGCACCGAGCATTTGCAAGTGGTGTGAATGCGAGGTTGAGCGTTTGGCGCTGGTTTGCACGCAAAACGTCCTGTCATGGACGCCACCATCCCTCCCAAAACTTACACCCACGCCGCGCCACACCAACTGGCCTTCATCGGCCTGGGCGTAATGGGCTACCCAATGGCCGCGCATCTGGCGCGTGCCGGGCACAGCGTCACGGTCTACAACCGCACGCCCGCCAAAGCGCAGGCGCAAATCGTGCTGTGCTGCGTGGGCAATGACGACGACTTGCGTTCCGTCACGCTGGGCGAACACGGCGCGTTTGCCGGCATGGAGCCAGGCGCGGTGTTCGCCGGAGACGTGGCGGCCGCGTCGCTAACCGGCGCGTTCACAAGCGGCGGCAACAGCTACGCCTACACCCTGTCGCCCGCCGGCCGGAAACTGCTGATGACCATCAACAGCGTCACCCCGCTTGGCAGCGGCGCGGCGGCGGTGCCCACCCTGGGCGAATACGCCAGCGCGTTGCTGGCGCTGCTGCTGGCGGCCATGACTGTTGTGGCGCAGCGGCGCAATGGGTGAACCGGCGGCGGCCCAGCCAGCATTTATGATAGCTGCCAGCGCTTGCCAGCACCGGATTTAAGGCTGTTTTGCATCGTAAATCCTTGGATGACAAGCGCTGGCAGCTATTGAATTGGTAGTGTCTTTAACACACCGGCAGGGCGGCCGCATCTAAGGAACCTCTGAACAACCCTGTCGTGGCCGGCGCATCCTGGGTTTGGGCGGACTGACCCTGCCCCTGAAATCCGTATCCCATAGCCAAGCTCATAAGTTGGCCTGCTTTGCTTGACCGGCAAGCCAGTTTTGCTCGAACTGCATCGGGCTGACGTAGGCCAGCGTCGAGTGCAGCCGGGC
>Ga0209628_10003148_pt1 | contig 11441 bp, 3 predicted proteins | sample TergutCu122P4_FD_187285 | JGI IMG/M metagenome (GOLD analysis project Ga0209628, IMG submission 187285) | Cubitermes ugandensis P4 segment gut microbial communities from Kakamega Forest, Kenya - Cu122 P4 (SPAdes) (version 2) | ecosystem: Host-associated > Arthropoda: Insects > Digestive system >...
ACAGCAGTTAAACAATCGTCTAACAGTCATTCAACAATCGTTTAACAATCCTGTAAAAATCTTTCAAAAATCGTACAACAATCGATTAAAAATCGTTGAACAGTCGATTATCATTCGTTCAACAATCGTTTACCAATCTTTCAAAAATCGATCAACAATCGTTCAACAATTGTTCAACAAACATTCAACAATAGTTTAACATTCATTCGGTAATCGTTTAACAATCTTTCAAAAATCGTTTATTAATCGTGTAACAATCTTTCAACAATCCGTCACCAATTGTTTAACAATCGATTAACAATTGTTCGACAATCGTGTAACAATGTTTCAACAATCGTTCAACAATCGTTCAAACATCAATTAACAATTCTTTAACAATCGTTCTAGAATTTTGTAAAAATCGTTTAACAATCGTGTAACAATCCTTCAACTATCATTCAACAATCGTGTAACAAACATTCATCAATCGTTTAATAATCGTCCAATATACGTTTAAAATCCTTCAACAATCGTTTAACAATCGTACATCAATCGTGTTACAATCGTTCAACAATTGTTTAACAATCGTTCAACAATAGTTCAATAAAAGTTTAACAATCGTTTAAAAATCGTTTATTAAATGTGTAACAATTGTTTAACTCTCAACAATCGTTACCCGTCGTTTGTCAATCGATCAACAATTGTTCGACAATCGTGTAACAATGGTTCAATAATCGTTCAACAATCAATTAACAATTCTTAAACAATCGATTATCAATCGTTGAACAATTGTTCAACAATCGTTCTGCAATCCGGTAACGATCTTACAACAATCGCATAATCAAGAATCCTTTGATCCTTGAAGAATTCCATTTTCAGGCCACCAAAAGACCGAACATTGGCTTTGGGGAATGCTAGGTACATATTGGTCTCATGACACATGAATAATCGAATTTTCAGGCCTTTATAATGCCAAAAATGTTTTAATTAGAATCCATGTTCCCTTGAGCTCAGGGTCTCATAACTCAACAGAATAAACAATCGATTATTAATCGTTCAGCAGTCTTTTCACAATCGTTCAACAATCGATTAACATTCGTTCAACAATCGTTCAACAATCATTCAAGAATATTTCAAGAATTGTTTAACAATTGTTTAAAAAGCTTTTAACAATGTTTCAACAATCGATTAACAATCGTTCAACAACCGTTTAACAATCATTTAACAATTCTGTAACAATCGTTCAACAATCGCTCAACAATCATTTAAAATCTTTCAACAATCGTTTCAGAATCGTTCAGCAATCATGTAACAAAAGTTTAAAAACGGTTTGACAATCGTTCAACAACCGTGTACAGTAGTTCAACAATCGTTTAACAATCGTTGAACAATTATTCAACAAGCGTGTAACAATCTTTCAACAATCGTTTAACTGTCGTTCAACAAACTTGTAACAATAGTTCAACAATTGTTCAACAATCGTTTCACAATCGTTCAAAAACCTTTTAACATCATTCAATACTTGTTTAAAAAATCGTACAGCAATCATTTAACAATGTTAATCGATTGTTGAACGATTGTGAAAAGATTGTTGAACGATTAATAATCGATTGTTTAATGATTTTTAATGGAATGTTGTATGATTGTTGAAAGATTGTTACACGATTTTTAAACGATTGTTGAATGATTGTTTGAGGATTGTGTAACTGTTGTGAAACCATTGTTGAACAATTGTTGAACGATTGTTAAAGGTTTTTTAACGATTTTTAAAAAGTTGTTGGACGAATGTTGAACGATTGTTAGACGATTGTTAAACGATTGTTGAACAATGGTTAAACGATTGTTGAATGATTGTTGAACCATTGTTGGACGATTGTTACACGATAGTAAAACGTTTGTTGAAAGATTGCTGAACGATTGTTGAACGACTGTTATTCGATTGTTAAACGAATGTTGAAAGATTGTTAAACGATTGTTTAACGATTCTTAAACGATTGTTGAAGAATCGTTAAATGATTGTTGAACGTTTGATAACGATTGTTAAACGATTGTTGAACGATGTTAACACATTGTTGAACGATCGTTAAAAAGACTGCTTAAAGTTCGATTCACGATTGTTGAACGATTGCTGAAAATTGCTGAATGATTGTTCAACTATTGTTTGACAATTGTTAAACAATTGATGAATGATTAACGAATGATTGTTACACGATTTTTAAACGATTGTTGAACGATTATTAAAAGATTGTTAAACGATGGTTGAACGATTGTTAATCGATTTTTGAACGATTGTTGAACAATTGTTACACAATTGTTAAACGAATGTTGAAAGTTTGATGAACGATTGTTACACGATTGTTGAACGTTTGTTAAACGATTGTTGAACGATAGTTAAACGATGGTTGAACCATTGTTAAAAGATTGCTGAAAGATTTATTTAGCAATTCTTGAACGATTTTTACACGATTGTTAACGATTTTTGAAAGACTGTTAAACGATAGAAGAACAATTTTTGAACGTTTGTTACACGCTTGTTAAACGATTGTTGAAAAATTGTTGACCTATTGTTAAAAGATTGTTGAACGTTAAACGATTTTTTAAAGATTGTTAAACGATTGTTGAACGATTGTTAAACGATTGTTTTACGATTGTTACACGCTTATTAAACGATTGTTGAACGATTTTTAAACGCTTTTTGAATGATTGTTAAACGATTGTTGAACGATTGTTAAATGATTTTTACACGATTTTTAAACGATTGTTAAACGATTGTCGAACGATTGTTAAACTACTGTTTAACGAATGTTAAACGAGTGTTGAACGACTATTACTCGATTCTTGAATGATTGTTAAGCGATTGTTGAAAGAGTTTCAAAAGAATTTTGAAAGATTGTTGAACGAATGATGTATGATTCTTACACGATTGTTGAAGAATAGATGAACGATTGTTACACGATTGTTGAGAGATTGTTAAAGATTTTTGAACGATTGTTGAACGATTGCTCAACGATTAATAATAAATTCTTTAAGAATTGTTAATTGATTGTTGAACGATGGTTGAACCATTGTTAACCGATTGTTAAACGATTGTCGATCAATTGTTGATCGTTTGTTAAACGATTTGGAAACGATTTTTCAACGATTGTTGAAAGATTGTTAAACGATTTTTACACGATTAATAAACGATTTTTGAACGATTCATAAACGATTGTCGAGCGAATGTTAAAAGATTGTTGAACGATTGTTAAACAATTGTTGAACGATTGTTACACGATTGTTGAACGATTGTTAAACGATTGTTGAAAGGATTTTAAACGAATGTTGAACGATTGTTAAACGATTGATGTACGATTGTAACACGATTGTTGAACGATAGTTGAAGGATCGTTACACGATTGTTAAACGAATGTTGAAAGATTGTAAAACGATTGTTACACGATTGTTGAACGATTGTTAATCGATTGTTTAAGATTTGTTAATTGGTTTTTGGACGATTGTTGAACGATTGTGGAAAGTTTGTTGAACAATTGTTCATCGATTGTTAAACGTTTGGCGAAGGATTGTTAAACAATTGTTGAACGATTGTGGAACGATTGACACACGATTTTTAAAAGATTGTTGAACGTTTTTAAAAAGATTGTAGAAGGATATGTAAACGATTATTGAACGACAGTTAAACGATGGTTGAATGATTGTTAAAGTTTGTTACAGTGTTGTATGTGAAAGAACTATTGTATTTTATTAATACTGTATGCATATGAAACAGGCATTGTAACTTTTATTAGTTGTACTTTATTACTTGATTTGGTATATTTTGTAATTGTCATGTTTAATGTGAAGTGACTATACCATATGTTTATGCATTGTATAAGACGACTGTGAGCAGTCTGACCTGTGCCCGCGTCAAAGTCCACCTTGTGACCAGTTGTCACACTGAGGCACCATCACGCGCGACACAAAGCTCAAGTAAGAGGACTTTGTACGCTAATTAGCCCTAATTTTCCATAACTTCATTATGTTCACCACTAATGTAATTGACTAGTAGATTCATTCTGTGTCTAATTGTCGCCGGATAGAGATCACATCGAACAGCATCGGGGCTAGATCACCGACCGTCTGGGTCCTCTTCCTTGTAGCACAACAGCTATATCTTCTTCAATAAACTACATACGTTCCATGAACGAGTTGTTTAAGGGAGTAGCAGTCTCCATTACCGAGTCTTAACCTGAGGTTCGATTCCCGCTCCTACTCTGGGACAACATCCACGATACGTCCCCAACTCCAGGATACAACAGAACCTTTTTGGTGTCAGATGTGGGGTTAAGACAGCCGGAACGTGAGACTGCGAGGAAGAGTGAAAAAGGGGTCGACATCGCCCGAGCAACAACTGGAACGACGAGGAGCCATTACCGGAGCCACTAGAAGCGACAGCGAGCTGAGTCCGCCTATACGCAGACGGAGCGAGGGAACCGCGCGTCACTCAAGACAACCAACCCCCCAAGGATAGAAAAGGGAGCTGATTGCGGGGTCGAGACGTACGCAGCACAGGAGGCAGACGCTGGAGTACCAGAAAGGTCAAGGTAGGTCCTTACTCAAATTATCCTCCCCATGGCTCCCCCAGGAACGAGTTCCCGAAGTGCGACTAGTAGTGGTGACTATCAACTGAACGGGGAATATATTTCTGTAAGCGAGGCTTTAAAGTTAGTACCGCCGTTTAAAGGGGATAAACGAGAGGTTCTAGCCTTTATTGGGAATGTGGATACCGCGTTTGCTGTGATTAATCCTGAACAAGAGGCGATATTGTATAGATTTGTGTTGACACGTATTAGTGGTGAGCCTCGGACCGCTATTATCCATAGAAGTTTGGACAACTGGGTTGAGCTTAAGGAATTTCTACAAAATTCATATATAGAGAAGCGGACACTTGACTATCATGCGAGCCAACTATTCAAGGCCAGACAAGGCAAGGAAGAGAGGGTGACCGACTGGATTCAAAGAGTTCAGACGCTAGGATCCCAGTTTCGCGAAGCTGCGTTACTGAACTGTAGTGAAGGGGCTCGAGAAGGCATATTAGACTTGTCGGATAGGTTACGAAATATTTGTTTTGTCCAGGGATTAGCAACCGACAGAATTCAGACGATAGTGCGGAGTCGCAATTTCCAAAACTTCGACGAAATAGCAGAAACAGCACTGGTGGAGGAGAGTGCGTTAGCGTCGAAGCTCGACAGGTACCGTTCAGAAGGACTCCCTGCACCGAGATGTGGTCATTGTGGCAAACCGGGCCACTCCAGTAACAAGTGTTACTCGCGTGGTAAAGGAGAAGCCAGGGTAACTCCGGTGATAGCTAGCGGGTCGGGAACACTGAGTCAGATTACTTGCTTTCGGTGCGGAGAAAAGGGACACCTAGCTAGAAATTGTAGAAAACCACCGCGGAGACGGGAACCGGGCGACAGTAGCAAGGCGTCGGGAAACGAGTTAAGACGGACGGAGAGCAGCCGCCCGACCGTCGCCTCCACTCAGTAGGCTGCCTAAACAGGGAACGGTGTGATTACACTACGCTGAAGCTGGACGTGGGCAACGGAAATACGTTGTATTTTTTAGTCGATAGCGGGGCAGACATTAGTCTGGTGAAGAGTCAGAGGTTGATAGGAACAGCGGAGTTCGAACCCAAGAACCGAGTACGGGTTAAGAGTGTAGATGGGTCAATTTTGGAAACCCACGGTAGTATAGAAACCCTGATACAGGAAGAGGGACTTGACATCCCCTACAGTTTCCAGTTAGTGAGCCACCAAGTAGACTTGAGAGGAGATGGGATCCTTGGCCGTGATTTTTTGAAAGCAATGCAGGCCCACATTTGCTATAAGGAAAAGATGCTGACTTTTCAATACAAGGGCACTACCGTGCAAAAAGGTTTAGGACCCCCGCCCGGGTCAGAAGGAGGGACTCCCCGAAACAGGAGCCTGGATAGGATAATCCTCCCCGCTAGAGCCGAAGTCATAGTGCGATTGCCTGTGACTAAGGAATCACCTGTAGATGAGGGCTTGATGGAAAGAACAGAATTGCTCGCGGGAGTATACCTGGCGGAGAGTTTAGTTAGAGTAAACGATGGCTATGTAATTACTAGTATCCTCAATACTAAGGAGCAGGATGTAGAGATACTTAGCCGTGAAGTGCAAGTGACCAGCCTGAAAAATAATGACCAGGAGGTTGCACAAATAGGCCTCACCGAACGGCACGAAGATAGGGGTAACCAAAGTAATACTAGAGCAGAGAAGGTGGTAGAGAGACTACGGACCGACCACCTCAACAGGGAGGAGAAACGGTCGCTCCTCGAATTATGTTTTGATTATCAAGACGTGTTCTACCTACCAGAGGACAGGTTAAGCTGTACCAACGCGGTTAAACATACCATACCGTTAGAACTTGGGACTACCCCAATAAACACGAGACCCTACCGGTTACCGGAGAGCCAGAAGGAGGAGGTAGACAGGCAAGTAAAACAGTTACTTGAGGAGGGTATTATTGCCAAAAGTGATTCCCCGTGGAACAGCCCTCTGTTGGTCGTGCCTAAAAAAACGGGTCCGGATGGTGAAAGAAAATGGCGCATGGTGATAGATTTTCGTAGGCTGAACGAAAAAACCGTGGGGGATGCCTACCCCCTACCTGACATTACCGAGATACTAGACCAACTGGGGCAATCCAAGTACTTTACGTGCCTTGATATGGTAATGGGTTACCATCAGATTGAGTTGGAACAGGGAGAGGGACCAAAGACCGCCTTCAGCACTAAACAGGGCCACTGGGAATACAGAAGACTTCCCTTCGGGTTAAAGACGGCACCAGCCACCTTCCAGAAGATGATGAACTCAGTTTTAAGCGGACTTACAGGCACCCGCTGTTTCGTATATCTTGACGACATTGTGATTTATGCTAAATCTTTGGTTGATCACGATGCTAAGCTTAGGGAAGTGCTAGATAGACTTCGAACATACAAGTTAAAGTTGCAACCCGATAAGTGCGAATTTTTGCGCAAGGAAGTGAATTACCTGGGTCACCAGATAACGGAAACAGGAGTGAGACCTGATCCCCAAAAGATAGTAGCCATAGAACAATTCCCCACGCCTACCAACCCGAAGCAACTGAAAACCTTTTGCGGGATGGTTAGCTATTACAGACGATTCATCCCTAACTGTAGTAAGATTGCGTCCCCCCTGTACAAGTTATTAAAGAAGGATGCCAACTTTGAATGGACTGACGCGCAAGAGAATGCCTTTCAACATTTGAAGTCCAAACTGATTAGCCGTCCCATTTTGCAGTACCCCGATTTTTCAAAAGAATTTGTCCTGACGACCGACGCTAGTAACCGTGGATTGGGCGCCGTGTTGTCGCAGGGACCGGTTGGAAAGGATTTGCCGGTAGCTTACGCGAGCCGCAGTTTGAACAGCGCAGAAACACATTATACTACTAGCGAGAAGGAATTGCTAGCGGTAGTATGGGCTACCAAGTATTTTAGGCCCTACTTGTACGGGCGACGGTTTAAGGTAGTTAGCGATCACAAACCGCTGGTTTGGGTCATGAATGTTAAAGACCCGGGATCGCGACTAATGCGCTGGAGAATTCAACTAGCCGAGTATGATTACGAGATCATACACAAAAGTGGAGCCCGAAATGCTAACGCTGATGCCCTTAGTAGGATAGGTTGCGTTGACAAGGTAGAAGACCCTTCAGCCACGCCTGACGAAGATAAGAGGGCAATTTTGCATGAGTTTCACGACTCACCCATAGGAGGGCACAGGGGGATGAACAAGACCTACCGCGCGATTAAGGCACGTTACAACTGGCCTAACATGAGGCGCGACATTGAGGAATATGTCAAGCAGTGTAAGAGCTGCCAAGTAAACAAATCTCTCACCCCCAGACACAAGGCCCCCATGGAAATAACAACGACCGCTGAGCACCCATTCGAGAAATGTTACCTCGATATAGTAGGTCCGTTACCCGTAACGCAAGGGGATAGCAAGTACATATTGACCTTTCAGGACGACCTCACCAAATATATAGTAGCCATACCAATAGTCCAGCAGGACGCCGAGACAGTGGCTAGGGCTTTTGTAGAAAGAGTAGTGCTGATTTATGGCACGCCTCGGATCGTTCAAACGGATCAGGGTGCCAATTTTATCAGTGAAGTGTTTAGAAACACTTGTAAAATCCTTGGAATAAGAAAAATCCAATCCACGGCATTCCACCCGGAATCCCAGGGAAGTATCGAGCGAAGCCACCGCGTATTAGCCGAATATCTCCGACACTACGTGACTGAGGATCAGACTAACTGGGACCAATGGATCCCCTTTGCCGCATATGTGTATAATACTACTGAGCATTCGTCAACCAGGTTTACTCCATATGAGCTGCTGTTTGGCCGCCCCTCCGTCCTACCCTCTGCATTGAAAGGACCTCCCGAGCCCCAGTATAACTATGATAGCTATGTCAGCGAGCTAAAGGGCCGATTGCAGACAAGTCACCAGCAAGCACGTGAGAACTTAATTATGAGTAAAGGCAAAAGTAAGGAACGTTATGATGAAACGGCAAGGGCACTGGAATTACAAGTAGGTGATAAGGTGTTGCTTTACGACGAAACAGTACGCCGCGGACGTTCGCGCAAGTTGAGTTCACAATGGATAGGACCCTATACCGTAACCGAGGTGGATAAGGTAAATGTTACTATTGCTAAAGGCCGCAAACTAACCAAGGTTCATGTTAACCGGTTGAGACCGTTTTACTAAACAAGAGAAGGTAGTAAGCGACGCGTTTTGTATTGTTGCAGATGAAGCGTGAACTTGTCGCGCTAGTCATTTGGATGTTTCTTAAGACAGCAGTGGGAGAGCCGGGTTATGAACTGAGTCCTTATCAAGAGTCGCCTGGTGTCTACTTTGAAGATCTAGGTCACGCCACCCTATCGACCACCACGTGGACTATAATAGTGTACATTCCTCTACAGGCAACGGCCAGCGAGACTACCGACCTTGAGCGGTATGCTCGTTACATTGACGGAACATGCTCTAAACTGACTGTTAGAAACTGGACTGCCTGTAGTCATTTTGGCGATACCATAAACCGCAGACTACAGCAAATTAGAAGTGCACAAAGACTGTTGTCTGATATTGTACAGAACAAGGAGGACGATAAAAGACACAGACGAGGGTTATTTAACTTTGTTGGTAAAATTAGTAAGGCGCTGTTTGGGACCATGGATGATGACGATGCGCAGTACTATCACGAGCAGGTAGATCGATTTGAACAGGGTTCCACCACGCTAACACAGCTGGTGAAGCAACAGCTGATAGTTGTTAAGTCGACATTGGGAACTTTTAATGAAACCTTAACAGATGTGGACTACAACGAAAGGAAGATGAGGGAGGGACTAAACCACCTACAGACTTATGTAACGACTTTTGGGGCGCAAATAGAAAACGCCACTCACTTATTGTCACTTAAAATTACGCTGGAAGACCATATTGCCAGAGCATTAGATGCTTCACTTGCCCTGCAGCGGGCGCTTGACGTGTTGATAGACAGCATTGCGGACGCGCAGAAAGGGACTCTACCGCAGCGTGTGGCACCACCCACCTTGCTGCTGGATGCCTTGAGAAATAGCAGCCCCTCATTTCCCCCTGACACTACCCTTCCTTTCCCTTTGGGTAAGGACTATGTACATGCCTTGTACCAACTTTGTGACGTACGTGTATATATTTTCAGAGAGCGTCTAAGCTATGTGATATCTGTACCTTTAGTGCATAAGAGAACATTCAGTGTTTTCAAAATGATTCCCATACCCGTGCCCGTGAACCAAAACAATTTTGTGTACATTGACGTAGGTGAATCTATACTCTGCATAGACCGAGCTAAACAATATTATTTTACCATGAAGGAAGGTGAATTAGCTCATTGCAAGGTGTTAGAGACAGGTCAATATGTGTGTACCCAGCAACGTACGCTGCTCTCCACCTCTACTGGGGAATCGTGTGCAGTGATGATGCTTCAGAAAAAGGGAACCCTACCTATGGAGTGCGACACGAGACTAGTGCGTCTCTCTCGTACCGTGTGGACTCAACTCACTGATAATACGTGGATCTATTTTGCTCCCCAGCCAGATACTGTAACCATATTGTGTCAAAATGAAAACCCTGTGGATGTTAATTTTAAAGGGATAGGCAAACTACAAATATACAAGGGTTGTAAGGGCTATGGCGCAACTGCCATACTCCATAGTAGCTTTAATATTGGCAGCGCCAATACACGTATAAAAGGAGACTTTTTATCTCAGGTTACCCTCCAATACGACTGTTGCGAAGAGTTGGGCATGCAAATTAACCTTAGTAGATTGACCATGGACTTAACATACAAGAAAACTGTATCTCACCTGGATGATTTGAAATACGCTAGTAAGAAGGTATCCGATCTATTAGAAGATGTGAAAGAACAGGAATGGAGGAATAACCATGCAGTATACCATGATACTCACTCTGTTTTATTGTTTCTTGTATTGAGTGTCGTTTTTGCTTATTTAATGTATAAACTGTATATTTACGCAAGACAGCGGACACCTGGCTGGTTTTGTAAGAAGGAGGTATCCGCTGCTCCGACTGATGTGTCATGCACTGTTGGGCATGAACCAAGGGGTAGCACCGTCAACATTAACATCAGGAACAGTAACGACAGCTTACAGCTGACGGATGCAACCCCCCCGTCACCCAAGAGGTCCTTACGACCTCGGGTAGCCAAAACCTACTTTTAACTGCACTTACCCCAAGTCATTTAAGGTGTGAAATGACTTCTCAGTAAGGGGGGAGGTGTTGTATGTGAAAGAACTATTGTATTTTATTAATACTGTATGCATATGAAACAGGCATTGTAACTTTTATTAGTTGTACTTTATTACTTGATTTGGTATATTTTGTAATTGTCATGTTTAATGTGAAGTGACTATACCATATGTTTATGCATTGTATAAGACGACTGTGAGCAGTCTGACCTGTGCCCGCGTCAAAGTCCACCTTGTGACCAGTTGTCACACTGAGGCACCATCACGCGCGACACAAAGCTCAAGTAAGAGGACTTTGTACGCTAATTAGCCCTAATTTTCCATAACTTCATTATGTTCACCACTAATGTAATTGACTAGTAGATTCATTCTGTGTCTAATTGTCGCCGGATAGAGATCACATCGAACAGCATCGGGGCTAGATCACCGACCGTCTGGGTCCTCTTCCTTGTAGCACAACAGCTATATCTTCTTCAATAAACTACATACGTTCCATGAACGAGTTGTTTAAGGGAGTAGCAGTCTCCATTACCGAGTCTTAACCTGAGGTTCGATTCCCGCTCCTACTCTGGGACAACATCCACGATACGTCCCCAACTCCAGGATACAACAGAACCTTTTTGGTGTCAGATGTGGGGTT
>Ga0209628_10003150_pt1 | contig 11440 bp, 5 predicted proteins | sample TergutCu122P4_FD_187285 | JGI IMG/M metagenome (GOLD analysis project Ga0209628, IMG submission 187285) | Cubitermes ugandensis P4 segment gut microbial communities from Kakamega Forest, Kenya - Cu122 P4 (SPAdes) (version 2) | ecosystem: Host-associated > Arthropoda: Insects > Digestive system >...
TTTATAAATGTTTATCAAAGGTGGTTAAATACCGTAAAACCAACTATTTGCGTGGATTGGGAAGCAGCAAAAAAAATGGATATATTAGATTGCGATTTTTATCTGGCTGATTTGTTGTCGTTAAATCATAAAACCATACAAGAAAAATTAAATGTACTGTTAAATACAGATTATTATAAATATAATAAACGAGAAGATATTTTAGGTACAATGTTTCACGATGCGTACTTTTCTGATAATCAAAAGGCATATAGACAATTTTGGACAAAATACGAACGTCCGCCCCGCGAAGATTATCAGCATTATATTATGGAACGTCGACCATTGCTTGTGCCACAAGATGTTAGAGAGGTAAAAGGCAGTTTTTTTACCCCACCGCAATGGGTTGAACTTTCGCAGGAATACTTAACAAAAACATTCGGCGAAAATTGGCAAGACGAATATTATGTGTGGGATTGTTGTGCTGGAACGGGTAATTTACTCGCAGGTTTAGTAAATAAAGATAATTTATGGGCATCAACGCTTGATAAACAAGATGTTGATGTAATGAAACAGCGTATTGAAAACGGTGCAAATCTTTGGTCAGAACAGGTTTTTCAATTTGATTTTTTAAATGATGAATTTTCAAAACTTCCGCAGAGTTTGCAAGAAATTATCAATGACCCGAAAAGGCGTAAGAAGTTGGTAATCTATATAAATCCGCCGTGTGCCGAAGCGGGAAAATATGGCGTGGAAAGCAAAAAACAAGTAGCAAATACAACCAAAATTTATGAAAAATATAAATCACAATTAGGGTATTCGTTAACCGAACTTTATGCTCAATTTTTTATTCGTATTTACAAAGAAATAGAGGGTTGTAAATTGGCTTCTTTTGCTACTTTAAAATATATTACTGCACCTATATTTAATAATTTTAGAAATATATTTCAAGCAAAATACAAAAAAGGATTTGTTATTTCTGCAAATACGTTTGATAATGTAAAAGGTAAATTTCCTTATATTTTTGTAATTTGGGATTTGCAAAATAAAAATAAAATCAAAGAAGTAGAATGTGATGTTTATGATAAAAATGGAGAGAATTTAGGGAAAAGGTACTTTTATTCTAATGATGGTTCAAAATTTATCAATGATTGGTTAAAGCAATACGATAAAAAAACGAATGACAATTTAGGTTATTTATTTCATAATGTTAATGATTTTCAGACACAAAATAACATTTTTTTTGGATTAGAAAAACCAAAAGGGCATTACCAGCAAAGAACAATTACCATAGATAATTTTCGTGAAATGGCAATATATTTTGCTGTGCGTTTTTGTATTGAAAAGTCGTGGTTAAACAATGCTGATCAATTCCTTTTTCCAAACGAAAAATGGGAAAAAGATTTAGAATTTCAAAGTGATTGTATTGTTTATGCGCTTTTTCACGGCAAAAATAGAATTTCTTCACAACACGGCGTAAACCATTGGATACCCTTTATGGAGGAAGAAATTGATGCAAAAGATACGTTTGAAAGTCATTTTATGGTACGCTTTATTACGGGTAAAAAGATACAAAATTCGTATGTGAGTTTATTTGATAATAAAAAACAGATAAAACGTAAATTTTCCAAAGAAGCACAAGCCGTTTTTGATGCAGGTCGTGAATTGTGGAAATACTACCACAAACAACCAAATATAAATGTAAATGCCTCATTATACGATATTAAAGAGTATTTCAAGGGACGTAATGAAAAAGGAAATATGAACCCAAAATCAACAAATCCCGAATTTAATGGTTTGGAAAAAGAATTGACTGAAAAACTTAAAATATTAGCACAAAAAATAGAACCCAAAGTGTATGAGTACGGGTTTTTAATGGAATAAAAATTAAAAATATTTATTTTTAAATGTACATTGACGTAATAATTCCTTTGCCTTTGCCAGATTTTTTCACCTATCACGTGCCTGATGAGTGGGTAAATGCGGTGAAAATTGGCAAGCGGGTGCTTGTGCCGTTTGGAAAGAATAAATTTTATGCGGCGATTGTCTATAATGTACACGAAAACAAGCCTCAGGGCTATTTTGTGAAGGAAATTTTGTCAGTTTTGGACGAATTTCCGATTGTGAATGAATTGCAGTTGAAGTTTTGGAAATGGATTGCCGACTACTATCTTTGCACTTATGGCGATGTGATGGCGGTTGCGTTGCCGTCTGCGTTTAAGTTGGCGAGCGAAACGAAAATTCGTCTGCATTCTGAATTTTCTGGCGAGGTTACTTCATTGACAGAGAATGAGTTACGAATTGTTGAAGAATTGGTAAACAAAAATGATTTGACTATCGGGCAGGTAGAAAAATTGTTAAACAAAAATTACGTTGTTTCGCAGATTAAAAACTTGATAGAGAAGGGAATAATCATCGTTTGCGAAGAGGTTGAAGAGCGTTATATTCCCAAAAAAGAAACTTTTTTATCGCTTGACGAAATTTATGCCTCTGACGAAACCGCTTTGTCTGCCGTTTTGGAAAAGTTGGAAAAATCGAAACAAACACAGAATCAGGCAGATACCTTGTTATTGTTTTTGTCTATTTTGCAAAAAGAGAAGACAGATTTTGTCCGAAAGTCAGATTTTATGCAATACGAACAGGTTACCGAAAGCAAAATTTCTGCGTTGGTAAAGAAAAAGATTTTGTCGGCTAAACCAATGGAAGTCAGTCGTTTAGAAGGCTTTAAGCAAAAACATTCTACGGAATCTATTCAATTAAATTCGCATCAAAAACAGGCGTTGGACGAGATAAAAAAATTGTTTCAAACGCAGGATAAGGTTCTCTTACACGGAGTTACGGGCAGCGGAAAAACGGAATTGTACATCAAACTTATACAGGAAACGATTCAGGCGGGGAAACAGGTTTTGTATCTTTTGCCTGAAATTGCTCTTACTACGCAGATTATCAGCCGATTAAGTGCTTATTTTGGAAACGATATAGGCGTATATCATTCTAATTTTAACGATTTGGAGCGTGTCGAAATTTGGAATAAAACGTTGAAAAATGAAACATCTAATTACAAAATAATTTTGGGCGCTCGTTCTGCTATCTTCTTGCCATTCAACAATTTAGGACTGATTATTGTGGACGAAGAACACGATTATTCATACAAACAATTTGACCCAAGTCCCCGCTATAATGCCCGCGATGCAGCGGTTGTGTTGGCGGATTTGCATCAGGCAAAAATATGTTTTGGCACGGCGACTCCTTCGCTGGAAACTTATTTTAATACGCAACGCGGAAAATACGGTTTGGTAAGTCTATATCATCGCTACGGTGGCTTGCAACTCCCTGAAATACAGATAATTGACATCAAAAAAGAAAAATATGCAAACCGTCTGCATTCGCATTACACGCAAACTTTGATAACGGCGATGGAGGAGGCAATGAGTAGGAAAGAGCAGATAATTTTGTTTCAAAATCGGCGGGGTTTTTCCTTGCATTTGGAGTGCAATTTGTGCGGTTACGTGCCTGCTTGCAAGCATTGTGATGTAACTTTGACCTATCACAAACTTCGGCGGGAACTTCGTTGCCATTATTGCGGATACACGGAGGCTGTTCCAAATAAATGTTCGCAATGCGGCAATAACGTATTGGAAATGAGAGGTTTCGGAACAGAAAAAGTAGAAGAAGAAATTAAAATTTTCTTCCCAGATGCAAAAATTGCTCGTTTAGACCACGACTCTACCCGCAGTAAAAATGCCTATCGCCGTATTTTGTCCGACTTTGAAAATAAGAAAATAGATATTTTGGTCGGTACGCAAATGGTAACGAAAGGTCTTGATTTTGACAACGTTAGCGTGGTTGGCATTCTCAATGCGGACAATATGCTCAATTATCCCGATTTTCGTTCTTTGGAGCGTGGATTTCAACTGATGATGCAAGTTAGCGGAAGGGCGGGCAGAAAAAATAAACGCGGATTGGTTTTAATTCAGACCTACAACCCAAAGCACGAAGTATTTGATTATCTGTTAAGTAACGATTATTATGCCTTGTTTGAGCGTCTGTTAAAAGAGCGGAATATTTTTTATTATCCGCCCCTAACCCGACTTGTAAAAATCACCTTAAAACACAAAGACCAGAGCGTATTAAACAGTGCATCAGCCACTTTGGCAAAAATTTTAAAATCTCGTTTGAAAAATTTAGTGTTAGGACCCGAATACCCTTTGATTACAAAAATAAAAAATCTTTACCTAAAAGATATTCTGGTTAAACTCCCCATCAACAAACAAATGCAAGAACATAAACAGTTTATCTATCACCAAATAAGAGAGTTATATAAAACCCCTGCATTTAAAAATATAAAAATAGGGGTTGATGTTGATGCGTATTGATTTAGAAAATTTTTACTATCTTTGCAAAAATTAAACAGAGGAGTATAACTCAATATTTTTGGAAATTAGACGATAATTTCAAATATCCTGACGATATTCCTGAATGGGCGCCGGGATATTTTCATTTTTTTCATAACCACGAACAAAAAATAGGAATAAATTTGATTGCAGGTCTTTGGGTTTCAGCTGGAAAACATCTTTTTTTTGAATTGCACACAGGAATGTGATTTGCGTATAGAATTGTTAATCACACAGATAGGATTAACCCTAATGATAAAGTATATGCCCGATTTTAGTATTTTTGATAATGCCTCGCCCAATAAATTTGGGTTATCGTTGCCTGTTAATCTCAAATTTGGATTTCGATTTTGATTATAACATTTTTTTTTTATCTTTGCATAAAAAAAATTCATGAAAGAAAAATTCCGTAATTCTCTTAAAAACAGTTGTTTAACTAATCAAAAAATACTGCTTGCCGTAAGCGGGGGCGTTGATTCTATGGTTATGTTGCACCTTTTTCTTCAATCAGGAATAGATATTGGCGTGGCTCATTGCAATTTTCAACTTCGAGGAAAAGATTCGTTGGAAGATGAAAAATTTGTTTTGAATGAGGCATCTAAATATAGAATAAAATCGCATATAATTCGCTTTAACACAATAGATTACGCAGAGAAAACGGGTTTTTCTATTCAAATGGCTGCCCGCGAATTGCGTTACGGTTGGTTTGAGCAAATCCGCAAAGAATTTAACTACGATTTCATCGCTACAGCACATCACAGCGATGATATTGTTGAAACATTTTTCTTAAATTTGTTGCGAAAAACAGGCATCAGCGGACTGCACGGAATAAAAAACATATCAGGAAACATTATCCGACCTATGCTTTTTGCTAATAAAGAAGAAATAATGGAATATGCTGATAATCAAACTATTGTATATCGAGAAGACGTTTCCAACACAGACGATCATTACAAACGAAATTACATTAGGCATCATATTATTCCTAGATTTAAGGAGTTAAATCTGAATTTTACCAAAACTTTGCTCGACAGCATCAATATTATTTCAAAGCAGGAAATAGTATATAAAACACAGATTGACAATACAATACAATCTTTTTTGACGGTAAAAAACGATGAATTTTCCATAGAAATAGAAAAAATAAAGCATCTTCAGCCGTTGGAGGTTTATTTATTTGAGTGTTTGTCGTCTTTTGGGTTCAATCACGCCCAAATAAACGATGTAATTCAATGTTTGGACACAACGGAAGAAAAAGTATTTATTTCGCAAACAAACAGACTTTTAAAAGCCCGTAACTCGTTGAAAATAACACCTTTAAATTCAATCGAAACAAAACCATTTATCATAAATAATTTAGACAACAAATTATTTTTATCGGTAGGAATTAACATAGAAATAAACGATTTTTCCCCCGATTTTTCATTTGTAAAAGATTCATTTACAGCATATTTCGACCTTGATAAAATTTCATTTCCGCTACAAATTCGCACTTGGCAAGACGGCGATTATTTTTATCCCTTCGGCGGAAAAGGGAAGAAAAAGTTAAGTGACATCTTTTCCGAACTAAAACTAAACAGCATAGAAAAACAAAAAGTGCGATTGTTATGCAACAGCAACGGCGATATTTTGTGGATAATCGGTATTCGCAGCGATAACCGCTACAAAATAACCAATAAAACGCGAAAAATATTGGTGTTTAAATTGGTAAAAATAGAATAGACTTTGCACACGCTAACAATGCTTTAGATGGTATTTTTATCGACTTAAATACAAAACTCAGAAATAACAACGGACACGCTGAAAATCGGATATAAGTATTTATAAATGAATACTTTAGTGATAGTTTTAAATGCCAAAACAGCCCATTTTTTTGTCCTTTAAGCCTAATCTCACAAAAACATTGTTCGTTACAAAATATTTTTTTAATAAATACGTTTACAATACACATTACTTATATATGTTTTTTTAACTATTTATGAAGCGAATAAATCTTGTAATAATAACTTTCATTTGTGTGTTTTTTGTGGGCAGCGGGTACGCTCAAAAGAAAACTAAAAATCAGAAAAAAGAACAGTCCGTTCAAAAAATAGATACAATTACCCCGGAACAGCGGCGAAATACTGCTATTTTTATTGAGGCTGTTAAAGAACGGCTAAATGGAAACCTTATCCAAGCAGAAAATCTTTTGATGAATCTGATTGCTGCAGAACCTTCTCACGCTGCTGCTTACTACGAATATGCAAAAATTTTAATACAAAAATACAGGTATTCCTCCGCTATTGAGGTATTAAAAACGGCAATTAAGTTGGACGCTAACAATATTTGGTACAAAATTTTATTGGCAGAAACCTACGATAATACCGACCAGTTTGCTCTGTCGGAAAAATTGTGGAGCGAAATAGCCAAACTTGAGCCGCAAAATATTGAATATCTGTATAAATATACGGTATCTCTTATTTATCAAAAAAAACTCAAAGAGGCAATTAACGGGTACAATATGATTGAATCGCAAATGGGTATAAACGAAGAGATTACCAATGCAAAAAAAAGTATTTGGCTTCATTTAGATAAAGTTGATAATGCGGCGAAAGAAATGGAAAAATTGGCAGAAAATTTTTCATCTGATGCAAAATATTATTTGGATATTGCCAATCTGTATGTAGTAAATAAAATGCCCGACAAGGCAATTCCTTATTTAAAAAAAGCAGAAAAAATTGAACCAAACAATCCGCTAATAAACATTACCCTGTATAATTATTACACAGAAAACAAAAAATATGAGGAGGCTTTTGGTTATTTGGTCAAGGCTTTTGCGGCTGCAGAATTGAATATTGACAAAAAAGTTAGAATTCTTTTAGGTTTTTATGCCTCGCCAAAAGATAGTGTAAAAGCCTATCAGTTGCTCAATAATTTTATAAAAGCCCATCCCGAAGAACCAAAAGCGTGGAGTATGTACGCCGATTTTTTAGTCCGCGATGACAAATTAACAGAAGCAAAAACTGCATACGAAAAAGTTATTAGTCTTGACAATAGCAAATTTTTGGTGTGGCAACAATATTTGGCAGTTTTAATGGAACTTAGCGAGTGGGAAGAAGTCCACAAACAAAGCACTACTGCTATTTCTCTCTTCCCTACGCAGGCATTTCCTTATTTAGCTTATGGGGTAGCAGCTTCTGTAAAAAAAGAATACGAAGATGCCGTTTCTGCTTTGGAGGAAGGTAAAAAATATGCCATAGAAGAATTTGTTATCACACAAATTACACTTTTTTTAGCAGAAGCATACAGCAATTTGAAAAATTTTGAAAAATCGGATAAATATTATGACGAACTCATTCTAAAAAATCCGAAAAATGCAACAGTGCTAAATAATTACAGTTATTCGCTAAGTGAGCGTGAACATAGATTGGAATATGCGTTGCAGTTAGCAAAAAAAGCCGTTGAATTAGCACCAAATACAGCAATTTTTGAAGACACCTACGCTTGGGCATTTTTCAAAAATAATGATTATCAAAATGCAAAATTATGGTTGGAAAAAGCCTTGAAAAACGGCGGAGATAAAGAATATGAAATTCTTATCCATTATAGTGAGGTATTGGAAGCCTTAGGCGATACCATCAACGCAGAGAAATATAAAGAAAAAGCAAAAACAATAAATAGAGATTTGTGATTCGTGGTTGTGCTATAAGGTTATTTCCTGATACGAATTTTCTTTACAATAAAAAAATCATTAAAAAATTGTACCTTTGCAACTCATATCAAAAAACATAAAATATATTGAACAAAAAGGATATTTTAGGGGTTAAACAGTTATTGTCTCAAAGAAAAGAGGTTGCTATTATCGTTCATTATAATCCTGATGGCGATGCGATTGGGGCGGCATTGGCATTGCAAATCTATTTGAAACAGCACGGACATAGTGTTTCCATTTTGTCACCAAATCATTATCCTGATTTTTTAGAATGGATGCCGCAGTCAAATACAATTATACACGCAAACAACAATTTTGACTTATGTGTAAAGAAAATACAGGCATCTGAAATTATTTTCTGTGTAGATTTTAATCAATTTAATCGTATCGGCATTTTGGAAAAGACTGTAGAAGAAGCACCCATTCCAAAAATTATGATAGACCATCATATAAGTCCCGACAATTCTTTCGATATTATGTACTCTGTTCCTGAAAAAACTTCATCTACTTGTGAGTTAGTGTATAATTTTATTGTAAATATGTTGAATGGAAAAACATTTATGAACAAACAAATTGCCGAGTGCTTGTACGTTGGAATTATTACCGATACTGGTTCGTTGAGTTATTCGTGCAACAATGAATCTACTTATCACGTTTTAAAAAATTTGTTTAAATACGGCATCGATGGTGAAGATATTCATCGAAAAGTGTACGATAATTATTCTGAAAGCAGAGTTAGATTGTTGGGACATTGCCTCACAAAACGGCTTACCGTTTTAAACGAATACGCAACATCTTTTATCTATCTTACAAAGGAAGATTTGGCAAAATATGATTATAGACAAGGTGATATTGAGGGAATTGTAAACTATGGTTTGTCTATAAAAACGGTTCGTTTTACAGCTTTGTTTTCGGAAAGGGACGACCGTATCCGCGTTTCATTTCGTTCTAAAGGAAACTTTGATGTAGATGAATTTGCCAGAACTCATTACAAAGGCGGTGGACACAAAAACGCATCAGGCGGAAATTCATACAAAACGATGAGCGAAACCATAGAAGAGTTTAAATCTTTACTGAAACAATATAAATTTCAAATTACGAATTTTTAGCTATCAATTGCATTTTTAATTTTTTGCTCTACATAATCGCGTAGATTTTCGGCAGTTTGAGTGGGTTTTGGGTAGATTGGTTGTAAAAATTCGACACGAATGCGGGTGAAAAAACGCGGCAATTTCATCGGACGAAAAACGGCTTTGTCTGAACCGCTAATAACAGCAGGAACAACAGGAATATTTAATTCTGTACTCAAAATTGCAAACGCATTTTTAAATTGTTTCATTTCACTATTCCTCGACCGCGTACCTTCGGGGAAAATAATAACATTTTTTCCTTCCCGCAAAACTTGTGAAATTTGTTGCAGCGATTCTTTTACATTTTTGTTAATGTCCATAATCAAAACATTGTTTTTCCCTGCCATAAAGCGTGCAAACCGTGTTTTCCAATGTTTTTCTTTGGCAAAAAAGAACGTATTGCGTGCGGTTTTATGTTTCAATCCGGCGGTGATAATCAGTCCGTCTAATGCACTGCGATGGTTGGCGGCAATAATACAAGGTTCGTTTGGAATATTTCCGCTGCCTCTTCTGTAAAAACGATAAACGGTGCGAAAACTAACTTTGGAAAGCGTATCTATCACAAAATGAATAACTCCCGCACGTGGAATTTTAATATTTGGAATTTTGGAAGATAAAATTTCCTTCCAAGAAACTTCTTTATGTGCTGATATTACGGACGAATTTTGTTCAATATATTCGGTTAATTTTGCCAACGTATTCAAATTGTCTAATTGTTCTTCATTTATTATTGTTCCAAAACTAATTTCGACATAATTTAGCAAAGCCACCCGACTGAGCGAATCCATAGCAAGGTCAATTTCAAAATGGTCGTTTGCACGCGGAATATAGCCCGTTTCCGACTCAATAAATGTTTTTAAAAGTTGATATACTTTGCTATGATTTTCTTCTTCTTGGGTTTGATTTTTCGTTTTTTGCTCCATCAACAAGGGCAAATTAAAACGTTGAATTTTTCCCAGACGCGTTTTAGGCAATTCTTCCGAAGAAATATGAATACGCTTAATTCGCTTATAAACAGAGGTTTCTTTATTAAATTTATCAATATCTTGACGAATAATTTCCAAAATATTTCCTTCCGAATGTTGTCTTAATTCTTTCATTTCAGGCACTACAATAGCCTGTATCACCGAATCGTGCATAAAAACGCCTATTTCTTTGATAAATTTAGCATTTTGCATCGCCTCTTCTTCAATTTTTTCAGGATTGATTTTTTTTCCGTTAGAAGTAACCAAAATATCTTTGATTCGACCCGTTATTTTCAGTCCATATTTATCTACAAAACCAACATCTCCCGTGTGAAACCAACCATCTTTGATAACTTGTGCCGTTGCTTCGGGGTTGTTGTAATACCCTGTCATCACGTTGTTGCCCCGCACGCAGATTTCTCCATTCGATTCAATTTTAATCTCCATTTCTTTTAAAGGAAAACCTTCGTAGCCAATCGTCCATTTTCCTGGGTGCGTAAAACTAATTATAGGTGAAGTTTCGGTCAATCCGTAGCCTTCAAGCATCTCAAATCCAAGCGTTTTGAATACTTTACCAATTTTTATAGGCAAAGCAGCACCACCGCAGACCAAATACTGAATATGTCCGCCAAATTTTTGATGAACAGACTTAAAAATCTTTTTAGACAAAGCATTGCTTCCTATCAATTCGGCAATTTTATAAATGATTTTAGTCGCCAATTTTGCATTGATTTTAGCCATTACCCCTTTAGACAGCGTTTCATAAAGTCTTGGCACACCAATAATTATGGCAATTTTTCCTTCGTTTAGCGTTTGTAGAATACTTTCGGCATTCAGTCCTTCGGCAATATAGACGGTCGTACCCACATACATCGGAGCCACCAGCGTACCCATAAGCGGTAAAACGTGATGCAGAGGCAATAAAACCATTACATTTCGCTCGGCAGCAAAAATTTTAACATCTTCCGAAACGGCATGCACCATAAAATAAATATTTTTGTATGAAAGCATTACCCCTTTCGGCGAGCCTGTTGTTCCTGATGTATAGATAATTAGAACTGTTTTTTCATCGGGCGGAACGACAATATCTGTCGCCTCAAATGTATCTACCTCCGAAACATCTATATCGCTGGCACAGACTACTTTACCTGTAAATTCTGCTTGCGTACAGGCTTTTTCGACCAATTCCCTTTTTCCCGAAGAGATAAAAATAAAATCGGGCTTGCAATCGGCGATAATATAAGACAATTCGCTTGCCGTTGAAGTTACATCGACAGGAAC
>Ga0209628_10003152_pt1 | contig 11440 bp, 7 predicted proteins | sample TergutCu122P4_FD_187285 | JGI IMG/M metagenome (GOLD analysis project Ga0209628, IMG submission 187285) | Cubitermes ugandensis P4 segment gut microbial communities from Kakamega Forest, Kenya - Cu122 P4 (SPAdes) (version 2) | ecosystem: Host-associated > Arthropoda: Insects > Digestive system >...
GGCTGAGCAGCACGAGGCGAACGCGCAGGCCGCGATTGTCAATGCCCGCTTGGCCTCCGAAGTGCGCGATTTGGAAGAAGGGCTCGAAATGGTCGAGGAACGCGCACGGTTCGAGCTCGGCATGGTCAAGCCCAATGAGGTTTTCGTGCAGATAACGCGCTGAATCTATAGTGTGGCAAGCGGGCTGCCGGAAGCAATATGAGGTATGCAAACTTCGGGGGCCAGAGCTTGCACCAGCCGGTTGCGCGCCAGCGCGGTTTCGCGGGTGGTGCGGCGAGTTTGCGGCGGGCAGGCGGTGATGACCAGCATCCGGCTAGCCGCCAGCGGTTCGCGCTCATCAAGGGTTGGCCGGTAGCCGGTCATGCCCCGTGCCAGCACCTTGACCACGCGGCCCTTGCGCCGCAGCATGGAGCGCAATACCTGCTGCTCCAGCGGGGAGTGAAAACCGCTGATGATGACGCGGCCGGTTTGCGCCCATTGCGGTACGCGGTCCAGGGTTTCGATCAGAACGTGGCCTGGGCATTCGCGGGAGGCGATGAAACCGAGCAGCGGCCCGGCCAGCAGGGACGCTGCGCCCATGCCAACGAGGCGGGCGGCGGTTTCAGGCTCGACTCGTTGAGCACAGTGGGGCGGCAAGACGATGGACGCGGGCTTCATTCTTCGCTGTCGGCGCCGCCCATGCGGTACTTGATGTCGTAGTTGATGATGAAGTCGGTTTCTTCGGCTGAAAACTTGAAACCTTCTGCAATATCCAAGTCGATGGCATCAATCAAGTGTTTACTGCGCTTTGGAATAATGCACTCAATCTCCAGTTCGTCGTGGCGGAAGCGCATTGTCCTAATATCTGCCGTAGCTCTCAGGTTGGTCATCAACGCCGATGCGTGTTGTTTTAGCCTGTTCGCCAATTCCTTGACAGTGTGCAGACTGTCAGGGAACGGTATCGCATCGACTTCACGCTTATTGAGGTGTCGGCAATCTGAGAAGACGGTTATGAACCAGTAGAAGAGACTTGAGTTCAGCAGTGATAGCGCAGCAAACTGCTGTGCACTTGAACTGAAGTTGAGTGTCTTGAACTCACTTGGTGAGCGAAGATTTCCAGAGCCGTCGATGACCCTTGGATGGAAGTCAACAACTTGGAGGAAATACCCAACCTTGCGAGAAAAGTTGATCGAGTGGGTCGTGGATCGGGCTAGCCTCGCGCCCATAGTCATCTGGGTCTTAGATAACTTGTCCAAGATTGAAGACTCGATTTGGGCTGTCAGCTTAGGAACGGAATTGCTGACGATGCCTTCTGCGGCCCTCGCATACGAAAGGCGCTCAAACAGACTACTTCTTTCTTGGCTGTTCCACTTGTGATAGCGAGTTGAAGTCCAGGACGGCGAATTATCCGAGAGAAGGAAAATCACGAGCCGAATATGCTCTAGACCATCGAAAAGACGTGACGGTCTGTCATCGTAACAACTAACGTGAACAGCCTTCCGTCGGTATAAAGCCTGAAGTGATCTATAGCCGTCAGTAGAGATCGACGAGACGGGCACAATGTATCCTTGACGCCCGTTTTTATGGCAAAGCGAGAGGCATCGTTCAAGCACAACCGGATAGACGTTCCCGCACTCGGTGGTGGAGTAGCTGAGCGGCTGGTAGCTAACGATTTCTTTCAGTTGGATGTACGGCGGATTCCCAATCACCACATCAAACCCACCCTCGCGCATCACGCCGTAAAACTCGGCGAACCAGTGAAAAGGTTGGTAGCTGGTACGCCATGCCGCAAAGGCTTTTTTCTTGTCCGGGTCGATGCCGTAGTCCAGCGCCAGATAGCGGTCGAGTTCCAGACTCAAATTACCCAGCCTGTCGCGCAGCGTGCGTTTGTCCTGTGGGATGATCTTGCCACCCTGTACGGTTTGCTGCTCGCGGAAGCGGTCGAACAACTCGGAAAGGTCAGCTAAGTTACTAATGATTTGGTCACGTTGCTTATAGTCGTTCGAGATAGTTTCTAGCGGTGGCTTGAATTGTTCCTCAGTGGCATAGCCTACCAGCGTGTTGCCGGCACGGATGTTGAAGTCGATATCCGGCAGTGGCTCCAGATCGCGCCCAGTATCTACCTGCGATACCAGCTTGAGAAACAGGCGCAGCTTACAAATTTCGACTGCCTCGGGCATGATGTCTACGCCAAAGAGGTTGTGCAGGATGATGTTTTTGTAAATGTAGTAGCGGCGTGAAGGGTGCTTATCTACTTCAGCCAGCACTTTGACAAAATCTGTAGGGGCGACCGGCCGGTCGCCCCTGCGAGCATCTTCGACAAAACTGCTCATACGATCCAGACAGGCTTCATAGAGCAGTTCCAGAATGTTGAGCGCGGCAAACAAAAACGCGCCCGATCCGCAAGTCGGGTCAAGGATGGTTATGCCGTGGCGGAATTTCTCATTGGCTTTTTCCGGTACACGGCCCACAATGGTTTGCCAAACGGCGCGCAGCAGGTCGGGACTGGTGCAGGTGTCGATTACGTCCTGCATGAACTGGCGGATGTCCAGGTTCAGGGTGATGAGATCGTCGGCGCTTTTTACTTCGCCAGCCGCAAGCTTGCCGCGTACCGCCAAGCAACGCTGGCGGCGATCGGCGTATTCGCGCCAAGTCTCGGTGGGCAGGGTACCGCGCTCGCCGGTGGCAGTGTGGAAAACGGCTTCGCCCAGGTTGTAGCGGCGCTCGAACATGCGCGCCTTGGGGTCTTTCATGCCGGTCTGCACGAAATCCGGCAAGGCCGATTCCGGCACGAGCTTGCCTTTTCCGTCAATGACGCCGGTTTTCATCGCCGGGTAGATGTAGCGGTCGGGGTCGGCCTTGAGCAAGCTCCAGACGGAGGCTTCGCCGTCAAATGCGACCTTGCAGCGTGCGCGCGCCTGTTCGAGCAGATGCGGGATGACCGTGTTTTGGCTGATGTATCCGGTAATGTCCTCCTTGGTGTAGTACGCCCCCATTTGTTTTTGGTTGATGTACTTCTCGAAGATGTAGCCGAGCACGTCGGGGTTGATTTCGCGACCAGAAGCCAGCGGATGATCGTCCAGATGCCAGTCCCAGGCATCGAAGAAGGCGAACAACTGTTCAAAGGCTTCGTCGGGCACGTTGATACCGGGATTGGCTTCTTCGAGTTGATGCACGTCGAACAGGCCGCCGTTGAGATAGGGCACGTCGCCGATCAACATGGCGAGTGCTGCATCGCGCTCTGCCTTGGGTTGACCGAGACCTTCGTGAAAAAGACGGCGCAGAAACTGGCGATAGAAACCGTGGAATTTGTTTTTGCCTGCTTGCTGTTGTACTTGCGCCAGCCGGTTTTGCAGATAGTTGTGGTCGCCGTCCAGAAAACCTTTCTTCTGGATGAAATAGACGAACATCAAGCGGTTGAGCATGATCGAGGCGTACCACGCCTGATCCGTGGCCTCGCGCAAGCCGGTGACGAATTGGGCAAAGGCGTCGTGCTGGGCCTTGAATTTGTCGTAGAAGCTCTTGGAAACCTTGTCACGGTCAAAGGCGCGGCGCAGGCCGGTGATGACGTCGGTCAGGGTAATGGCCTCTTCTTCTTCCAGCGACCAGACGATTTGTTCGAGCTTTTGCCGCAGCGATTCGCCGCTTTGCCCTTTGTGCCAGGTGTGGGTGCGCGTGCTCGCGGGCTGGCCCGGCGCGCGCGATACCCATAGCCATGTGAGCGCGGTCTCGTCCGTATCGGCAAATACCAGCAAGTGCTCGTGGGCGATCTTGGTGGCTTCCTTTTCGATTTTGAGCAAAACGGGACGCGCCGGAATCTTGCCGGTACCGTCAGGCGAACAGCGGAACACGGATACGCCGCGTTTGTGCGCGATTTGGGTCAGTGTGAAGGTTGCGCCATGGGTCGTGACGGTTTGCGGTTTCAGCGAGGGCTTGTCCCAGCCGAGTTCGTTGAAGAGTTGCGGCAGTTTGAAGTCGGCAAGCAACTGCTGGAAGCGGGCGGCGGCTAGTGTCATGTTGTCTCCTGTTTCAGGCCAGACCCAGTGAGCAAATGAGCTTTGGCTCGCTTGGCTGTTCCTGCTCATCCACCATGCACAAGCGGTCGTCCTCGCGCAGGCTGAAAACAAGTGTGATGAGATCGTGATCGCCGATGCCGGCCTTGATTTGCCGGTTTAACACATCGGTGGCGCTTTGGTAGAGCGGGTAGCGGTAAATTTCTTCCAGCGCTTTGTCGATGCGGCGGATGTAGTCTTCGTTGATGAAGAGGTCGCGCGTGTTGCCCTGCCGCTCGCGCCAGCGTTTGATGCGCTCGTAGGTTTTGAAGCGTGCGCCCGAAGGGCGGCCCAACGCGCCGCCGGAGGATTTTTCTTCTTCGGCGATGTGCGCCATGCCTTGCTGAGTGAGCGCGTGGTGGTTTTCCGTGCGCGACAGCGCGGGGGTGTCTGCTGAACACGCCGCGGCTTTCAGGATGGTGAGTTGGGATTGCGTGACGGGCTGGCCGGTTTCATCAACCCATGCCAGTGCGTCGTTGTCTTGCGCGGTGCGCAGATAGACCAATACGCCTTTGGGCGCCGCTGGATTGGGTTGGTGCGCCTTGGTGGCATAAACCACGTTGGGCAGGGATTCGATCTTGGTGGCGAGCGTTGGATCGGCATCCGTGGCGTTTTTCCAAATTTGGTAGGCGTAGGAGGCCAGATCGACTTCGGTGTCGCCATCGTCGTCGAGGATGCCGTTTTTCTCCGTGTAAAGATCGCGGATCAGGCTTTCGTCGTTGTCGTCGTCGAAGAAGGTTTCGTCGGAGCCGACAACTTCGGCGTTTTCGATCAGGCGCTGGCGCACGCGGGCGCGCAAGCGGATGATTCGCTCCACGCCATCGGCCGGCACGAAGGAGTAGAAAAGAATGGTGTCCGACTGTTGCCCGATACGGTCCACGCGGCCCGCGCGCTGGATCAGGCGAATGATGGCCCAAGGCAAGTCGTAATTGACGACGATGTGCGCGTCTTGTAAGTTCTGTCCTTCGGACAGCACGTCGGTGGCGATAAGTACGCGCAATTCGTCGGATTTTTTGATTTGCTGGCGCTTGTCGTTGGATTCGGGCGAGAAACGCCAAGCCAGCGCGGTAGGGTCCTCGCTGTTGCCCGTGGCCTGAGCAACATGCGGTATGCCGCGTTCGGCCAGCTGCATGTTCAGGTAGCGAGCGGTATCGGCAAACTGGGTGAAGATGAGTAGCTTGTCTTTTGGGTGCTTCTTCTGGATGAGTTCGACAAGCGCTTCCAGCTTGTTGTCGGCTTCCGGTTTCCAGTCGCCGCAAACCTTCAACACGTTCAGCAGAGCTTGTGCATCGGCCAGCAAGTTCCTGGCGAGCTTTTTGACGAAAAGCGAACCAGGCAACCACTTGAAGCGGGATTTCAACGCGCCGCTATAGGCTTTGTAGGCTTCAGCGGCGCGGGCGCGGTAGTCGGCTTCGCTTCTCAAGCCGTTGCTGGTGGTGGTATCGGCGTCTTCGTCGTCATCCTCATTGGCAAGCAGGCCGTCCGGGTCTTCGTCGTAGTGGCGCGTATCCAGCAGTTCCGCGCCTTGTGTGCCGAGCGGAATGTCGAGACCGTTTTCGAAGGCATGAAGAACGATGAAGTTGCGCAGAATGTGCCGTTCGACGGAAAGAATGAAGGCTGGCCCCGCGCTTTCGAGCCGTTTGAAAAGATTGGTACGGCAAAAACCCATGAGCCGGGTACCTGCGCGTGACAGTCCGCCGATGATGTTGGCTTGTGTCGCCGTGGGCGGCGTCGCAGGCTTGGGCGCGATGTAGTTGCCCAGTCCGTAACGCGGCAGGATGAGTTGATTGATGGTGTTGACAATGGCATCGCTGTAAAAGCGCGCATAGGGATCGGTTGGACTGGTTTCGTCAATCTTGAAGCCGAGATTCTTTGGAAGCCGCTGCGGGAAATAGGATTTGCGGCCATCCGAAAACAGCAGGTATTTGCCGCGCTCATCCTGCCTGGCGTAATGCTGCATGATGAAGCCGCGTGTACGGCGCACCATGTACAGGCGCATGAGCTCGCGCCAGTCGTCGGGGATTTCGCTTTTCTCGAAAGCGGAGAGCGTGCGTACGCCGCACTGGTGGCGGCGGATGAACTCGTGCTCGCCGCCGAGCTGGGTCAGCAGGTGCTCGGGCCGGATGCCGATGTCGGCATCTTCCTTGAGGAACAGCGCCAGTTGTGCCGAAAGATCGAGATAGGTTTTGTTGTAGGGCGTGGCCGAAAGCAGGACGGTAAGGCTTTCATTGCGTTCGATGTAGTCACGGATAGCCTTCCAGCGTTTACCTTCCTTGTTGCGCAGGTTGTGCGATTCGTCAATCAGTACCAGTTTGTAGCGCCGGGTTTTCTCCGGCAGTTCGTTGATGACCTTGGACAACGGCAGTATCTTGGCGTGCAGGTGGTAGCGGTGCACGTAGTCTTCCCACATGGGTACCAGATTCTTGGGGCAGATGATGAGCGTTTCGGTACGGTAGTCGTCCTCGAACACCTTGGCGAGCGCCGTCGCCATCATCGACTTGCCCAAGCCGACCACATCGCCGATCAGCACGCCGCCGCGCTTGTTGAGGTGGTGTGCGGCTATCTTGACGGCGGCGGCCTGAAAACCGAACAGCGTGTCGCCGAAGATGGAAGGAATACTGAACTCGGACAGCCCGGCACGCGCCTCCTGCGCCAGGTGATAGGCCATCTTGAGATAAACATGGTACGGCGGCAGCAGGCGTTCTCCAGCCCAGCTCTGGTCAATGATGTCTGCGAGTTCCTTGGAGATGTCGATGCACCAGCGATCATTCCAGCGGTCTTCAAACCACGATGCCAGCTTGTTGCAGGCGTCGTGCTCCAGCACATCGACGTTGAGTTCGCCCTGTTTGGAAAGTCCTGCCAGCGTGAGGTTGGAACTGCCAAGAAACCCCGTAATGGGGTTGTTGGCATCCTGCCGATGCGCCAGATAAAGTTTGGCGTGCAGCGGGTGGCGGAGATAGACCTTGATGGTTAGTTTTTGTGCGCAGATTTGCGCCGAGAGTTGGCGCAGCGTGGCCTCGTCGCCGTTGGACGGCACGCCGAAGGTCAGTTGCTGACGAAATTCCTCGGCGATGCGGAGCTTTTCACGCTGGGCGGTTTGATTGTCCAGTTGATTGTCATCGTTCGTGCGCAAGGTACGGCGCAGTTCTTCACTGGGCGAAACATGCATGCCGACCAATAGGCGGCAGCCATTGCTCCCGCCTTGCAATTGATCGACGTACTCGACGAGATGACGCCAGCCACGCAGGTTGAAATAGCCAACACAGAAGTCGGCGCGCTTGGCCGTCTTGAGGGTTTCTTGAAGCGCCGGCAACAAAGCCATGTTGATGTTGTCGAAGATTCTTGGCATGTTGTTCTTCCTTGGTCGAACTGCGACGCAAAGTCTTATTCAATCGGAAAGGTATCAATCTCACGATTTACGCGAAATGGGTTCTCACGTAAGTAGTGACTATTGATCTTTTTGAAAAACACGACAAATCCAACGATGTGGGAGTCGTTGTCATGCAGTTTGTAAAGATCAATAAGTGAAGGGTCTTGAAGGCTGATCCTACCGGCTCACTGAATCACCGTGGTACCCGGATGCTGACCGCCCGGCACGGTGAAAATCCGCGCCGTATCAACGGCATCGAAGCGGTACTGCCGGCCGCAGAACTCGCAGCCCACCTCGATCTCGCCGCGTTCAGCCAGGATTTTCTCGGCTTCTGGCTGGCCCAGGCCGCGGATCATCGTGCTTACGCGCTCGCGGCTGCAGGTGCAATGGAAATGCGGCCCAAGCAGGCCCGTCTGCGGCTCGAAGCGCAGCAGATGTTCTTCCCAGAATAGACGCCGCAGGATGGTATCGACGTCCAGTGTCAGCAACTCATCGCGCGTCAGGCTCGCGGCCAGGATCGAGATGCGGTTGTAGTCCTCGTCGTGTGCTGTTTCATCGCCCGGCCAGACCTTGGCCGGCGCCCCGGCGCTGCCGGCCAGGTTGGCTTGGCCGGCGGTCGGCAGGCGCTGAATCAGTAAGCCGGCGGCCACTTGCGTATTTGCGGCCAATATCAGCGTGGTGTCGAGCTGCTCGCTTTGACGCATGTAATGTTGCAGCACGTCACTGAGTTTTTCCAGCCGTTCCCGGCGCTCGTTCATCAACGGCGCCACGCCTTGATAAGGATGCTGCCCCGGCTTGGGGTCACGCGGTTCGAGCGTGATCGCGCAGCGGCCTTTGCCTTGCTGGTTGACCATGTCTTGCAGACACGCATCGGCAGCGACCTCGCCCGTCAGACTCGCGGTGGCGCGCAGGCTCAGGTCGGGGCGCACGTCCGCCACCGCGACCCGTACCGGGCCATCGCCGAATATTTGCAGGATCAGCGCCCCGTTGAACTTGATGTTGGCCTGCATCAGCGTGGCTGCCGCCGTCATTTCGCCGAGCAGCTCAGCCACCGGCTGCGGATAGGCGCCGAGCGTGCCGTTGGAGGCGCGGCGCGCGAGGATTTCCTGCCAGGCATCGGTCAGGCGAACGATCATGCCGCGCACCGGCAGACCCTCGAATAGAAATTTGTGCAGTTCGTTGCTCATGAAAGCTTCATATCACGGTGCGGACGCGTCAATCGATCCGCTTGAGCCCCTTGGAGAAGCGATGCGCGTTCTGAACGTACTGCTGGGCGCTTGTGCGCAGGCGGGCGATGGTTGCCTCATCCAGGGTACGCACCGCCTTGGCCGGTGCGCCGACGATCAGCGTGTTGTCCTCGAATTTCTTGTTTTCGGTGACGATGCTGCCGGCGCCGACGATGCAGTTACGGCCGATCTGCGCGCCGTTGAGGATGATGGCCTGCATGCCGATCAGCGAGTTGTCGCCGATCGTGCAGCCGTGCAGCATGACCTGATGGCCGACGGTCACGTTGTCGCCAATGGTCAAGGGCTGGCCCATGTCGGCATGCAGCACCGAGAGATCTTGTATGTTGCTGTTGCGGCCGATCGTGATTGTTTCGGTGTCGCCGCGCACGACCGCGCCGAACCAGACGCTTGCGTTCTCGTGCATCACCACGCGGCCCATGACGTGGGCGCCGTCGGCAATCCACACGCCCTCTCCGATTTGAGGCGAAACGCCATCGAGTTCATACCGTGCCATCCGATCGTCTCCTGTGTTCAGATATCTGGAATTGTAAGAATGACAGGCGTCAGGGAGTCTCTGGATAACCCCCGCGCGGGTGGTGTTGTGCGTGAAGCTGCTTGAGCCGTTCGCGCGCGACGTGGGTGTAGATCGTGGTGGTCGAGATGTCCGCGTGGCCGAGCAGCATCTGCACCGCACGAAGGTCGGCGCCGTGGTTGAGCAGGTGCGTCGCGAAAGCATGGCGCAGCGTATGGGGCGACAGCGGCGAATGAATGCCGGCGGCCAGCGCGTATTTCTTGACGAGCATCCAGAACATCACGCGCGTCATGCCGGCACCGCGCGCGGTCACGAATAGATCGCTGGTCTGCTGGCCGTCCAGGATGACGGGGCGCGCATCCCGCAGATAGCGATCGATCCAGCGCCGGGCTTCACCGCCAAAGGGCACGAGCCGCTCCTTGCTGCCCTTGCCGAGCACACGCAGCACGCCGTCGTTCAGACTCAGGGCAAATGCCTTGAGGGCGACCAGTTCGCTCACGCGCAATCCGCTCGCATACATCAGTTCGAGCATGGCGCGGTCGCGCAGACCCAGCGGCGTATCGACGTCGGGCGCGGCCAGCAGCGCCTCGACCTGCGCTTCGGTCAGGATCTTGGGTACCCGTAATGCCTGGCGCGCCGGCACGATACGCAGCGTCGGGTCGGCGGCGATGCGCTTTTCACGTAATGCCCAACGGTAGTAGCGCTTGAATACCGTCAGCCGCCGGTTGGCCGAGCTTGCCTTGCCCTGTTGCGCAAGGCGCGCGCCCATGTAGGCCTGGATGTCGCTGTCTTGCGCGTTGTCGAGCGTGCCGCCGCGGCGGGACAGCCATTGTGCGAACAGCCTGAGGTCGCGCCGGTACGCGGCCAAGGTGTTCTTCGCCAGCCCGTGCTCAAGCCAAAGCGCGTCGATGAAATCGTCGATCTCGGGAAACACGGGTGTCGCGGTCATAGGGGTACAAGATAGCAAAAGAAAGCCCTGTCTCAGCCGGGCATCGGTAGAGAACTAGAATCCGCCGTCCCGCTGCACACTTGCGTTGATGTTTTGCTCGCCTCTATTACCGTTCTTCCACAGTACCTGTTGCCCCAGCGCGCGCTGACCCGGTTCGCGGGCTGGCTCGCCGAAGGCGAACGCGGCGCGCTGACGACTTGGCTGATCCGGCGTTTCATCGCGCGCTACGGTATCGACATGAACGAGGCCGCACAGCCCGACCTCACGCATTACAAGAGCTTCAACGCCTTCTTCACGCGCGCGCTCAAGCCCGGTGCGCGTCCGCTCGCGCAGGCCGACATCATCACACCGGTTGATGGCGCCATCAGCCAGTTCGGCCGCATCGAGGGGGACCAGATCCTGCAGGCCAAGGGCCACTGCTACAGCACCGCCGCATTGCTCGGCGGCGATGCATCCCTGGCCGCGACATTCACCGGCGGCAGCTTCGCCACGCTCTACCTGAGCCCACGCGACTATCACCGCATCCATATGCCGTGCGCTGGCCGGCTGCGGCGCATGATCCACGTGCCGGGCTCGCTGTTTTCGGTCAATCCCGCGACGGCGCGCGCCGTGCCGGGACTGTTCGCGCGCAATGAGCGCGTGGTCTGCATCTTCGATTCGGCGCGCGGCCCCTTCGCGCTGGTGCTGGTCGGCGCAACCATCGTCGGCAGCATGGCGACCGTATGGCACGGCGTCGTCAATCCGCCGCGGCCCAATCAGATGCGTGAATGGCACTACGGCGATAAATCCGTCGAATTGGCGCAAGGCCAGGAAATGGGCCGTTTTCTGCTGGGCTCGACGATCGTATTGCTGCTGCCCCAGCCCGGTCTTACATTCGATGCGAGCTGGGCGCCGGGCCGTGCGATCCGCCTCGGCCAAGCGATGGCCGCCTACGCGCAAGCTTGAGAGGGTGCTCAGGCCGCCGCGGCAGCGCCAAAGGCCAGCCGCCGCTCGATCCAGGCGCCGTAGCGTGACAAGCCAAAGCACATCGCCCAATAGAGCAGGGCAATGAAAAGATAGCCTTCCAGATAGAAGGGCCGCCAGACCGGATCGCCACCCAGCGCCAGCCCGAGCGCGCCGGTCAGCTCGAACAGGCCGACCACGGTGACCAGAGAGGTGTCCTTGAGCGTGCCGATCACGCTGTTCATCAGCGCCGGAACGACCATGCGCAGCGCCTGTGGCAGCACGATGTGGCGTTGTACCTGCCAGCGGCTCAGGCCCAGCGCCAGTGCTGCGTCGAGCTGTCCGCGCGGCACGGCTTGCAGGCCGCCGCGAATGATTTCGGCGAAATAG
>Ga0209628_10003153_pt1 | contig 11439 bp, 9 predicted proteins | sample TergutCu122P4_FD_187285 | JGI IMG/M metagenome (GOLD analysis project Ga0209628, IMG submission 187285) | Cubitermes ugandensis P4 segment gut microbial communities from Kakamega Forest, Kenya - Cu122 P4 (SPAdes) (version 2) | ecosystem: Host-associated > Arthropoda: Insects > Digestive system >...
TTGAACTTACCAACTACCTAGTTAAATGGGTATCGCTAGAGTTTTGACACAGTCTGGGAAGAGGCAGGTAGTTTACTGTTGGTTAATCTATTTTTGATAAGTTTTTCCAAAAGCTATAAACGTGAAATATTGGTTCTTTTCATTTTAGGCGAATGAATTTGGATTTAAGACCTTTCTTAGAGTTACTTCAGAAAAGTGGCGAGTTAACAAAAATTTCTGTCCCTGTTTCTACAGAGTACGAGTTGGCAGGCGTAATTAACGCGTTAGGTGAGAAACCGGTTTTTTTTGATAATGTTAAAAAATCTATGGTTCCCGTTGTTGCAGGTTTGGTTTCCTCTAAAGAGCTAATTTGTCGTGCCCTATGTATATCTAAGGATCAGTTATTGCCCAAACTTTCCTTAGCTATTGAAAAACCTGTTGAGCCAGATTTGATTAAAGATGCGCCTTGTCAAGAAATTGTGTGTTCTGGTGTTGATGTTGACTTAGACAAGTTTCCAATTATGCATTATACTGATAAGGACGGTGGTAAATACATAGCTTCAGCTGTTTCTATTGTAAAAGACCCTGAAACAGGTATCCGAAACATGTGTTTCCATAGACTTATGGTTAAAGATAGGAATCATTTTGTTGCTCGTATAGTTGAAAACCGTGGGACTGATAGTATACTGAAAAAAGCTGGCGGTGAGCTTGATATAGCTATATGCGTTGGTAATTCTACGGCAGTGCTTCTTGCAGCAGCTACTTCACTTCCAACAGGTGTTGACGAGTTAGGTATGGCTAATGCTCTTGAAAAAACTGATGTTGTTAAATGTAAAACTGTTGATATTGAAGTTCCTGCAAACACAGAAATTGTTTTTGAAGGCAAAATTACTCGCGAAAAAACTGTTGAGGGACCATTTCTTGACTTAACAGGCGTAGTTGATCGCATACGTCAACAGCCAGTAATTGAAGTAAACTGTATAACTCATCGTAAAAACCCAATATACCAAACCATTTTAGCAGGTAAAAACGAACATAAATTCTTAATGGGTATGCCTAAAGAACCAACAATTTACAATGAAGTAAATAAAGTATGTACATGCAAAGATGTCTATGTTACTCCTGGCGGTTGCAGTTGGCTACATGCTGTGGTACAAATTCATAAAACCAGTGCAGATGATGGAAGAAAAACAATTTTTGCTGCTTTTGAAGGCCATAAATCTCTAAAACACGTAGTTGTTGTAGATGAAGATATTAACATTTATGATCCACATGATGTTGAATGGGCTATAGCAACCCGGTTCCAAGCAGATAAAAATTTAATTATCCTGTCAAATCAGTCCGGTTCAAGCCTTGATCCATCGGGTGATCTTTCTGAAGGTAAGAAAGCTACAACTGCCAAAGCTGGCGTTGACGCAACCACTCCTATTGTAACTACGGGAAAAGGGTTCAAAAAAGAAGACTATATCAAAATTGACTTAAACAAGTATGTGATGTGAGTAGCAGTATGGAGTTAACTAAGCAAGAACAAAAAATGTTACATGGCGAGGAAGGTTATGCTGTACGCAAAAGTATGGAAATTCTAGTTACACTTGGCGAAATCTTTGGAGCAAAAAGTTTAATTGATGTTGGTAGTGTCCAAGTTGCAGGGGTATCTTACCATAATTTAGGCGATGCAGGCTTAGAATTTTTAGATTCACTTGCAAAAGACGGTAAAGTCAAAGTTTTAACAACACTCAACCCTGCCGGTATGGATCTTGAAAATTGGCAACAACTCGGCATATCTGAGGAATTTGCAGAAAAACAGAACCTTGTTATAGACGCATTTCAACGCATGGGCATCCTCGTTAGCTGCACATGCACCCCATACCTCATCGGCAACCTCCCCATATATGGCGAACACATTGCCTGGTCTGAGAGCAGTGCTGTAACATTTGCTAACTCTGTTTTAGGCGCGCGCACAAATCGCGAAGGCGGACCATCCGCTTTAGCCGCAGCATTTGTCGGAAAAACCCCATGCTACGGTTTACACCTTGACGAAAACCGCGTTCCAGACATACATGTTCATGTTGAAACAGAACTCTCCCACATCTCTGACTGGGGCGCATTAGGCTACGCGTTAGGAAAAAAAGCCGAAAATAAAATCCCATACATAACAGGCATAAAAACAGCACAACTTGACGAACTCAAAAACTTTTGCGCCTCAACAGTTACTTACGGCACTAAACCCTTATTCTACATAAAAAACATAACCCCAGGCGCAGACCAACACACTGCACCTAAAGAAACTGTAACCATTGAAACAAGCGACATAAAAAATGCTTACGACAACATAAACGATGATGCTGACGAAATTGACTTTGTCTGTGTCGGTTGCCCACATTGCTCAATAAAAGAAATCCGAGAAATCGCAGACTTTATTCAAAATAGAAAAGTCAAAGAAGGCATGGAGTTATGGGTTGCAACATCCCGAACAGTCAAACAGCTTGCAGACAAACGCGGTTACACAGCAATAATAGAAGCCGCCGGAGGCAAATTTGCATGCGACACCTGCATGGCCGTAGCACCTCTAAAGGGCAGATTCAAAGCTATAGCAACCACATCAGCTAAAGGATGTTTCTATTCAAGACATAACCTTATGAAAACCAAAATGGGCAGCATGAAAGACTGTATAGAAGCAGCGGTGAGTGGAAAATGGAACAATTAAAAGGAAGAATAATCTACAAAGGAACCACCAAAGGCGAAGCTTTAGTCACAAATATGCCTATAAGCTTCTACGGCGGTGTGGATCCAAACACAGGAATCGTACTTGAAAAAGGACACGACCTAGAAGGTGTAAGTGTCAAAGACAAAATACTAGTATTCCCACAAGGCAAAGGCAGCACAGTTGGCAGCTACACCCTATACCGTATGAAAAAAACCGGCACAGCACCACTAGGCATGATAAACAAAGAAACAGAAACAATAGTCGCCGTCGGCGCAATCATCAGCGAAATCCCATTCGTAGACAAAATAGATATAACAAAAATCAAAACAGGAAACAAAATCACAATCGAAAACGAAAACATAAAACTTTCCTAATTTTTATTATATCCGCAGACATCTGAATTACTGTTTGAAATTACTAAAACTACCTTTTTTGCCAAATATACATCTAAACCTACTTTAAAGGGTTTATGATACTTGTATTTACTTCGCTAATTTTTATGAGAAGTTACAACACTGTTGAATAAAATTTCTGCTGAACAGAATATTGAATTTTAAAAATTTGAGATACAAAATCTTTGAAAACCAAATTTATTCCTCGCAAATCTACAAAACAACATATAGCTCGAAATAACCAATAATGTGGTGTCCAAAATATGTGAAATTTAGCGCCTTGTTTTTTGTGGATAAGTTTATTTACTCTTTTCTGAATTTACTGGTTATGGAGGAATATGGAATTAAAAAATTTAAGAATAAAACATTTTCTTTATTTATCGTAGTTTTATTGCTGACTTCTGCTGTTGCAATGCTAACAATAAACCCGGCTAATGCACAACAAGAGTATGCTGTGGATGTAAAAGCCTTTCTTAGTGCTAGACCCACAACTGTAGGTTTAGGACAAGAAATTTTAATTAATTTTTGGATGACACCTGCACCTGGTGCTAATCGTCAATTTCATGATTATACAATAACGGTAACAGACCCAGATGGTAAAGGGCGGTCGTTTAAAGTGAATTCTTATGTTGCTGATGGTACTAACTGGTGTCCGTGGGTTTTTGATAAAATAGGCGATTGGACGATAACGTTTGAGTACCCAGGTGAATATTTTGCTCCTGGACGATATATTGATGGTGAACTAACTACAGCTACTAGTGGTGGTACAGTTTATGCTGATGGTGTCACAATTAAACCAGCGACTGCAAGAATGGTAACTATACATGTTCAAAGTGCTACAATTTCTAGTTGGCCTGAGTCTCCTCTACCTACAGATTATTGGTCATGGCCTATTGGTGAAGTGAATCGTGAATGGTGGCCAATTATAGGGAGTTATCCTTGGTGGGGCGATGGTACATCCGACGTAACGTCAATGTGGGATTTTTATTATCCTAGAACTAATCCAACATATAATTCTGCATACGGTTTCACTCCATGGGTTTCAGGACCTGAATCTGCACACATAGTCTGGAAACGCACATATCAAATGGGTGGACTTATGGGCGGTGACTGGGGGATGGCATCTAGTATAAATACGGATACCATTAGTACACCTGCTTCAATAACGGCTGATTGGCAAATGACGCCATCTATTGTCCTTATGGGAAGAGCTTATCATACTCTTGCAAAACCTGCTACTAATGGACCAGGTATGCAAACGTACTGGGAGTGCTATGATATTCGAACTGGAGAAATATACTGGGAAAGACCACTTTATCCTGGTGAAACAGCACCTAATCTTATTGAATACGGCGGAACAAGTGGTGTGGTTCCAGGTGAGGCAGTAAAACCAAGTACTCCACTGATCATGTCAATAAGTAATGGGTATCTGATAAAATATAACCCAAATAGTGGCGTTATGCTTTATAATATTTCGATTGCTCCAATGACTGGTAACGGTGGAACTTATTATATGAACGGTTTTGTTCTGGGTATACAGGACCTTGGTGTTGATGCTGGTGCAGAAAGATACCGATTGATTAACTGGTCTACGACTGGTGCATCTACTAACTTTGCTAGTCGTGTCATGAGTAACACAACATATGCACGAAATGCTCTGCCTACAGCTAACCTAATTGATTGGAACGTAGGTATAGGTTGTACAGTAACAGGCATATCACAAGGCGGTATATATGCTGGAATGACTTTGATGGCTTTTAATCTGCATACTGGTTTGCCTCTTTGGAACAAAACTATAGATGAACCACTATATAGTAATTCAGCAAATATTGCCGACCATGGAAAACTAGCTGTAATCTCTGCTAAGGGCTCCTGCATAGCATTTGACTTGTGGACAGGTAAGGAAACATGGCGAACTAGAACATTAGACTATCCTTGGGATGAACCTGGTTGGGGTGCCTACTCTACAACATCAGCTTATGGCCAACTGTTCTGGTCCGCCCAAACAGGCATCTATGCAATTGACTGGGACACAGGCGAAATCAATTGGAAGTTTGAAAAAGAAGCACCACCATTTGAAACTCCGTATACCGGTCGCAACGGACAAACCGTTTATGCATTCGTCATAGGTTCATTCTGCGCAGATGGAAAACTATATGCGTATAGTCAGGAACATACACCAGACGTGCCTTATGCTAGAGGCGCACCAACAGTGTGTATTGATGTCTTTACAGGCGAAGAAATATGGTCCATTGGAATGAACGGGGGCATCTTTCTTAGGCGTGGTGGTATTGTTGTAGCAGCTGGATACATGGCATTAGCAACGCGAGAAGGTGTTATGTACACTTTCGGTAAGGGCTTAAGCGAAACTACCGTTTCAGCTCCACAGTTACCTTTGGTGTTAGGTCAAAAGGCTCTTTTGACTGGAACAGTTCTTGACTTGTCTCCTGCTCAACCTGGTGCTCCTTGTGTTGCTAAAGAATCAGTGGCTGCACAGATGGAGTACATACACTTGCAAACTGGTATAGGCGGTGTTTACAGTGGAGTTATGATGTCTGATGGTTCTTATGGCGATGTTATGATGGTTGGTGTTCCGGTGTCTCTTGATGTTATTGATCCTAATGGTAACTATTACAATATAGGCGTGGTTACTTCTGATGGCTATAGCGGTACTTTTGCTTTCGATGGCTGGACACCAAAAGTTGCTGGGTTGTACACTATTACAGCTACGTTCATGGGTGACGAATCATATGGCAGTTCATTTGCAACAACATACTTGACAGTTGCAGAAGGCGCAGATACTACATCTGATAACACATTACTATACGCTCTCATTGGCGCAACAATAGCTATAATCATCACTATAGTCCTTGTTGGCTTTGTCTTCCGAAAGAAGTAAACAACACAAAAATCTAACACAAACCCTTCTTTTTTTATGTTTTATATACACTTTTACGATTGATAACTTTATTTTATCTGCATGTTTACTCTGTTTTATAATAATTTTTTACGTTATAACTTAGTGTTGCAACAAATTATTTTTTATAAACTATGCTTACAATATTAAATTGGTTGTTAGCGATTGGTTTATAGGTTTAAGTGCTGTAAAATTAATTAACTGTATTGAATTTAGATATTGAACAGTGATGATTATCATGAATGATGCACGACCTATTATATTGAAACTTGGCGGTTCAGCTATTACTGACAAAACCGTAGAGTCCAGTCCGAAGAATGAATTAATTAATCGTTTAGCTATGGAAATTAAGCGCGCTGATCTTGACAATTTAATTATAGTTCACGGTGGCGGTAGTTTTGGCCATCCCACAGCTGCTAGATATGGCATTCAAGATGGATATAAGGGAGAAGATTTGACACAAAGGGTTGGTTACGCTGAAACTCATCACATGATGACTATACTTAACGGTATAGTTATGGATGCACTTATTTTACATGGTATTCCAGCTGTTAGTATTGCGCCTTCAAATTGTATAGTAACCGAAAACGGTAAAATCAAAAACTTTGACGAAACAGTTCTTAAGGCTATGAGCAAAATGTCCTTCACACCTGTACTGTATGGCGATGTAGTTATGGATGAAAAACTCGGTTTTACTGTCTTAAGTGGTGATCAACTAGTTACTTATCTTGCATTAAAATACAATGCTGAAAAAATCATCATAGGTGTTGACACTGATGGCATATTTGAAACAGACCCAAAAACAGACACTGAAGCAAAACCAATAAAACATTTAACACTAGCAGAACTTAAAGCGTTACAGCCTAAACTTGGAAAAGCCGCTGGAACTGACGTTACAGGCGGTATGGCTGGAAAAATTGCTGAACTTATTCCGGCAGTTGAAGCAGGTATACCTGTTACAGTTACTGGTGCCACAAAAGGCTTATCTATCTACAGAGCCTTAACAGGTCAAAGCGTGTTAGGCACTGTAATAGAGAAGACGTAAAATGACTGCGGAAAAAACTGAACGAAGAAAGGCTGAACACATCCGAATTTGCCTTGAAAAGAAAGCGCAGGCAAAAACTGTAACAGCAGGCTTTGACGATATAAAGTTTGTTCACCGCGCTTTGCCAGAAATTAACAGAGATGACATTAACCTCTCTACTTCTTTTTTAAAAAAAACTTTTTCTGCCCCCTTTATCGTTGGTGCTATGACGGGTGGTACCGAAGAGGCTATTGAAATTAATCAAAATATTGCTGTAGCTGTTGAACATCTTGGTTTAGGTATGGGTTTGGGTAGTCAGAGAGCAGTGATTGAGAATTATAGTCTTGAGAAAACTTATAGTGTTGCTCGTAAAGCTGCTCCTAATGCTTTTTTGATTGCTAACATTGGGGGTATACAGCTTGTTCGTGGTTATGGTGTGAATGAGGTCAAGAAAATTGTTGAAATGATAGATGCTGATGCAGTTGCTATTCATCTTAACGCGTTACAGGAAGCTATTCAGCCAGAGGGGCAAACCACTTTTAAGGGTGTCTTGTCGAAAATTGGTGAGGTTGCAAGTAGATTAGATAAGCCTGTGATTGTTAAAGAAACGGGTGCAGGTATTTCTGCTGAAGATGCTGAGATGCTTAAAAATGTTGGCGTAGCTGCTATTGATGTTGGTGGTGTGGGTGGTACAAGTTTTGCTGCTGTAGAGTATTATCGTGGGGAGAAAGCGTTAGGTGAAGCGTTTTGGGATTGGGGTATTCCAACTGTTGCGAGCGTTGTTGAGGTTGTCCAGTCTACAAAATTGCCTGTTATTGCTTCAGGTGGTGTTCGTACTGGGATTGATATAGCAAAAGCGTTAACTTTAGGTGCTAATTTAGCTAGTATAATTCAGCCAGTACTAGAGACAGCTGTTAAAGGCAGTAAGGAAACAGAACATTTTCTTTCAGAGTTAATTAATGAGTTAAGAAATGTTTTATTTCTTGTTGGTGCAAAAAACATTGCTGGTCTCTCTGCGGTTCCTTTAGTTATATGTGACAAAACTGCGGAGTGGTTAAAAATAAGGGGTTTTAACATAGAAGAATATACGTTTAGAGGAGAATTTAATATTTGAATATTGAAAAATTTCTTGAAGAAAAAGCACCGTTAATTGACAAAGCTATTGAAAAGTATATTCCACGTAAATTCACTAAAGATTCTGTGCTCTTTCAAGTTACTCCGCCAGTTTATAGTTACAACTTGGAAGCTATAGACAAAGCCATATCTGATCCAATTTGGGATATGTTGGATAGGGGTGGAAAACGTTGGCGTCCTGCCTTGTTTTTGTTGATATGTGACGTTTTAGGTAAAAAAAGCGATTGTTATACAGATTTTGCAGTTATTCCTGAGGTTGTTCATAATGGTACTCTTGTTATTGATGATATTGAAGACTCGTCTGAATTACGACGTGGAAAGCCTTGTACTTATAAATTGCATGGGTTAGATATTTCTGTCAATGCTGGCAATGCTATGTATTATATGCCATTATTGTCATTAATGGCAAACGGAGTTAACTTGTCTGCAGGTACGCTTTGTGGTGTTTATGAGATTTATGTGCAAGAGATGATTAATCTTAGTATGGGGCAAGCTATGGACATTGCATGGCATAGTGGTTTAGCAAATGCTAACAATATCCATGAAAATGATTATTTGCAAATGTGTGCATATAAAACAGGTACGTTAGCACGTATGGCAGCGAAAATGGCGGCTGTTTTTTCAGGTGTAGAAAAAGTACTTGTTGATAAACTTGGCAGGTTTGCTGAAAGTATAGGTGTTGCTTTTCAGATACAGGATGATGTTTTAGATTTAACTGGCCAAGAGTTTGCTAAAAAGAAAGGTGGTGTGGGTCAAGACATTACTGAGGGTAAACGGACCTTAATGGTTATTTGCACTCTTAAAGTTGCAAGTGAGGTAGATAAAAATCGTCTTCTTGAAATTCTCAACATGCATACAAGTGATCAAAAACTTCGTGATGAAGCAATTGTAATTATGCAAAAATATCGCGCTATTGAGTACACTATACAGACTGCTGAGAAAATTGTAGTTGATAGTTGGAATGAAGTGGAATGTTTACTGCCTACTCCTGAAGCTAAGGAAAAATTAAAAGCCTTCTCCGAATTCTTGATTAAACGAAACATGTAACATTTTAGTGAGCGTAAAAAATTTGGTACTTGAACAAGATAATGCCCTTAGAGAGTTAATACGGAAAGCAGCATTACTTAACGCGGTTTCGCATGATGGAAAAGCGCAGGCAGGCGCACTGATTGGAAAAGTTCTTGGTGAAAGACAAGATCTGCGTTCACGTGTTAAGGAGCTATCTATTGTAATTAATAATATCGTAGACGAGGTTAATGCTTATTCTCTGCTTGATCAGAAAGCGATTGTTGAGCAAAATTGGCCTGAAACACAAAAGAAAGAAAAACCTGAAGAAAAAAAACTCTCAGAGTTACCTAACGTAAACAAGTTTAGACAAATTATCACAAGATTCTCACCTAATCCTGACTGCGTGCTACATCTTGGTAGTGCTAGGGCAATTGTACTTAGTCACGAATACGCTCGTATGTATAGCGGCAAATTTGTTCTTCGTTTCGAAGATACTGATCCTAAAATCAAAAAACCTGCTTTAGAATTTTACGATAGCATTCGCAAGGATCTTAAATGGCTTGGCGTGCATGTAGATGAGGAATATATCCAAAGTGACAGGCTACCAATTTATTATGAATGTGTAGAAAAATTAATTGAAGTAAATGCTGCTTATGTCTGTGAATGCAAGCAAGAAGTTTTCCACAAAATATCCTTATCAAAACAGGCTTGTCCATGCCGTAATTTATCTCCACACAAGCAGCTTGAACGCTGGCACAACATGTTAAAAGGCGACTACAAGGAAGGACAAGCAGTTGTACGTGTAAAAACAGAACTTGACCATCCTAACCCTGCAGTTCGAGATTGGCCTGCCCTTCGTATTATCGATACTAAAAAGCATCCTCATCCTCGCACAGGTGACAAATACTTCCTCTGGCCGCTTTATAACTTAGCAGCAGGTGTTGATGATCATTTGCATGGTATAACACATATTATTCGAGGTAAAGAGCATTACACTAACATGGTACGTCAAAAATACATGTACCAAGCACTTGGATGGGAATACCCTGAGGCAATTCATTATGGTCGTCTTAAAATTACTGACGCGTTTTTGAGTAAATCCAAAATTATGGCGGGAGTTAAAGATGGAACATATATCGGGTATGATGATCCTCGTCTTGGTACTTTTGCTGCTTTGCGTAAACGTGGTTTTACTCCTGAAGCTGTAAAGAAAATGATTATCGACGTGGGAATAAAAGCTAATGATGTCACGTTAAGCTGGGAGAACTTGTACTCGCATAACCGTAAAATTTTAGATGCTTTAAGTAATAGATACTTTTTTGTATCTGAACCAGTTGAACTTAAAATTAGCAATATACCAAAGGTATTCATTTCAAAATTGCCTCTACATCCTGAAAAAACTGAATGCGGTTTTCGAGAATACACAATAATGCCAGATAAAGATGCCACAGCAAGTTTTTGGGTATCCCAAAAAGACGCGGCGCATATAGAGCAAGGTAAAACTGTTCGATTAATGGAACTCTTCAATATAGAGATTACCAAAGTTGACAAACAAGCAACAATAGATGCTGTTGAATCCAAACTGATGAATATTGAAGCTAAATACTTAAGCGAAGCATATGAGGATGTACGAAAAATTAAGGCGCAACTTATTCATTGGATTCCAAAAGGAACTGAATTTCCCTGCGAAATCGTTCTACAAACCGCACAAACGGTTATAGGATTTTCTGAAAACGAAAGCAAAAAATTAAAACCAGATACCATTATACAGTTTGAACGATTCGGATTCACACGTATAGATAAAATTGACCAAAAAATAGTGGCTTATTACACACACAAATAAAAACTAAAAAAAGAGGCGGAAGATAAAATGCGAAAAACTAGTAATGCAATAATTTGGCCGGTCTATTTTGATGTTGCAAAAAGTAAAAGTGAAGGCAGGCGGGTCCCTAAAAATTTAGCCGTTATAAGTCCTAAAATCTTAGAAATCAAGGAAGCAGTTGACAAACTTGGATTACAAAATAGCATCAACCCAACCGCTAGCTATCCCAGAACCCCTTGGTCAAAAATGGGTATGCTTATAGTAGAAAAAAATGAACCAAAAGAACAGATAATTCTAAAAATTGCAACACAACTAACAAAAATAAAACTTCAACAAACAGAACTACAAAAACAAACATATAAATATAAAAAATAAAAAATTATTTTTTTTATTGTTTCTCTTTACCCGCAATCAGAACAGCGCTTATAACCCCGTCTGCACCTGGCCGGCTGGTTA
>Ga0209628_10003154_pt1 | contig 11439 bp, 7 predicted proteins | sample TergutCu122P4_FD_187285 | JGI IMG/M metagenome (GOLD analysis project Ga0209628, IMG submission 187285) | Cubitermes ugandensis P4 segment gut microbial communities from Kakamega Forest, Kenya - Cu122 P4 (SPAdes) (version 2) | ecosystem: Host-associated > Arthropoda: Insects > Digestive system >...
ATTGACTTTATGGTTAGCATGCTTATTCATAAGCATGGGGTTAGCAATCGCACAAGACAAATCCGTATCGGGAACAGTGGTAGATGAAACCGGTGATCCCGTAATCGGTGCATCGGTGATTGCAAAAGGGACGGCCTTGGGTGCGGTAACCGGCGTGGATGGAAAATTTGCTTTTACAGTTCCGGCATCGGTAACGACATTGGTTGTAAAATACGTCGGTTATGCAGACCAAGAGGTAGCGGCAGGCACCAACATTCGTGTGGCTCTGGTGCCGGATGCAAGAGTGTTGGGCGAAGTAGTGGTAACTGCTTTGGGTATTAAACGGTCGGAAAAATCATTGGGATATGCAGCCACCTCAATTGGGGGAGATGTTATTTCCCAGCAACGGTCCACAGATGCTCTTTCGGCTTTGTCCGGAAAGATTGCAGGGGTGCAAGTAACAACCACCGGTTCAGATCCAGGGTCCGCTAATTCGGTTATTATTCGCGGTATTAGTTCGTTAAATGGAAGTAATCAGCCCTTGTACATCGTAGATGGCGTGCCTATCGTGAACAATGTAATTGAGGGTACCGGTCGTCAAACTTACAGTTTGGGAAATGGTGCGAATTTGATAAGTCCTGATAATATTGAAAATATTACGGTGTTGAAGGGAGCGGCAGCAACAGCTCTTTATGGTAACCGTGCCGGAAATGGTGTGATATTAATTACTACGAAATCAGGGAATAAAAATCAAGCTTTACGCATAGAAGCCAATTTAGGCCTTCAAATTTCGCAAGTTTCCAAATTGCCGGAAATGCAAAACTCGTTCGGACAAGGTTGGTATGGTGAAAAAACACCGGATGAAAACGGATCGTGGGGACCGGCTTTCGATGGACGGAATTATATATACGGTCCTATTTACAATAATTCGCAATTGATGAAACCCTACGTAGCGTTGCTGAATAATTTACGCGATTTCTTCGAAAACGGTATAATGTATTCCAACAGTGTATCAGTGGCTTTCGGTGGTGAAAAATCGACTTATTATGTGGGCGTATCCGATATACGCGATGATGGAATATTGCCGGGCAATAAGGACAAACATACTGTAACCTCGCTGACTTTCAACGGATCTTCCAGTTTCAAAAAATGGTTGGAAGTATCTTCGTCCATCAATATTGCTAATCAACAAACAGGTGCTGTACTCACCGGGCAGGGGACATCTGTAATTGATGGTTTGTATGAGTTGCCTCGAGACATTAGCGTTGTAGATTTGAAAGATTTGAATAATCCGTTTAATACTCCGGCGTACTATTTTACTCCTTATGGTATTACTAATCCGTATTATGCCTTGGAATACAATCTAACGAATTTGAAACAAAATAAAGTCTTCGGTAAACTTCAAGCGGATATCAAACCGATGGATAATCTGACATTTACCTATCGTTTTGGTCTTGATTATTCTAATGCCGAAAGCAAAGTTGCCATGCCGAAACTGGATTTGGAAGGAACACCCAATGCATCTGTTTCGCAGGAAGGCTATGTAGATGTTCTTTTTGGCAGGAGATATGATTTAAATCATGATTTTTTTGGTATCTATACTAAAGGATTCAATGATTTTGACGTAACGGCAATCTTGGGTATCAATGCCAACGAGCGGTATTATTCGGATATGAATGTGAGAGTTACGGATCTGTCCATTCCTACATTTTACGACTTAAGCAATGGTGCCGGTGTCCCAACTGTTAGTGAAACTGCATGGAAACGGCGATTATTCGGAGTTTTTGCCGATGTGCAATTAAGCTACAAGAGTATGGTGTTCATTGGCCTTAGTGCTCGCGACGACTGGTCGAGTACGCTGCCTATCGACAATAATTCGTTCTTCTATCCGGGTATAACAGGAAGTTTTGTATTTACCGAATTAATGCAACAAAATAAGATTTTATCTTTCGGTAAAGTTCGTGCTGCATGGGGAAAAACCGGTAACGATGCCGGTGTTTACTTAGTGAACCCCGGATTCGTCGGCGGATTTAGTCGCAATCAATATTCGGCAGCAACAACTTTCCCCATAGGAGGACTGAATGCTTATAAGAAATCTGCCCGCTTGGGAAGTTTAACTCTGCAACCGGAAATGAGTTCCGAATTGGAATTTGGTCTTAATCTTCAATTTTTCAGTGGTCGATTGGGTTTAGATGCTGCTTATTATGACAGAGCAACAGACAAACAAATTTTCCCATTGAATATTGATCCTGCTACCGGATTCACTTCTCAAGTTACTAATTTGGGTGAAATAACCAATAAAGGGGTAGAATTATTGCTGACTACGGTTCCTGTTAAAACGAAAGACTTTACATGGTCGTTGGATGTTAATTTTTCAAAGAACAACAGTAAAGTAGTAAGTTTGCCGGAAGAATTGGGAGGATTTGCTAATTTGTATCAGTTTACTACTGTTTCCAATGCTGTTTATATGCGCGCAGAAGTAGGAGAACCGGTAGGTACTTTCTGGACATTAAACACCGAAAAGGATGATAAAGGCAACGTAGTTTGTGATCCGAGAAATGGTTTGCCTATTGCAACCACAACTCCGGTAGCAACAGGACTTAGCATTAATCCGGATTGGGAAGGCGGTGCTTCTACCACATTGAGTTATAAAGGAATTAGCATAAATGCGGCTCTTGATGTTCGCGTAGGTGGCTATATGTTTTCGCGCAGCAAAGATTTGATGGCATTTACCGGAAATGGTATCGCTACTCTTTACAACAACAGAAACACCTATATTGTACCCGGTTCCGTAAACAAAATAAAAGATGGCGCCGGAAATGTTACTTACGTAGAAAATACAACTCCTATTGCCTCAGAAAATGTAGCCAATGGACAATACAATTTGGCGAATGGTTTCAATGGAGATAGAGAAATGTTGATGAAACGTGATTTTACGAAATTGCGCAACCTGTCTATATCGTATGATTTACCGAAAAATTGGGTTTCCAAACTTCAATTAAGCGGTGTTCGCCTTTCGTTAGTAGGTAATAACCTATTTATTTGGACTCCGAAGGAAAATACATTTATTGATCCGGAATCTACAACCGAAGGATTTGATTTAAATGGTAAATTTGGTGAACTGTATGTAAATCCTTCTGCTCGCAGATTTGGATTTAATATTCAGGTGAAATTCTAAATTTTATATAACAATAAAAAATATAATCGTATGAAAAAAATATTATTATCATTCGTGTTGGTGGGTTTGTCATTAACCTCGTGTTCGGATTGGCTGGACATAAATCGAAGTCCCAATTCTCCCGAAGCAGTAACTCCCGAATTGGTTCTTCCGCAAGCAGAATTAGCATTGGCTAGTACTTACGGAGGGACTATGTATAATCATGCCAGTTTTATCATTCAATATTTCGATCAAGGCGTAGGCTCTCCTAATTACAGAGACTACACCCAATTCAGGCCTCAGGCAAACAGTGGTAACCGTGCTTATCAGGATATGTATAGTCTCTGTATGATTAATGCCGAATATGTACGGACTGAATCGGCTGAAATAGAAAGTTGGGGTAATTATTTGGCTGCCACTGCAATTAAAGCCTTTGCAATGCAATCTATGGTGGATCTTTTTGGAGAAGTTCCTTATACGGAAGCTTTGCAGGGTTCTGCTGCTGCACAACCCAAATATGATGAGGGTCAGGTGGTTTATAACGGTATTTTAGCAGAATTGAACGAGGCTTTGGGTAAAGTCGGAGCTTCGTTGGTAACCGATAAGAATCTATTGTTCGGAGCTAATTCTACTGCTAAATGGATTTCATTTGCAAAAGCGTTGAAATTGAAAATTTTAATGCGCCAAGCTTCCATCAATTGGAATGGCGTGAAAAATGAGGTAAATGCCTTGATCGCTGAAGGTAATTTTCCAAGTTCCGATGTGGCTTTTACCTGTTGGGAGGATAACGGAACAAAAAGAAATCCGTGGTACACCGATGCTGCTATTTTCTTTGGGAAAGCAGATCACATGGCAGCGGCCTCTTATGTAAATACGTTGTCGGCTTACGGCGATCCGCGTTTAGACGCCCGTTATGATGCCCCCAAAGATGGAGGAGACCAAAGAGGTGGAGTACCGGGCGTATTCTATACTTCAGGTACCGACCCTTTGACAAAATTCTCTACTCCTAAATTTGTAGCTACAGCGCCCGCTTATTTGATTACTCTTGCCGAAATTGAATTTTTCAAAGCAGAAGCAGCTTTGCGCAATGGTCAGATGAATGCTGCTAAACAGGCATACGAGGCTGCTATTGAGGCATCTTTTGCTCAGGCAGGTGTTACCGGTGCTCCTGATTTCTACGGAGCCGGAAAACCCTACGAATGGTCGGACGCTGACGGATTGAAAAAAATAGGACTGCAAAAATGGATTGCTTTAGGTTGTGTAAATGGCTTTGAAGCCTGGTGTGAAGTCCGCCGTTTGGGAACACCCGCATTTTGCGCTAAATCTGCTGATGAAATTTTGGCTGATGGAATTGGTAATTATGAAATCGGTAAATTGATTTTTCCAAAGGGCGCTCCTTCGGAAATTCCTACCAATACATTGATGAACCGTTTCTATTATCCGTTGATATCTACATCATTAAACACAAATGCGCCTGAAGTTAAACCCTTATCGGCTAAAATTTTCTGGCAACCGTGAAAATAGAGTATGAATTTAACAATAAAATTAAATAATATGAAGAATTATTATAAAATAACTGTTTTGTTTCTTGGCTTATTGTTCTTTTCAGCTTGTCACGAAATAACAACAGAAGGTGTTTCATCAGTTACTTATTATGTAACTTTTGAATTGGAAGGTGGAGAGCGGTACTTGCTTCCTGTGGGTACTCCTTTTGTGGAACCGGGTGCTAAAGCATTTGAAAATGGAAAAGATGTATCTTCAAAAATGAACATAACCGGAGCGGGGGATATTAATCCGAACAAAAAAGGGTTTTACGATGTTACCTATTCCGCGGTAAACGTAGATGGGTTTAAAAGCTCTGTTACACGAACCGTTATAGTTTATGATCCGACTATAGATACCGATATTTCAGGAACTTATGTTATAGATCCGGATCTGTCCAATCGGAATGGTACTACATATACAGCTCGTGCTGCCAGTATGGGAGGATCATTCGGAGGACATACGATTAGTATAGAGATGGTTGTCCCCGGAATTTTCTCTGTGAATGACTTTTTTGGGGGATTTTACGCTCCGGGAAGTGGACCCAATTATAAACCTGCCCGTTATTATATGATGTCGGGATATATGTCTTTGAACTCAGATGACACATTGGAGCTTTGTTCCAGTGGGGTGATCGCATGGGGAGATTCCCTGGATGATTTGAAGAATACTTCGTATGATTCTGCAACAGAGACTATTAAATGGAGCGCGAGTTGGAGAGGTTATTCATTTAACGTAGTATTAAATAAAAAATAACAAATAATATGAAAAAGTATATAAGTATATTGTTTTTATCATTGTTCGTTTTTTCTTTTCAATCTTGTGAGGAAAAATTTGAACCGGGAGGAACAGCAGTGCAGGAGATGGCAGGCGATTGGTGGGTAACTAATCAGCAAAGTGTTGATGAATTCATGTATCTCTTTTACGATGAAGGGGAAATGCCAAATGAAGCCGATATTGAAAATTGGGATTGGGATTTTATCTATGACGATGCTTACGGTCATATTTACACTTACAATACAGCAGCCAATTTGCCAACCGAAATGTTTGTCGAAGATGGCGGATCTTTTTGGGATTATAAAGTAAAAGTGAACGTGAATTACAATGCAAAAACATTTGAAGTCCCCGAAACAGCTAATTTGGCTTATGATGATTGTGATATTACGATTATCAAAGGAAAAATTATGAAAGGAGCTGCTACCTCTCCAAGTGGGACTAAGGTTGATAGCATCGTTTTCTATGTGAAATTCAGTGATGACGCATACGGTTTTACCTATACTAAAGTATCCGGATTCCGTAAAACAGGTTTCCCTGAAGACGATTTTTGACATAGTCGTATAACACATTATACAAGAAGAGCGAACCCCAAAAGTCAGATAAAAACTTTTGGGGTTTGCTTTATAAAATCTGTTTTTGTATTCCTTTTTTTACCGATGCTCCGGACGCAACAAATCGTTGACCGTTTTCACGGGATTGAAAGTGGATATGGGCACTTCTACGAAAACGGTGTTCCAGTCCGACATGGCGCCATTCCATAATCCGGGAAGTTCCAAGGCTTTCAGATCTTTGCCATTCTTGGATTTTAAGGAAATAAAACCGGTATTTTTATCCACGTAGTCCGTTAGGTTGAATTTTTCGCCGTTGTAATTTCTCACGGCACAAACGATATCGACCGGATTGAAGTGCGTGCTACGCTCGAACAAGGCTTTTCCCTCCGGATTTTTCAAATCGATTTGGGAACTTTCCAATATTTGAGGAGAAATTGTTCCGTCGGGATTGACTGCCAAAAATGGGCCGCCTCCCGGCTCGCCCACATTGCGTACCATGCCGCATACACGTAAGGGACGATTGAGTTTGGATTTGATATACAGAACTAATTCGGCATCCTCCAAATACTTGGTTTCGGGATTTTTGATGCACAAACGATCCTGAAGAAAATACAACATCTCGATCAGTTGTTCGTGTGTATATTTCCCACTGTCGATCAATTTCAGATAATCGAACATTTGTTGCTGGTAGTTGACCAATATTCCGCCAATCAGTTGCTTGTAACGAACGGTTTCCGGTTTGAAAGCATCGGGTACCACATTGTCGATGTTCTTGATAAACACCACGTCTGCTTCTATATCATTCAGGTTTTGAATCAATGCGCCATGCCCGCCGGGGCGAAATACCAATTGCCCGTTTTCGCGGAAGGGCTTGTTGTCGGCATCTGCTGCCAATGTATCGGTCGAAGATTTCTGTTCGCTGAAAGCGATATGATAATTTACCTCAGACCGCCCAGCGTAATCCGCTGTTTTTTCTCGCGTCAGTGTTTCAAATAAAGTCTTGTGTTCGGACGAAACCGTAAAATGAACACTCACTTTTCGCTTTCCGTTACAGGCATAGAGAGCGCCTTCCGCCAAATGTTCTTCCATGGCTGTACGGGCTCCTTCGGGATAATTGTGGAACAGAATTAATCCCTTTGGTAACTTTCCGTAATTCAACCCTTTATCGTAAAGCAGATTTTCGACAATCGTTTTGTATCGACCTGCATTCATCAGTTCGTCTGCGGATTTTCCTTCATTCAACAGGCAAAAATGATTAAGTACCGGATAAAAAGCAAAATGTCGGATATTGTCAAAAAAAGTTTGTTCAAAGATTGTGGAAGGGACAGAATAATCTGCTGTCAAAAATTCAAATAAGTATTTGAACATCCGGCTGGCGGCTCCCGAAGCCGGAACGAATTTGACAACCTCCCTGTTTTGTGCCAAATAGTCGTGCCAGGCGTCGATATACATTTTCTGTTCATTTTCCGGAATCCGCCAAATCCCTTTTTCTACCGAAGCGGAGGCTATGACCGGCAAACAGGAAATTCCCTTTGCAAAACAATTTAACTGTTCTTCTATCTGCTCGATGGAAATTCCTTTGGCAGCAATCAGATCGAGATCGTTTGGTGTTAGCATAATATTACCGTTTACATACGGTTACAAATGTAGATAATATTTCTGAACAATTTCAACATCGTATAAAATTTTGCTATCTTTGCTCTCGTATTTTTTAATTCTAAAACTGAAAATATTATGTTGGACAATCAAGAAACAATCAAAGAAAAGTATTATGCTGAAGCCTTGCGTTATATGAATAATGCAAAAGAAACATTGAAAAAAGCGAACAAAGAAGACCACTATTATCGTGATTCAAAGTATGTTCGTACAGCTTGTGGTACAGCCTATAATGGAGTGCTTTTAGCTTTGGATGCCTACCTCCTTACGAAAGGAATAAAAAAGACCAAAGGACGAAAATCGATTGATTATTATCAGGAAAATATTGGGCATTCGGATAAAAAACTACTGAATCATATCAATAGTGTTTATGAAGTACTTCATTTGGCTGGTTATTATGATGGAATTCGGGATGCTCGTGTTATAAAAATCGGTTTTGATACTGCTTATGAGATCATCGATAAAATAAAGCCCATGCAAGACAGTTAAGATGAATGACTCTCAGGGGACAAAAGAACATACAGATTTAATCACCACCTATCGCCATCTGCTGCGATCGGCAGGCGATGCGATTTTGCCCGACGATTTAGAAAAGGTAAAACGTTACATTGGAGTAGCCGATATTAATAAAAAAGATGATTACGGGATGAACAGTCTGCTTCGATCGATGCAAACAGCCTTGATTGTAGCGGACGAAATCGGATTGAAGCGGTCGTCTGTTTTAGCCGTACTGCTTTCCCGTTTGGTAATGCAAGGATATTGTACGATCGCATCTGTCGAAAAAGATTTCGGCGCTGATACGGCAAGCATTATTGGCGGATTGATTAAAACTTACGAACTGTACGAAAAGAATGCCGTTATCGATAATGAACATTTTCGCACATTGCTGCTTTCCTTTGCCGAAGATGTCCGCGTGGTTTTAATCATTATTGCCGAACGCCTCTACTTGATGCGGATGGCTAAATTTATCCCCAACGAAGGAGACCGGTTACAAGTTGCGGCTGAGGCTTCTTATCTCTATGCTCCACTGTCGCATAAATTGGGATTGTACAAAATCAAATCGGAACTCGAAGATTTGTCGTTGAAATTCCGTGATCGGGAAACCTACTATTTTATCAAGGACAAACTGAACGAAACCAAGTCGTCGCGCGAGCAATACATCGCCTCATTTATCGCTCCGATAGAAGAAAAACTGAAATACTTGGGTTTGAATTTCGACATTAAAGGACGGACAAAATCGATCCACTCCATTCACAATAAATTACTGAAACAAAAAATCGAATTTGAAAAGATCTACGATTTATTTGCCATCCGGATTATTCTTGATACACCGGTGGAAAAGGAAAAAGCCGAGTGTTGGCAAGTTTATTCGGTAATTACGGATATGTATCAACCCAATCCTCAGCGTTTGAAAGACTGGCTTTCGGTACCCAAAAGCAACGGTTACGAATCGTTGCATACTACAGTTATGGGGCAGGAAGGGCGATGGGTGGAAGTTCAGATTCGTTCCCGGCGTATGGACGAAATTGCCGAAAAAGGTTTGGCTGCCCATTGGAAGTACAAAGGCGTGAAAGATGAAAGCGGTCTGGATAACTGGCTGAACAATGTGCGCGAAGTGTTGGAACACAAAGACGCATCACCAACGGGTCTCATCGACGATTTCAAAATGGATTTGTACGATGAGGAGATTTTTGTTTTTACTCCTAAGGGCGATTTGTTCAAATTACCCAGAAATGCCACCGTATTGGATTTTGCGTTTGCCATTCATACAAAAGTTGGTTCCAAATGTATTTCTGCACGAATCAACGGGAAAAATGTACCCATCAAGCACAAACTGCAAAGCGGCGATCAGGTAGAAATTCTCACTTCTCCTCATCAAACACCCAAACAGGATTGGTTGAGTATTGCAATAACCGGCAAAGCCCGTGTCAAAATCAAACAATCGCTGAAAGAACAGGCAACCAAACAGGTCGAATTAGCCAAGGAACTCTTGCACCGCCGTTTCAAAAATCGTAAAATAGAAGAAGACGAATCGAGACTGATGCGCCTTATCCGAAAAATGGGTTACAAAACCATTACCGATTTTTATGTGGCGATTGCTTTGGAACATTTGGATGTCAATACGGTTATCGACCAATACTTGGAGCAGGAAAAGAAAGAACAGGAACTGCTGGAACCAAACCTCCGGAGTGTGGAAAATTATCATGCGCTTACCCCAAGCGAAAGTATTACCCAGAAAGAAGATGTATTGGTTATCGACAAAAATCTGACAGGGGTCGATTATAAATTAGCCAAATGTTGTAATCCCATCTACGGAGACGAAATATTCGGTTTTGTTTCTTCGCAGGGGATAAAAATTCACCGGATGAATTGTCCCAATGCGCCTTCGTTGTTTTGGCGGTATGGCTATCGAGTGGTGGAATCGCGCTGGGCAAGCAAGTCGGGCGCTAATTATCCGGTAACACTGAAAGTGGTGGGGCACGACGACATTGGCATTGTAACCAACATTACTTCCGTCATTGCCAAAGAAAGTGGAATGATGTTACGCTCCATCAATGTAGATTCCAAGGACGGATTGTTTCAAGGGACCATTACCGTGATGCTGAGCGATACTTCGGTAATGGATGGATTGATGAAGAAAATTCGAGCAGTAAAAGGGGTTAAACAAGTGTGTCGGTATTGAGAATAATAGGGATGCAGTACAGCGAAAGACGCTATGGCGAGCGTGGGGGTGAGGTGGTTCTGCAAACACCGCCGAACGTGTGTGTTGTAAATCACATATAAAAAACGAAGCCCCCGCTTCGTTAAAAAAGCAGAGGCCTCACTTTCAATTTTCAACTTTCAACTTTCAACTATACTACCAGTTCACCCACTGATCCTTTTCATCGGTATCTGAGGTGCCCCAAGGGTCGGAAATGATGCCGTCGATCAGTTCCGAAGGTACCGCGGGACGGACACAACGAATAGGACAACCAAAGGATCTTCCCCCGTTGGTCGTGGACATTGTAGATATTGAGACTACAAGAGTCCATGAATTACTTGTGGTATTCGAGGAACTCGTCCAATAGGAAGTTGATGACCCGGCTACCCGTATGAGCGTACCATTAAGGGTAACATCGCGTATCCCTGTTAGGGGGAAGAACAACGAAGCCAAGGTGTTTGAATTGAAAGTCAAAAGACCAATATGAGCAATGTTTTCATTGCTGACTGAAACAGTAGAATAAGACCCGGGATTTTCCGAACCTGCAGGGGGATCTGTAATCTGCCTGCGGTCGAAGAATCCATCGGCATAATAACCACCAAGATAATTACTCGACGAACGTCCTTTTAACATCAACGATTGAAATATCTCGGAATTGACAGCGGGATCCGGATTCGCTGTAGGTATCGGACCGTCGATAATACCATGGGTAGGACGACGGTAACCCGTAGGACAAGTTTCGTGAGTAGCACCGGCAGTATTCCAATAAGTAGTCACATTGGTGTTGTTCCATACAGGCGACAGATTGGAACCCAATGCAATATAAGGATTCCAGGCGAAACGAGCACGGCTGTTACCGCTGGCACCACCATTTGCCCACTGGAACATTGCGCCCGCCTGCGTGGGGTAAGTGGTAAAAATACCCGGATTAGGTCCGGCGCCGTTAATACGGCTCAGTAGCAAAACCCTGTGTCTGACTCTCCTCCTCTACACTAAAAAACTATCCGTAAAGTTTCGTATCTTTGGCATCAAAAAACAAAGATATGAATGACACTATTTCAGAAGTTTTGAAATTT
>Ga0209628_10003156_pt1 | contig 11437 bp, 10 predicted proteins | sample TergutCu122P4_FD_187285 | JGI IMG/M metagenome (GOLD analysis project Ga0209628, IMG submission 187285) | Cubitermes ugandensis P4 segment gut microbial communities from Kakamega Forest, Kenya - Cu122 P4 (SPAdes) (version 2) | ecosystem: Host-associated > Arthropoda: Insects > Digestive system...
TGGGCTCCCACTGGATGGATTTTCATGAAATTTTATATTTGAGGATTTTTTTTTTAAATCTCTCAAGAAGAATCAGGTTTTATTAAAATCTGACAAGAATAACAGGTACTTTACATGCAGACCAATATACATTTTTGGTCTTAGAATGAGAAATATTTCAGAAAAAAAATTGCAGAGAAAATCAGAACACACATTTTATATTCAATAACTTGTTTTCAAAAATCATACCATTTGTGAGATAGTGTGGGAAAATATGGTAGAGCCAGGCAGACCATAGATGATAATATTGTGCATGCACATTACATGCTGGATATCTAAGGCTACAACTGTACACTCAGAATGTGTAATATATATTGCTTTTCTGCTCCATTGATGGTTGCCCAATTGCATCTCAATGTTACATTATACATACTTTGCCTGTCTTGTCATTATTTTCATGATACATTGATGATATTTTTGACAGTCTCCTTTTTTATTCTTCATGCTCCACAAGTATTTTCTTTTGTCGTTGCTTACTCTTTTTCTAATAAGATTTATATGTTTTTTTCCTCACTTCATCTTTCCACCTACACTCAATTTGCCCATTGGGTCTTTCTCCTTCATTTTATATTATAATCCACTTATTCAGTTGAGTTTAACAATTTCAGCAAAGTATACATCTATGAAATAGTGGTTTAAAAACCAATTACAGTGTGTATTTTAACTATTTCCTTTAAGCATATGATATTGATGTTGCAGATGACTTAGTTAGACTTCGTGGTGTTCGCTTATGTTGCCACCTGCTTGCTCATCTGTCATCTCATTCACCACCAGCTCGTTTTCTTGCTTTACGAGAGTTGTTAGAAGGCTCTTTATTCCATTCACATTCACATCTGTTTGGAGCCAAGCTTCCATCCCAAATAAGAGCACCTAGGGAAGAAATCAAACTTCTTCATGAAAACCACAAACAGGTAAGGTAACAGTCTAAACAAAGCCATATAGATTTTCCTTAAAGAAAGAGGTAAATAGCCACATTTACCTGAATCCAAGACATGTCCTCTGCACCCATCCATCTCTAGCTGGCTGCTACCTAAGAAACAAAAGGTAATATTAAATTTTTCTGCTGTATACTTGACAGGCTTTGTGAGTCTTCAACTTTGAAACACTGAAAAAGAGTATTCACACTGGTATGAACTAAACTATGTAAATCTGTCTGCATGCATAATTACTGTGTCAAGGGAATACAAATTACATTTTCATTGGTGAAGAGCTCAGACATGTAGTAGATGGAAGGAGAGATGATTCTTTATAATTTACAAGGCACACTCCAAATGTTGGTTATGTTGTACTGTAAAAGATGTATTACCACCAACAGTGTTTAAACCTTCTTCTCTTTTCACCTGTCTACAATTTATATCTCTTTGCATAGCACTGGAAACATTTTAGGAACCCCCCTTGGTGTTGTGTTTGCCTCATTGGTAAATTGTTGGCCCTAGCACAGTTCATCATTAAATGATGTTGACCCCCCCCCAGAACAAGTTTTAAATTGTAGGAATAGTTAGAAGTGATAAAAAGCCATGTCTTTTTAGTGAGTTTTGTGTGTGAGCAGAAGAACCGTGTATGGTTGTGGGTAGGAAGATAATTGGTATGAAAGTGGTTATTAATGGATAGGATATGAGAAAGTGAACTGGATTTTGTCTGGTTCATGAGAGGGACAAGTGGCTGTGTCAGATGAAAGTGGGAGCAAACTTTCAGGTTGCATATACAATAGAGAATTCCTGTTTGCTTTTAAAGATGGGCTTTGGTCTGTGGAATTGGCATCTTACTTGAATTTTTGGTTAAACAACACCATATTTTTCTGAATGCTCTGTGCTGCTAAATAAGCCACACATTCAAGTTTTTAAGAATTGAACAGTAAAAAAGTTTATGTGAATTAATTGACATATTAAACTGTACATGTCTTATATAAGCACAGTTTATTTCTTTTGTCTTGAAATTCTAAAGTGACATTCTTTTACCTCTACTACAGCCTCATATTATCCAGAATTTGATGCCCTGCCATTTGGAAAGGCTTTTTCCCTTACTACTGTAATAATTTCTTGCAAAAATAATGCCATTCATCCCAACTGGTACCACAAGCCTGATCTGCTACTTCTTTCATATTCATATAATGCTTTTTCCATGTCAAAAGTAACTTTAACGTTTTCTACCAGCAGTACATTACATTTTTCTGCCATTTGACTTATTTTCAGTGTTTCATTGGCAGTGACAGTTCATACATACATGCCTTCTGAACTTATGTGTAGCGGTCATGTGTTTACTACATCACAGATGAACACTACACCTGCACTGCAGAATGTGGCTTTTTTTGTTGGTATGTCAAAAGAAAAGGTGAAGTTTTGAAAGTTAAGATGACGCTTGGAGTGAGTAATGTTGCCAACCCCAAAATGAAAGGACGTGTACTGTTTCCAACCTTGTTATCAATAAACTGCATGACTTTGCCAACCCCATCACAAGTAAATTATGTACCATTCCCAAGCTCATCATCAGTAAACCACAATTGCTCCATCACTTTCTACTTTTATAGTAGAAAATGCTTGGATTATACAAGATAACACAGCACTTTGTTAATGTAAAATTCATAGCAGAAAGGAAACCTCAGAAACACAACTGTTGAGCATGATCTTCACACTGATGGTCAAGGTGAATTGGAAGAAAGCACTAACAACATAGAGATTCTGGGTGATGCATTTACACACTTTTTACAGGAGCATGCTAGTAATAGCATGCAAGAAAAACTTTTGAAATGTACCTTGATTTGTATTTAACCCTTTGATGCTGAATGACCCATAAAGGTGTCATGCAGTGAGCCCTTTAAATTAGCCAAATGACCCATACAGGGGTACCAAACAGTGTGTGGAAGTTTGGAGGAATTTTGTTCACTCCTGTCTGAAATAGTGCAGTGTTCTGGTATGCTGCAGGACCATTGAAGGTCAGGGTTTTTCTGTGTAGCCAGAATGGATCCCCTCCACCTCCTAAACCCCTCCAAAAACCCTGATTCGTATGTCAACACATAGCAACTGTGCAGTTCTCTCCAGTGAGTAATGTTGTTGGATACACAGCTCGCCTTGTTTCTCGCTTGCCCTGCAGTTCAATGTGGGTTGAAATATCAACACTGGCTTATGTAACAAACTCTAGTTTTTGACCAGAAAGGTTGTCAGTGGCATACTGTACCCATAATAATTCAGAAAAATCTAATGCTCAAAAATTGGAGATATCCACAGAAATCAATGTTTACAGCTACAGTATGGCCTTCAGACATGCCTCTTGTAGTCCTGGGGTAATCTGTAGGGGTTGTGGGATAGTAACATTCAACACACAGTTGTCAGTCTACTAAAAACGTCTTGGGCACCCCCGAATAGCTGTAATTCATACAGCTGTTACAAGGTACCTTTAGATCTGTTTTGCTGTCACTGTAGAAAACGTTCATATCTAAGCAGCATTAGGTTACTGAACCTGTGCCCAGTCATACAGAGGAGTGTTAGTGTCTATTGCAATGGCTGGGATAAAAATAAAACTTGACGAGGAAGCCATCAGTGAAATTGTGGTTGCTGACAGAGTCTCTGAATCAGGTTCTGAGGCTAGTGTTTTAGAAGAAGAAGAAGAAGAAGAAGAAGGAGGAGGAGGAGGAGGAGGAGAAGGAGAAGGAGAAGGAGAAGGAGGAGAAGGAGAAGAAGGAGATGAAGGAGGAGGAGAAGAAGAAGAAGAAGAAGAAGAAGAAGATTACCAACCTGGGGACCGCCTCAAGGAAGGAACACAAATACTCATCCTTTTGTCAGACCAGCAAAAGGTGTGTAAAAAGTGAGGCTCCACACATCAACAAAGACAGCTCACCACTGTCTGTGTTGATGTTTTTCACAGAAATTTTTCATCTGCTGTTTGAACAGACCAATGTGTACCACCAGCAACACTTAGACAGACAAGCCAGACCTAGCCACCGACTGCCTGACATTACGTTGCCGGACATGATGATTTTTGTTGCCTTAGCTCTGCAGATGGGACACGAATTGAAAGACACACTACATGACTACTGGTCAAGACTCAGACAGCTACATGCTCCATTTTACGGTGAGACCATGGCACGAGACAGATTTTTCCACATACTGCATTTTCTGCAATTTGCAGACATTTCACAGAGACCTGATGAAAGTGAAGAATATGACCAACTATGAAAACTAAGGACTGTCTTTGACAAGCTGAACGAGGCTTATGCTAAATTCTGTAACCCCTGGGAGCATTTGACAGTGGACGAGGTAATTGTAAAATTCAAGGGCAGGGTTATCTTAAGACAGTACATTCTAAAGAAAAGAAAACATATCAGCATCAAAATTTACAAACTCTGTGATGAATAGGCTATACGTATGACATGAGAGTGTACTTGGGTAGAGACTCACACTTCGCCACTGACAACATGACTGCAACACACACAACTGTTAGACATTTGACTAGCAAAGTTGAAGGCTTAGGACACAAAATATTTGTGGACAATTTCTTTTCATCCCCAAGACTTTTTGATGACTTGGAGAGACGTAAAATATATTCATGCGGGACAGTGCCGCCCAACAGAAGAGACATGCCCCTTAACGTTGGACCAAAACAACTGAAGTTGAAAAGGGGTGATGTAAGGGTGAGGACTAGGAGCGGTTTGACCGCATTAGTTTGGAAGGACAGACGAGAAGTTTACATGCTGACAAATATGGACCCACCACCAGCAGAAGGAAATTTTTGTGACAGTAACCACGCCATGAAACCTCACATTGTGGAATGGTACAACCAGCACACGGGTTATGTCGACAATTCTGATCGTATGGCTAACAGCTATTCGATGAGTCGATGTACCTTCAAGTGGACCACGAAATTATTTTTCCACTTTCTGGATCTAACAGTACTCAACAGTTGGATACAGTTATCTTCATGTGGACTAAATATACCCACCAAGATATCAGGCTCCTTCTGGTGAGGAATTTGATTGAGGAAGCTGCAAAGAGCCAAGATCGCTGCACCCCCAGATTGGTTGGAAGACCAAGTTCGGGCGCAAAAATGTTTTGCGCCTTGAGAGTTGCCATAACAAGCACTGGCCAGCGAAATCATCGACCAAACGTCACTGCCGTCTTTGTTCTTCTCGTGGCCAGAGATAGGGCACAATTATAAATGCGCCAGATGTGATGTGGGCCTGTGTGTGGTGTCTTGTCTCGGGGAATATCACACCAAAGTAAATTTGTAAATCACCCTCGTTGTGAATTATGTGTGTTGTGATAAAAGAGTGATCCAAGGTGCCACAGACCTTCTGCAGCAACCAGAAATATGTGAGTAATGAACTATTTACACCATATTTTATATAATGCATGCGATTCACAGGCCTAAATTTATTATAAAAATAGGTGAACATTTTTTCCCGAATTAACGAATTCATAAGCAGAGTGCAAAATTTTATTTCATTAAATTTGAAGGAAAAGTCTATGAGATATGCTTTTTTTTTCTAAGAGTGTGCAATAAAATTTAAAATCTCCAGTAAAAAATTCCAGCAAGCAGCCTTGCTTGGAGGGATTTAATTCCGGTGTCAAAGGGTTAAACGAGATTGGAGTTAAGCTGTTTTTATATTTTACGAACAGGTTTTTATTTTTCATTATTATACTTTTTTAATACATTGAATTGTCTCCAGAGTACCAGTGTAATGCTAGCACAGCGCCACTCATCTGTATTCCATGCTGGGGTAATTGGTGATGGGCCAAGGAAAACTGTACCTAACAAGTCTCCAGAACTTGATACGGTGATGCACAGGACACAGTTACTCATTGAAGTCATAAAGGCATGCTGTTCAGCTGGTGGGACAGGTATATTTGTGTTATAAATACAGTGGTACTGAAATTGTTGGAGGCTAACAGGCAGTAGGTTACTGACTGTGTATACCTTGATGGTGTTCTCTCTCTGTCTCTCTCTTTAATATTAGAGGTGCATGGTTTGAAAAGTGAATTTATTTAACATTGTGGTGGCTTGTACCACCTTTACATAAATGGCTCATTGAATTATACAAGCACTTTAGAGTTCTTTGGTATTTTGGCCTGAATTGTACTTATTGTGCTGATCCCAGATGATGTGGATGATGCTAGGTACATTGTTGACATAATCACTGATGATAGAGCTGAAGTACTTGGAAAAAATCCTGGCTTGCTGCCACTTTGTGTGCACTAAAAATTTATTTTAAAGTGCCCGGGATAGAGTACATCCTTGTGCAATGAGAAGGCAGTAGTTGAGAGCTTTCTGAGCTACAGCATTCCATTAGTTTTGAAGAGGTGCTTGGTAACCATGTGATTTGATAAATTACTTTCACTTTGTCGCTTTTTGTACTTATAATTCCCATGGAACCAATTTACAATGGCCTGCTCCATTCATTGTCACTGGGGGCCTGAAGGAACACTGATTGTTTGAAAGCACTGGGGTTGATGTTTAGTGCATCAAGAATACAACTAAGCCTAATCACATACTTGTAAACTACCCTGCCGTTCACAATATATTGTTGAATTGAGGTTTTTCTTATAGTTAGGAGACCTGACACAGACTCTTCTGATATATACGACCATAACCTTACCTACATCAAATAAGAATTTGGGGGATTTTAATGGTGCTAACATTTATGAATTCTTTCACATTGTCATTCACATAGAACACTAATTCAGGAGTGAAAGGTGAAGAGCATAATGAGTGTCATGGATTTGTTTCCAGGATCTGAAACTGGGTCAGAACAGTCAGCAGCCCCTGTATCCCTCGATTCAATTACGGCTGTGTCATTGCTATTAGTTGAACTAATATCTCCAGATGTAATGTACAATGGACTGCCTTGGCCAGAGGAAGAATTTTGCAAGGTACTTTTACACATGTACAAGTGCTGGCTGTATACAGTTTCCTGTTTAATATGACTGTTTTCAGTTTCAGTTTTTTTCAGTCCAACACATTTCAACACTTCGCATTCATTTTTTTCTTTTCCAATAAAGCCCCATGTAATAATATATAACCCTCACAGAAATAGCGTTTCTCATTAATGTTAAACTGAAATTAGTGAACAAAAATTTTGTGTATGTGACATCTGTACCTTGATTTAATACTGGTATTCACATAGCATTGTTGTTTATTCAAAGAGACTTGAAGTTTATACATTGTCTTGTCAACCTTGACCAAATGCAGGCAGTAGTGATGTGTATAAGCAACAGAACACTGTTATATATCTTTTGTATTCTCTCTGTAGTTCTACAGGTAATTTTAGCATAACATATATATAGTCTGTGTTGAAATTTTATGTAAGGCGTGATTATTTGCATATATGCTGTACACTTAGGTGTACTGGAAATGTCACTGCTGAAATTAGAACATGTATTGGCATAAAAAGGGAGAAAGCTAATTCTTATCAAATTGTATATAAGCTAAGAAGTGTAAGCCAATCTAAATGTGTAGTGCGGACAAATTTCCATCCATCTTGGAATTTGTAGAATTGTCTGTGAGTAAAATTATGCTCAAAACAGGGAAGTTGATGTGAAATGTGGGGCATGGTAAAAAAAAAACGTCTGAAAGGAGAGGATTTTATGTGCATGGTTTCAGCAAAGGAGATCCAAGAAAATATTTCGTAATTGACAGTGTTTTTGAGATTCATTTTCATTTGAAGTAAATTTTTGTACAGAGTAGTCAGAGTGAGATAATATGAGTAGATACATTTTTTAAGCAGTGGCTTGAATACTCATAGACTATGATTAAACTTTTGTTGATTGGTGGAAGGCTTGAATGACTTCATTTCTGTATAGTACACTTTTTTAATACCCATGGAGGTTGTTGCTCAGCACATGTACGTCATATCTGCAGCTTGTGCTTGTGTTGTGTTGATGTGAATTAGTCTGAAAGTTTTCCATGCTGACCACAACAAGTGTTAATACAGTGTAAGAATTCACTGTCAAGCGAGTAAGATTCAAATTCCTAAATAATGTCCTACAAGAAACTTCCCTGTTAGGGCCTACCATTATTCTACTAGAGTATAGTATAGTAGAGTATACCAGAGTACATAGGGTGGGAACTGAGGTGGACCTTCACCTCGACCATTTTAAATTTTTTGTGCAAACCTTTGCTGAAGCATTCATCAGTCCTGCACTTTGAACAAAGTGCAGTACCTTGCTGACGGAGATGTCAGCAAAGTTACCTGGTTTCAAGACATAATGGCCCAGATTCCTAAATCGTAATATCACCACTGTCTCAAAATCACAAAGAACATGTGTAGCCATTTCATTTGCCTTTTTGCATCTATCATACCCAAGGCTGTCTACCAACCCCAGTTGAAATAATGTCATTTTAAATGGCTATGTCCTATTAGCAACCCCATAATTATTCTTAGCTAGTTTCTGCTCAAGTTGAGTAATTCCCCAACTCTTTTAGCAAAGTGTCTTTTAAGAGAGCCCTTAGCCTGCCTTTGTCCATGAATGGACTGCCAGTACTTGTGTTTCCTGCTTGTTCAGCCTCTAATTACTCCCCTGGCAACCTTTGCACATATGCCTAGGGCAGGTTTACTTCCTGTAATACCATTCTTCAAAATTTCTGTTGAATGTAAATGTTTTCTATGTAAGTTTAATTTCTGTATGACATGGTGGAATGCACTCAGAATGAACTACTTTTAGATTGTCTGTTTCCATGAATGATGATACTGTCCTCATTGCATGGCATGCAGAACTTACTCTGGGGATAATACATTCCCAATTTAAGTTGTAATCAAATTGTAAACCAAGAAATTAGCTTTTCAGGAACTCTGCTCCATAGAGTCGGTTGGTTTGTTAGTTTGCTTGTTTGTATATTGATTTTTTAGTGTGTTCACTAATTCATTATTAAATTATATTTGTATCAAGCATGCCAAGTTCCAGGACACTTAGAGAACATTAAGTGAAATTTATTTTTAAAGAAGCACTTCAAAGTAATAGTTAAGTTACTTCCTGGGTTGAATGTAGCATGGATAATGCATATTTCCATATCTTTTATTATCTGTTGTTTTAATTATACATGACGCTTGTCCCCTACATTGCCAAGATAATCAAGAGTTCACCATATTATTATTTGCCAGTGCGTCTGTTTTTATAATTTTTGTGTCCATAATTCATTGTTGTGTTTTATAAATTATTCCGTTTTTGCTCCAAATTTTATAAGGGGTGGTATCACATGCACTTTTGTTTTCATTACATACTGCTGCCTGTGTGATACAGAGTCTCTTCCATAATTCAGTCACTGCTAGACATGCCGGACAGTTATGGATATCCTGAAGCTCCAAGCTGCCAAGCTGTGAAACATTCAGAATGTCTGTAAGATTTATAAATTTATGAAATGTCTTGCAGGTAACTGTTGAGCGAGACCTCCATATTCGAAGGTTGTTTGACGATATTCCGCTTATATGGCATCTGATGTCACTGGTAGCAATGTATCGTCCTGCACTTTGCTACTGCTCTGTTCTTCTCCGTGCTTTGATAGCAACTCTTCTGGCACAGTGGGGTTCAGCAGCTCAACGAGCACAACACAATGACAGATTGCTTGTAACCACAACACAAGTTCTGGAGTTGATGGCACTGGGACAACTCTTGCCACCTCCACTGTCAAGCCTGAGAGATGTGATACCTTACTTGCAGCCACAAGAGGTGTGTTTTGAGACTACAAAATTCATATATATCTGACATGAATAGAGTATTAGAGAAAAAATACGCACATTTGTTCATACACACTGGACATCACAGTATAGTAGTTAGAAGCCTTGCTTCATATTTTGGAGGTCCGAAATGCAGTTCCCAGCTTACAGGCAGTCCTGACTGACTGCATTGCCATTAAATTAACTTGTATGTTTTGAATTAAATATTTTTGCATCGTGTTGCATCTGACAAAGCAATGTCATTGTTATTGACACTGAAACTTATAAATATATGTTATTATTCAGGCAGTACTGTTGGGAGGAGCTTCCCTACTCTAATGCTTATGTTCATAATTAATGTGGCCATCACGTTAGAGGTCTGTCTTTTGTATTCATTTGTTGTGCATGTCTTTTTAGCCTTCACTTTTCATATGTGTTAAGTTCCGTTGTCTTATACCTTATATTCATTTCCACGCTTCAAAGATGCAAAGCTTCAGGTTTTTGCATCTGTGTAACTGAGATTTCCATTCTTCCGAGATACAACATTGTGTTGCGGGGTAACTGGTTCTGGAACCTCTTACCTGTTGACATGGTGTCATATCCCAGAAGAATAGAAACCTCATTTACTTCCCTCAGACATTTTTCCAGTAGTTTCTTCCGTGCAACATGTCTTCAGAACCTCATTTCAGAAGTTTGTATATTTTTAATCAGTATCTCTGATTACCTTAATTTCACATCCATACAAGCCAGCTGAGACTGCTTGTCTGTATAGAAGATTTTATATAGGTACCTCTTCAGGTTTTATAATTTAGAGGTCCTTGTATGTAACCATAAATGGAGTGGAACTTGAAAATTTTGATGTTCATATGGTATTTGTTGTAGAATTTGTTTATGACAAATTTGTTCTACTGATACACATTTTGCCTATCTTTGATTAACCTTTAACAACCTGTTTTTGCATATGCAAATGCACGTAAAAAAAAACCCCTAGAAATTCTGTTGTATGTTTAGGCAACAAGGAAATTTACTGCATTTGTAAGACATGGTGCATAATCTCGGTTTCATTTTCCATAAAATGTTATTTATTTCACAATTTTATCTTTCTCTGCTCAAATAATACTCATGTTTTTCATAAACCATGCACTAAAATTTAAATACCCAGTCATTTAAAGGTTATACCATAAAATTGTAACCTTCCAATGAATTCTGTAAAACAGGTAAATTTGTCATCTAGTTTAACTGCAACATTATCACCTATTTTACAATATGTGAAAACAATACTTGTACATTCAGGTGCACATTTAAAATCACAGCACTGCTAACAAGTGGAATAAATCTGTTCCTTATTCTCTGTTGACTGTAAGTAAGATCATAACATATGCAATGCGGTATGTGTCCTGCCATGTGGGGCTGCTGTGATTAGCATGTTACTGGCATGCCCTAAAGGTGTTCAGTGCTGTAAAGTAAAATAAAATGAAAACATTGTGTCATCATCATCATCATCATGTCTGGTACAGTCCAGTGTGCACCTTGGCCTCCTGCACAATCCTCCACTAATCCTGTTGATCGTGGACCTTTACTCACCAACCTTGGATGCTCTTCCTCCATATGTCATCCAGCATTTCCTTGGTCATCCTTGTTTCTTCCTTCTGAAAGTGTTATGTGCTTCCGACAAACTTATAAAGAAATATATTGAACACAATTTACTTTTCCGTGCTTTTTACAAATATTTGTAAAAAGCACGGAAAAGTAAAT
>Ga0209628_10003158_pt1 | contig 11435 bp, 6 predicted proteins | sample TergutCu122P4_FD_187285 | JGI IMG/M metagenome (GOLD analysis project Ga0209628, IMG submission 187285) | Cubitermes ugandensis P4 segment gut microbial communities from Kakamega Forest, Kenya - Cu122 P4 (SPAdes) (version 2) | ecosystem: Host-associated > Arthropoda: Insects > Digestive system >...
AGAGTGTTCCTTACGTTAAACTATACCGATATAACCCAAAACACCTATATCCAAAGTTGAACGGTTACGGAGATAATGGCCAGAGGAAAGTGTGGACATCTTGCATTTCCGCGTACTGTGCGTCTACAGCTGTAGGGCAGTAACCTTGAAAGTGCAATGCAGCCACCCCTCCCAGTAGTCATCCGACTGCGTGCGAAGCGTACGTTGGCTAGTTTTACGGCGCACGAGCTCCGCCCAACGCGATAAGACAGTACTTCATTGCTGCTAGATATGCAAGTGCAATGTAAAGTGCTTGGAACCCTAAAGACAACTGCGGCATTAGTGCGAGAGTTTTTGTAGTTCAATTTAATGGCTTTATGTCACTCACAAGTTACTTTGATGTTAAATACAGATATTAACATTACAGAAACCACATATTCCTGCCAGTTTCAATATATATTTGGTAATCAATAAGTGTGTGACAGCTGTCAAAGTTTCAAAATTCTCTGGCCATTATCTCCGTAACCGTTCAACTTTGGATATAGGCGTTTTGGGTTATATCGGTATAGTTTAACATAAGGAACACTCTCCCGAAGTATTTCACATTCCTCCTGGGACACCCTGTATAGGTATGAACTTCCTTATTTGTAAAACAGGCCCATTTAAGGCTGCAGCTCCAAGAAAGTCACTCTCACTTCATTCCTACATCTAAAAGAAACCTTATTTCATGATAATCTGTTAATGTGCTGAAGGAACACCAAATATAGCATGGTTGAAAAATGAGATACAGAAAAATTGCTGTCAATGATGTGTATCAAAGACCGAGTACCAAAACAGTGATGAAATGGGATTTGATTCCCCAGCATGGGCAGAAGGTTTTTGCCTTCTTCAAAGTGTCCACATCAGATCTGGGGCTTACCCGGTCTCATAATCAACATGTACAAGAGGCCCTTCACTGGGAGAAAAACAGCCACGGTATGAAGCTGACCACCTACCTCCTCCTAATACCAAGGTTAATAATGCACAAAGCCATACCTCCACTTCCTCATACAGACCATGTCATGGTGCTTAATTATGACACAAGAACAACTTGACAAATGAACAGAACATCTTCAAATTTAAAGAGGGAAAATCACAAATCAATACTTTGGCATTGAACTGTATTGTATTTCTGAATCAGATTAAAATAATCTAATAATCAAATGGTAACAGAACACTGCAAAGGAACTTTCAAATCAAGAAATGCTGCCAGATCTGCAACTTTCATTCCATATTAGTGGCAGTGCAATGGAGAATTAAACCACAATGCACTAAAATTGTCATGGGCAAGCAGCCATATCGAAGTTGGGTTAAAAATCAACATTTTGGAGACATCCTCTGTCACCAATATTGAGGCAATCTAGGTGACAGGATGGTGGAGTTAAATTGACCAGTCATCACTGGTACTAGGTGACAGGAAGATGGAGTTAAACTGAGCAGTCATTGCTGACACTTCAGTCCTGATACCCGGTTGCTTAACCCTGGAAATCAATCTCCCATCTACAGATTAGCCTTTGTTTGCCACTGTGTTAAGACCATCCTGGAGCATATCCATTTTATTGTTATTTAACCTCTCTGTCTCTAATATCTGGCAGTGTGCGATCACAGGAAGGTATTAGATTTGAAATGGGAGTCATGACCACACAATGTGTGTCTGCCTCTTGTCATGCTGTGTACCAACTGGAAAAGGACATAATATGCACTGACAGACAGGCAGACACACAGACGTACATATTACTCACGGTCATTCACCACACCAACCCTGATAATGGGAACAAAGCAGGTCTTCATTACATTGCTTTCTAACTCAGCTCTGATGCAAATGATTACTTGTTTCTGGTTCAATACTCGGTTGAGACCACTTTCTACACAGTAAGCAGCAAACATTGGGTTTACCCAAGATTTGGGCTTGCCACAGCAATGATGATGAAGGTTCCAGTATTCAAGTACATGAATCCATGCAGATTGGTTAGAATCAACTTACTGCTTTCTTTTGTCACATTTTGAATGCCATAACAACTGATGTATTTAAAATACATGCAGCAACCAACTAGGAAACCTCAAACTGAATGCTGAACAGGGTATAGCCACACTTTTCAATCTATCTTAGCTCACAGAACCCTAAGAAAGGTACAGAACTTACTGTCCACAATAAGTCAAATATAAAATCAAACACCAATGTTTATTTTTTATGTACATTACGTGCAAAAAATCAATGGCTAACCTCAAAATGATCGATAACCTGATTGTTTTGACTGACACATCAACCCTGTCCATGGCGAGCTCTGCTAACTGACTTGACTACAGAATCAGGAAGCTTCTGGGTTGAAGCAGCGATGGATTGTCTGTGTGCCATCAGTGACACAACAAATACTATCGAATGTTGCCACACGAATTTTAACTTGTACATACAAATTTAGGAGTGCCAATACAACTCTTCAGCCATTACATATTTTCATCTCTTGAAACCCCTGACACCCCTTTGCAAAACTGTGGGGTTCCATGGAACCCAGTTTGAGAAACACTGGAGTATAGGGAGATTGTAGTGTACTTGCTTGTCACAGAAGGTCTACACCTTAAAATCCTGTATTCAGCCCATATACTCACAGCTTAAGGCGATCCTTGAGGTGACCAATAATGATCTGCTGCGTGCTCAGCTGGCCCTTGAGGTCAGCAATGCGAGAATTGGAATGTCGAGCCATGTGATCTGATACAAGACGATCTAATTCTACTTCATGCTGCTCTTGCAGTAAGTTTAACTACAACACACAGAGCGATGCGTGGTTCAAAAGCAAGGTAAAGCAAAAGCTCCAAATGTTAACCTCAGTTCTCAATGAATGCAAGAGGCTAGCTTCATGTTCCAGCTGATTTATCACAAGACAAAGAGCCCCCAGTACACATTCACTAGAAGACTGGATAGGCCAAAGAGATGCCTGCCCCAGTTGTGCTGTCTGTACATGGTCACTTTACTGACTTAGCTAATGGATCATATTCAGACAACCAAAATAAGCATAAACTAAGTAAGTTACAGCATTTCAATCGATACAGTTACATCCATATAAAGTTCTATATTGTTATGACCTCTGAAAGACCAAGGAAAGGCATAAAAAATTTTAGTAAGGGAGGGAGTAATCTGCCCGATTCAAACCAGCTATCTACTGAATGCAAATCTGGAACATTACCGTAACACAAATCCATCTGGTAGAAAGCTACACGAACACAATTACAAATGTGTTTCATTTATTTACTTACTTATTTATATATTTATATACAGGGTGTTTCACGATTTGTGGGCGTTACTGCAGGAGGTGATTTCCTAGGTCTTTGTGATGAAAAAAATTCATATAAACATGTGACCGATTTTGGACAGTTACGGAGTTATGGACATTTTTTAATTCCCGTACACGCCCTCGTATGAACCGTGTCTTATGGAACCAGCTGGCAGGTGATGTACTCAGCTTGGTGGCTTATCATTTGCGGAAGCTGCAAGGAGCAACCTGCGCAGTTCACAACCGAGCAGCAGCCTGTGTCGCGGTCAGCGGTGGCATTTCCGAAAACCAGCTTTAAGCACAGATCAATTCAAATTAAAGGTAAATTCACGAAGTTAACTTTACATTTATACTTTAAATGTATCATGTATTATGCTGGTTTATTATCTTGTTCCATTTATTGTCAATAATCGTTACCTTCTATTCTAAGTTTCAAGCGGTCATAACTCTGTAACCGTCCAAAATCAGACACATGTTTATATGAATTTTTTTATCACAAAGACCTAGGAAATCACCTCCTGCAGTAATGTCCACAAAAGCAAGAAAATTAATGAATAATGATTTGGAAAAGCTGTGGAAGGAAGCATCATGGTCTAATGTGAGACCCTACCCCAGAATTTGCATGGAGAGTCTAACATGCATCAACCAGGATATGTGATGTCCTGGCCAAGATTCAAACTGAGCACCTTCCAAATAGTAATACAGAGTGTTCCTGCTTGAGTGAATGTGCTCAGTAGGTGTGTACATGTTCACAGGAGGAATTCAAAAGAGTACTCATCAGTCTATTCACAAGGGCAGATACTTGTCTCACTCACATCCTGCAGACATTTTCTCCACAAAGCATGGTAATTAATTTTTAGTAAAAGTACTGCTACACTCACATCCTGCAGACGTTTTTCCTGCAGACTGCAGTAATCTTCCTCAAGATGCAACATTTTCTCTCGCAACATGCCATTCTCTTGCTCCAGTCTCTTTAAATCTTCCTGTCGATCAGGAGAACTTGGCTCGAACCGTGATGGAACATACACCTTATTGCCTGATCGCTGACTAGTTTCATTCAGCTGTTCGTTGACTGCTGCTCCTCCTGTAATGTTTCAGAATCAGATTTTCTAGAGGTTACAAGTGTGGTAACAATGACACACTGCTCACTATCTGGCTTTTTTCTGCAGCACCATGGCCCAAGTTGGGCCTAGGTCACCTCATTGTTACAGTTTCTATATCACACATGCAGTAGGACTGCTCTTAATGAATGATCAGTCCATCGCAGAGGCTGCCACTACGTGCAAATACACACCAAACACAAGAGGCAAACATTCATGTTCTCAGTGAGATTCGAACCTGCAATCCCAGCAAACAAGTGGCTTCAGACCTACGCCTCAGAAGGCACGGCCACTGAAATCGGCTTATGTGGCATAATATGCATCATATGCTAGTTGCCATGATTCAATTATACTGGATACTTTGAATTTCAGTGAAAGGTTGGATACACATGTTTCTTGAACTGGACTACCCACGTTTATTTATGTGCACTCTGTATAACTTACTGTGATAGGCCCCCTGTAGGCTCACTATGTGCAAATTCAGTCACACCCAAAAATCAAAGCATCAGACAACCAAAGAGCTGCTGTTTTGGGTTACATGCAAATAAAGTAATTGTAATTGCAACCAGTCTGTTTGCAACACACTAAAAGGTCAATCCTGATATTTGTGTGCCAAACAAGATGTTAAAATCACAATTCAGTAAGCTCTGTCTAAATGTTTCAGCAGAAACATAACATTATTCCAACATGTGCTATGTATGTATTGCATGAACATAAACAAAAGCAATGCATTCAGTGCAAAGAGTAGTAAATCTCACACACAATGATCAGACAACTGTAATCACAAAATGCTACATGTCACAACTAACTACCATTATAACATTTAAACAGAATCTTCATAAATTTACTGTTCATTAACTGCCCCTGTTTACATTGTAACAAACAAATGTGAACCACATTCATATGAACTGCCATGTCTGGTGGCTCGGACACCCGACAAGTATTTTGCTGCTATCTGTCAAAGTTACGATTCCAGGCACCTAAGTTAACCTATGGGTTCAGGCCTCCCCACACAAATCCTACTGAACACCAACCCTAGCACATTACAAAAGGACTGCTTTATTTCTAGCTAGTGCTGCCATATGCAGTTGTCAGAACTGTGACAATGTCCAAGGTACAGCTCACCCCACAACAGGCCATGAAGGCCAAATGAGGTATTAGATGGGGGTGTCACAACCCAGCCACTTTATCCCCATGAAAGAGAAATGGCACCTTTGCACAGGAAGCTGGGTGGGCCCAGGACCTGTATGGACGGGTGCAGAAAATCTCACCACCACCGGAATTCGATCCGCGGACCATCCAGCCCGTAGCGAGTCATCAAGACAATGGCATCAATTTCAGATCAATAAAAGTACAAGAGTTTTATTCTTGACACAAGGCATCCTGCTGTGTACATGAAGAATTATTTCTATCTAGGCAGCAGTTCAAAATGACCAATTTTATCAGACAAGTGATGACTTATACAAATTATTATAAATTACATTTTCTTTTCACTGGTATGAACTCTCAAACCTACAATGTTGTCCATACTATATATCAATTGCACCAAATATACTAACTGTATTATGTATTACTTTTTGGTTATATTACATTCTTACGCATTTCAATCACGGTGTATGCGGAGTTATTCTAAAAAAAAATATCTGTGAACTATTCAGGAACTTATTATTTAAAATTAAAATTCTTTGTTGATCTTCATGTAATATTATACAAAATACGGCTGTTGTACCATGTTCCCTATTCTTCTCTTCTTATTCTCTTTTTAGCCTACCGTTGAAACTGAAAAACATGTTTTCCAATAAATTAGTTGTGCTGCACTGTTTCCTTGCTTGAAACAATTCAACAGCTCATTCTTTTATTCTTTATTTATCTGTTTATTGAATTTCATCCTTACAAGTGAGATGAAGGTCATACGTGGGAAAAGAAAACTGACTTTTAAATTTGAACTGCTTGCAAGTAGAATGCAGCCCGCCCCCTGAGGATCAGGGCCTGGACATGGCCAGGTGCCCCATGCCACATTATCTATGCCCCTGGTCAACATATTCATTCCAGTAATCATGAAATGAGTAAAATAATGAGCCTCCTTTCAGAGCACAATAAAACAGCCATCCCAACAATCCAATTTGTTGACCCCTTTCAGACAATCTTATGTTTCTATACTTTCAACTGCAGTTCGAAGGATAACTTAAGGAGCTAAATGCTTTAAAATTCACAGCTCACAATAGGCACTCATAAAAGTGATATTACCCAGCATTCTTCCAAAAATATGTCTCTGCATGCTGCATAGCCTGTAGTGGAAGAGCATAAACAGGGATGGAAAGACACCAGGCAACTGAAAATTCCAAGTTGGCTACAGAAGGTTGCACATCAGGAGGGCAATATATCTCAATATATTTACCTTAATGTCCAACTTCGTTCCGCCTGACTCCTACAAATTTTAGCTGCTCCTAGGAGTTTCAGGCATTTTTCCATTCCTAAGAATGAATCAGTGCAATTACCTTTAATAATCTGAATATTAAAATTGCTTCAGTGTGGATATCAGGAAATTTGCATTCATTACAATAATTTCTCCACATACAGTCAACCCCTGAAACAGGAAACTCCCCCAAAACAGTGTCATCCTCACTTAGTGCTCATGAATATCTCTGAACTGAAAATCCCTACTACCCTCAATATTGCATCACTCCCACTACCTTCCATCTGCCAAAGACTTTAGTAAAATAATGTGCCCATAATGTCTCATATAGTGCCATGTTGTAAGCTATTTAAGGAGAGGGGATAGTGTGGGTTGCAATTTCTGCCTGGCAAAACAGCATGGGTACAAAAACATCTTATCATCTACACACTACAAAAATCTCTTTTCAGCTGTTCTAGCAGCTGGCATATTGGTGACTGGTATTTCTCTTTCACTTGCTATTCATTCAAACAGGTACTGACCTCATAACCCTGGCTTCCTTCTATCTACTCTGTCCCAATTGCTCACCCACATAAATATCATGTTATCAGTTCTGTACTGCCAGAAGACAGCCCAGAGAATTTCCAAATCACAGAGTATACAGAAGCAAAAATTCAGCTCTTCAGTCACCATTAGATGAATGTAACATTACAGAAAAGTTAAGGTACAGTTCAACCTATAACCTGCCATGAAGGCACAGAGGAGGAGTAGAAACATAGTTGTACTCCTTCTTTAATCTTGGTGCTAGATAGTGGACGGTGATCAATGCTACATCCCGTCCACTTTACCCCCGGGAATGGCACAGTACCCACTGTATACAATCTGGGGCGGGCCCCAGGGCCAGTCTGCACGGATGTAAAAAATCTCGCCCTCACCGGTATTTGATCCCTGGACCATCCAGCCCAAAGCAAGTTGCTGTACCACCTACACATAATATTACAGCAAAGATTTTAAGTAGCCTAACTCAATATTTTACCAGTGAAGTATGAGGAAATGAGGCAGTATTAATTGTTAGTGAAAAGGAGTTTTGTGCTCATAGCAACTAATTTACTGTAGCTTCTGAGAAGAATACAGCCAACCAATTCTTATTATGGGACAAACCCGTCAGTCAATGCTGTGTTGGTCACATACTGAGTGAAAAAAATACGTGGGAAAATCTAGCAATTGCTAACATGAAAAGGAGAAAGATGCACAACACGAAAAAGTGCAGAAAGCATGAGCACTAGGGATAGGGCAGTTACATGCTAACAATGGCACAGTAACAGATGAAGTTGTTAAGTAAATGGTGAAAACATCCTGCATCTATTGTACACTTCTTCTGACATGTTCTTAATTTGCAATTAACATCTTTTTATCATTTTAATTAAATTTAATGAGTTTGAAAAGTTGCAGTCCTTACACTTTACCAAGAGGGCAGATTCATCCCTGCATGAAGGCATATAACATTTTTCTTTATTGCACATTAAACATATAAAAATATTTCAAACTGAGACACAGTTTAATAAGATCTATATTTTAAATTATATATGGTACAAACATTATACAAGGTGTCATAAAAAGTTTAATGAAGTTGTATTTCAAAATAAATTGATATGGCCAAGAAAAAAATTAATCAGACAAATTAAAATGCATGCAACCAATTTATGAGTAAAATTACATCAAAATTTATTCAGTACTTTGAGAGATGAAATATGTGGGCAGACAGACATTACCTCCCCACTCTAGATTTATTTCATGCACATCATGCAGACAATGCATAGAAATGTATGGCTTCAAACCAAATAACCTACCCTTAACTGCTGGAGGTCTAGGAGGAGTTATGCCAACCCCTAACTGACGCTCTCTCTCCTTCTGCAATCTGCGGTTGGTCTTGACAGATTCATCCAGATCTCTGCGGATTTTCGCCAGTTCCTTATCCTTGGATGCCAACTCCTGTTTCAGGCCTCGTATTGTGGCCAGCAGATGTGCATCTTCACGCACAGCCAGTGCATTAGCTGGTGGTGCTCCAACAGCGATCACCATAGGTGGTGCTGCCCCTCGTTTACTTGGTTTTGTTTCTTGTACAGGCTGTTCCTCTGCCTTCTTCTCTGCAGCTTGTCTCCACATGTGTGCCTGATGCTTTGCAGATGCCAACTGAAGCTCCAAGTCTGATGTATGTTTCTCATACCTCAACTGTAGATAACAACAGAACCTAAGCAATTTGTATAATAATATTAACAGTCCCAACATCAGACACAATTGCAGCATTTAGTGAGAATAAACTAATAAGCAGTAAAACTTGTAGGAATCTTCCTGCATTATCATGGATATTTTGCATTTCAGCTTGAATACATCTCTGCTAAGAAAACCATTAATGTTTTAAAGTACAACAGTTACTATACTGTACCATTTACATATTAAGATTTCAAGAACTCTGCATTTTCCAGAACACATGTACACTCACTCACTCACACTCATGTTCATGCACCAACATATACACAGTGCCTTTTTTTTTTCATGCTTGACTGATAAGTGTCAGACTAACACTCTGCCTGATGCTCTGCCAGCACTGTATCATATGCCACGTGCTGGGAAGGTTTAACAGTTGATGACAGTAGCTAGACAAATGATCACAGTGATAATAACCTTTAGAAAGTCTAAAAAAAAAACTCACTAAAGCATAGGGTGGGCACTTATTGATCAAGTAGGAAAACAAACTAAAAAATTCAAACTCAAAGGATATGAGAAACTTTTTTTAGTCTCCTTAGTTTAATATCCACAACTCAAAGGGATCTGCAGGTGCCTTCTTCAGGTAAAAGTTGCTCAGAATGCTGTAAGTGTCATAACTTTGCCATAGAATATTCTACAGTGGAGTACTCCATAACATTTGCCTGTTAATGTTAACTGCCTGCATTATGGAAATTGGTATGGGATGGATAAGTAACATTTGTGGAAGTCATGACAACCATCCAGTACCTTCATGGCCTGGAACTTGTCCTGCATCTCCCTGATGCTTGCTTGTGCATCCATCTCACTTTTGGCTAGCTCCTGCTCTAATTGCTGCACTCGGTTCTCAAGGTACTTCAAACGAGGTGACAGATCTCTTCCCTCACTGTTAGCTGCCAAAATTAGTGCTGAAATGGAGTTTGGATGGTTCCGTTTCAAGATGCTTTCCATCTCCTTCACCTACAAATAAAGTGGGGTACAAACATTTTTCAAATATGTTCTTCGCTTTTTTTTAAACTTCACTGCCAACAGTGTTGATATACTGCACACCTAAATCTGTTATGCTAAAGCTGGTTAGGCAGCACAAGGTCAGAAATTATTTTTCCTTCTATTTCATTAAATATATTCAAATACTGAAGTTCTCTGTTATAAAAGTTGTAGACCTCAGCAAGTACACTAATTCTCTGCAAGACAAGTAAAATCTGATAACATTCAGTTCAAGTTCTACAGAAAGTAAGGATTACAACTTGCTGCTACAAGCTACAACTCTGCTTGGTACACAATACCAAGTTCAATATAAATCAGCTGATTAATGTCAGACACAAACTATATGGACAACATGAACTAGGCAAAGTGTGTTAATTTTATGCACTTGCTGCATACAATTTATGTAAATATGCTTTTTAAAATCAGAAGAGGAAGGCTGCATTGCAAAACATATTCTAGTCACTCAAATAATTCTTCTTTTGGAAATCAAGCTGCTTCACAATCTTTATCAAACTACGTAACAAAATTTAATAATGTTTGTGTTCATCTTGGTTTTTTGTGTTTCCTGGTGACTATACATATATCAATGGTATGTACATTTCAGCAACTAACTGTACCGAAATAACAATATTAACATTAACACAGATTATTATTAACAATATGGAATAACGCATAATGTCAACATATGTAACTCCAAAAACATTGCAAGATCTTATCAACATAAAGAAAAGGACATGTTTGCCATTGTTATATGTGAACTAAGCAGTAAGACCTCACTCAAAAGTGAATATTGGGACATCCTTGCTGTTTGTAACTTGACTTATTTCATCAACCTGAACCCCCAATATAATTGCCCACCATTTCTGTATCACATCAACTGCGTTTATCTCTTCACCATGGCTTCAATATTCTGATGAAAGTATCCCCCATGTTCTTCACACACATATCATGCAAACTTAGTCTGAAGCAGTCCAGGTGATTCAAAAGTGTACTTTCACAAACATTCTACAACTCATTAATATTTGCCACAGGTTCTATGTAATTCTCATTCCTACTGCTATCAAGGAAGCCATGCACTACCAACCAAAAGGCCTGCCAAGCATTCCTTTCCATAGAAGTCACTATGTCTTCCAATTCCAGAGATTGTAGCGTGTCATATTTGTAGTCCAGTAAATACACATCCTTCACTTCTGCTTCAGACATCTGAGGAAACGTAATGCATATAGAGCAACGCATTTGACAAGCTTTGACAAACTGCTTCACATGAAGTGCTGGCAGCAAGATCTTGACATTGCATGTGCCTGGAGTTGAGTGTTTCCTGGCTGGCCATTCTCTTTGGACTTAATGCTGGTCAGATGCTCTGGTGTACCAAAGACAGAGGAAACAGGAATACCTGGTCTG
>Ga0209628_10003159_pt1 | contig 11424 bp, 11 predicted proteins | sample TergutCu122P4_FD_187285 | JGI IMG/M metagenome (GOLD analysis project Ga0209628, IMG submission 187285) | Cubitermes ugandensis P4 segment gut microbial communities from Kakamega Forest, Kenya - Cu122 P4 (SPAdes) (version 2) | ecosystem: Host-associated > Arthropoda: Insects > Digestive system...
CCCTGCGCCGTATCGACAAAAGTGACGCCGAGCCTCAACGCCTCCGCGACGACTTCCGCGCTTTTTGCCGCCGGCATATTTTTTTGCGCCGGCCCCATCGGCAAAGCTCCGAAACACAGTTCAGTCACTTCGATCCCGGTTGATCCGAGTATGATTTTTTTCATAATTCTGGCAACTCCTTTATTTTTTATAAATAAAATTTTTTTGTTTTTACCCGAACCTTTTTTTAATTTATGTGTCTTATATATTAAACAAATAAATTTACGGGAGGGATAGGCGTGATTAAAAATTTAACTGTTGTATTATCAATACTGATTTTGCCGTTTTTATTAATGATTTTTGTAAAATTATATAAAAAACATGAAATCAATATAAACAACAAAATATTATTCGCAGTTTCTTTAATTCCGTTTCTTTGGGGACTCAAAAACTGGTTATCAAAAGACGGATATTATATCTGGAGATGGTTTTTGAACCCCTATAAAACCGGTATTCCGTTTACTGCCAGCAAATTACTCGCGAAACATATTTATTGGAACTTTGTGCTTGCGCGATACGCGATTATAACAATTATCTTAATTTTTGTTATTTTAAATTTAAAAAAAGAAAAAGAAAACAAAATAAACTGTGCCGATTTTTTGCCGTTTAATTTTATTTTTATCGGGATATATCAAACTATGCGCAATTTAGAGGGCTTTCATGTGATTATGTATTTGACTAACGAACCTCCGATTTTAGAACATCTCGAAATGATGCTTAAAATCTTCGGGTTGTTTGCACCGTTATTTTTCGGGATTCTGTGCGTTTTGATAACTATGTTAATCTGTTTTTTACGCAACTGCCGGTTGCTAAATTTCCAAGTTTAGTTGGTTGTCATTTTAAAAAATCTTTGGTATAATGGTAATAATAAATAAACAGGAGGTATTCAATCATGCACATCGGCAATAAAATTCAGGAACACAGGGAAAAGAACAGGTTATCACAAGAAATGTTGGCGGAAAAACTTGGCGTTTCAAGGCAATCGGTTTCTAAATGGGAACTTGATCAATCCCTGCCGGAAATTGACAAGATCGTAGCTATGAGCAAACTCTTTAACATTAAGACTGACGAATTGCTTATTCCACCACCGCCGCCATCAGTTGAATTAAGAGTATTTTCGCCTAAAACATATGAAGACGCGGATAAAATTATAGAAATGGTCCAAGAAAATCAAACTGTGATTATTAATTGTGAAGATACGGAAGAAGAAGTAAAAAAACAGATTATAGATAAAGTTACTGTCGAAATTGAAATTATCGGCGGATACATTGGCCGTATTGCCGCTTATACTTATATTTGTTGTCCCCCTAATATCAGCATAGACGCAAGGCAAGTATACAAAGCTAAATAAAAAAATCGGAGAAAAACACCTTAAATATTTTATATCCGGTATAAAATTATTCCAGATTGCAAATACTGTTTATGTAAAACTAATTAGAAATGAGCAAAAGTCAAAAAGTCATCAAAATTCGACCACCCCGCCGTCGCATTCAACAACTGTTCGCCAACTTTACTGCGTTCTGCGACGGCATCCCTCCCCAGAGGGGATTTTAACAAAACGTTGGAAGTTAGGGGAAATTCCCCTCTGGGGAGGGGTGGCGCGCGAAAATACGACATTGGTTAGTGGAACTTGTTTTATTTCGCGTGACGGGGTGGTCTCTTCCAACTTTTGCTCATGACTATAAAACTAATAAAAACCGAGGTATAACAAAATGGGAGATAAACCGCATAAACCGTTCCCCGATAAAAAACCGGCTGAAAAACCCAAAGTCGATGATTTTTACCCACATATATCAAACACAGCCTCCGCGAACGACTTCACGGGAATGACGAACGCGCCGCCTCAAAACGACGAAGAACGCGAATCATATGAAGATTTATTTAATATCAGGGATTCTGAATAGGTTCTTCAGGCCCGGCGACATATCCCCCGTCTATCATGGCGATAAGCGACAGCAGCGCGCCCCAATGGTAAAAGCTGTTGCTGTATTTCGAGTCGCAGCCCATGCCTGTGTCGCCGTGATAATTTTCGTGGACATGGCCGTTTATGTTCCATTCTTTTAATATCAAATTCTTCGACTTCTCCGCCAGAACATTGCACGCGTCTGTCAGCCTGTGTTTTCTTAACGCAAGATAAGCCAAAAAATTCATCGGAGCCCAGATCGGCCCGCGCCAGTAATTCTGTTCGGGATACGCGGGGTCGTTTCTCGCGATCGACGGCATCATAAATTCGCCGTAAAATTCGTTTTCGTTGAAAAAATGTTCTTTTACTATACGTTCGCATCTCTCGCCGCTCACTTTGTCGCTGAATAAAGCGTAAAAGTTTGTCGGCGATATTCTTTTGCTGAATTCGCCCGTGTCCGTGCGTTTGTTTAAATACATGCCGAATTCGCCGTCCCATAAATTTTCGAGCCCGTTTTTTGAGAGTTCCGCGCGTTCTTTAAGTTCGACAGATTCCGTTCTACCGATAACTTCGGCGAGTTCGGCTAACGCTTCGCAGTCCATTATATATAGCCCCGTCAGCCCGACGTCCGCAAGCCGCATTATATGTTTATCTTCGTCAAAAGGCATATCGTCGTACATGGGCGAATTGTCGAGGCCTGACTCAAGTTTCGCGCCGTCGGTATTATTTACCGAAGAAATTTCCCAATGCCGCCCGTATTTCGCCTCGTACGGATCTGATCCCCAGCACATACTTCCGTCGGGTAAACGGCGGTGATCCGCATACCATCGATTCCATACAAGCAAATCGTCGAATAAATATTCCACGATCCATTTTTCCCGGTAACGCCGGTAGATTTCTTTTAACGCGAGCGAACCGACGGGCGGTTGTGATCTGTCGCGGCTTTTGCCGTCGTTGACGCTGCCGAAGTTCGGGACAAAACCGTTTTCGGTTTTTTCATTTGTGATTGCGATTAGATTCGCATATGCGAGATTTTTGTTATCGGGCATCGCAAGCATGGCGGCAAAATACGTGTCCCAGCAGAACAAAACATATCCGCTCCACCATTTGCTCCACGGGCGGCTCACCGGAGAACAGATCCGATCGTTTTCCGGTTCGTATATCGTATCCCACGCAAGGCAGGTTCTCATGGCGTTATATGTTTCCGCCAAATTTTCGAATTTGTCAAGTTCGTTTTTGATTTTTTCTTTTTGCTTTTGCATGATATCTATTAATTCGTCGGCTTTTATCAATTTGCCCGTCGAAACGGCAACCGTTCCCGACAATTCTACCGCAAGATACGGGCATTGAATCCCTGTGTTCAGTTCTTTTATCGGTTTTCCGTCAGAAAAAACTTGAAATTTACGTCCGGGCGCCGTTCCGTATAAACAATCGCCGTTTATTTCTACATAACCGGGTTTGTTCCAGAGGATCGCGGCAGAAATCAGCAGCGCCGGCGGGGTTTTGACAATATTCACAGGCGTTATCAAAAGAAATTGATCGCCGTCGATCACCGCGCTTTGTATAAATATTTCATGACCGTGTGAATATAATTTCAGCTCAGTATATGTCCCGTCATAACTGCGCGCGCCGGGATGGATATTATCATGCCCAATCATTGCTTCTGTCAACAGCATGCCTTTTCCGTAAGCGCCGTTATAAAATTTAAACCCGAGACTGACCGCAAAACATTCCGGCATACATACATGGGTCAATACGTTGTTGTTATAATAAGTATTAAATCCTTTAAACATTTCTTCTTTTAATTGCGTTATACTCATAAATTATTACCTCTTTTCTGATTTTGTTTTTATATATAATTTATTCTAAATAATTTTTTCAAATCCTTTTATTTTTTATAAATATATAGTATAATTATAATATAGAAAAATAAACTTGTCGGGCAAATTAAAATTTATAAATATTATAGATATTAAAGGAGAAAAAATCATGGAATATATCATTCCGGGGAAATATGCCCTGAAAATCGACCGCGACAGAATCGCCGAGGCACGCGACCGCTGCACAAAATATTATAACAAACAAAAAGTTGACAGATTACCTTTCGGTTATCATTCAGGCACGCCGAACTGTCCGAATTATTCATACGGCGAAATCATACGCGACGTAGATAAACTGATCGAAAAAACAATCGCATCCATAAACGCGCAAACTGAAAGCTTCCCCGACACGGATTATCTGCCCTATCTCGGCATGGCGCATTTGGGACAGGGAATCGTGGCGTCGATGTTCGGTGCGGAACAGTACATAGTCGAGGACAATCCGCCGTTCACAAACGGCAGGGTTATGAAAACGATCTATGATCTTGATAAAATCCCGCGAAAAATAAATCCCGAAAAAGACGGATGGGGCCCGAAATTAAAAGAAACTTGCGAAAAATTCCTTGACGCGGTTCAGGGCGAAGTCCCCGTACTGGTAAGCGACCATCAATCCACATACGGGTCGGCGACAAAAATATGCGACAACGAAGAATTAATGCTCGCTATGTATGACGAACCGGAAATGGTTCACGAATTTTTTGATATTGTCACGACAGGCATTGAAGATACGATAAACGCTATGGAAAAATGGTGCGGCGCCGACCGCTTGGTCAAAAACGCACAGGTTGCGGCGCCCGGCAAAAACGGGGTTATCATATGGGACGATTATATTTCGGTTGTAAGCCCTTTTTTACATATGGAATTCTGCGCGCCGTATAATCTGCGCCTGTTTGAAAAATACGGGGCTGGGCATTTGCATACCTGCGGGCCGTATTTCCCGGGATATATGGACGCATGCCTGAAATGCAAACCCAGATCGCTCGACCTCACTATCATGCGCGGAATGGCGCGTTCAAAAGAAGACATGATAGAATTCCGGCGTATCACGAAAGAAGCGGGGATTATTTTGATGGGCAGCCCCGATTATACTTCCGAAAGTATATTTAACAATAACTGGGGAATAAAAGACGACGAATATATGCATTACATGGCGGACGGGGGCCTATTTTATTCCGAATGGGGACCCAAAGAAAACGGCGAAGCAAGAACAAAACATTGGCAAGACCTCACGCGCGATCTTGTAAATGTATGGTGATATCAGTGCAATCAATACAATCAGTACACTTTCGCTTCTTCCAAGCCGGACATAACGCGCGCCGCGCCTTCGGCCAACGCTTCCATTTCATATTCGCCTTTGTAAATCAAAATTTTTGCAAACGGGCCGACTCTTTTTGTGACTGCCGGGACGATCCAGTCTGATTTCGCCATACCTCCGGTAAGTATGACCGCGTCGATCGGTTCGCCCCCGAAAGCCGCCATGTATCCCATTATATAAAAAGATATGCGGTACGACATTGTATCGAGAAGAAGGGCTATGTTTTTATCGCCGGCCGCAAGGTCTTCTATTTGAATCAAATCGACCATACCGGTATATGCCATGATACCGCCGCGCGTGGATAATTCGAGATACAGTTCTTCCTGAGATTTTCCCGACGAAAAAATATATTTAAGAAGCTGCAAGTTAGGCAGCTGTCCCGGTCGGTCAATACAAAAAGGGCCTTCTTCCGCAGGGCTGCACGCATCGACCATACGCCCTTTTCGGTGTGCCGCCACGGTTATCCCGCCGCCCATATGCGCAACGATAAAATTACATTCTTCGTATGGTTTACCCAATTCGCGCGCCGCGTAACGCGCGACGGCTTTATGGTTGAGCGCGTGGACTTTGCAGATACGGCGTATATCCGGATGCCCTGTTATATAACTTTCCGGCATAAATTCGTCAACAGAAACCGGGTCTGTATAATACACAGGCTTATTATAGCGTTCCGATAAGATTTTTCCGCAGAACGGGCTTATATTTGCGGCATGTTCTCCCCAGCGCGAATATTTTAAATCGTCAAGCAACGCGTCGTTGACGGAATATGTCCCGCTTTCAAGGGGTTTGCAGAATCCCCCGCGGCAGGCTATAACGTCGATTTTGTCAAAATCAACTTCTTTTTCGGCTATGACTTCGTCGATGGCTTCCATACGAAAATCGATCTGGTCGTAAACTTTTGGGAACGACCGGATTTTTTCGGGGTCGTGGCGTTTTGTCACGGACCATATTTCTTTGTCGTCTTCAAACAAAGCCACTTTCAAACTCGACGATCCCGGATTTATAACGAAAATTCTATACATTTTTTTATTACTCCTAATTTTATGTTTATGTTCTTTATATTTCGGTTTGGGTGTTAAATTGCATCTGATAACAGCAATTCTCTCTGTCAAATCTGAACACTTCCCCGCATTTTTCAAAGCCGTTTTTATCATATAAAGCCAAAGCGGCATGATTATATTTATAAGCCGTGAATCTCATGCCGTCATATCCCTTGTCCGCCATTGCTTTAATGATATATTTAAGCAGTATCGAACCGATCCCTTGCTTTTGCATGGTCGGCATGACGCCTATCCTGGCCAACTCGCACGGGTTTTTTAAATCCCACTGCAAATCTCCCAATTCATCAAAATTGCCCGCTGAAGCGACAGCTATGATCTTTTCGCTGTCTTTGTCTTTCAAGACATACAGGAAATTATTTTTTATATCATATTCCGCAGTTTCCCTGCTCGGATAATCCAAATCCCATGTGCAGCCGGGAGCGCCGATTAAGCTATGATATATATTCGTAATTTCGGAAATTTCATCGTAATTTGCCAATCTAAATTCGTAGTTATTCAATTTTGATTCCCCCATTCATATAAATTTCAATTTCTTTTTAACGGCGTAATTTTACCGTATATATTATTTTTATTTTATTGATTGCATATTATATCTATAATTTTGCGGCACAAGATAGATCGCATAATATTCGTCGAACGTAATATCCAAATTTTTGATGTTTCCTGCGACTTTCACCCCGACATACCGCCAGTGCCACGGCTCGAAAATATAACCCGTTATCCATTCTTTGCCTTTCGGGTATCTCAAAATAAACCCATATTTGTGCGCGTTTTCGGCAAGCCATGCGTATTCTTTCGCGTTTTCGAAATGCGCGGACGCGGACGCCGAATTCAAATCCGCCGCAAGTCCTGTTTGATGTTCGGAATATCCCGGCCTTGCCGAATATGTATCCGCCCCGTTCGGATCGTTCAGCTTATAATTATGATAAACCTGATTCTGAACCGTATAACTTCTGTAACCTGAAACAATATAAATATTTATGCCGGATTTCGACGCGTCGGCCTGCATTTTATCAAACTGTTCTTTCGCTTCTCCCCGTAACGACAAAACTCTGCCATCCGTTTTTTTATATCCTTCCGGCACATAATCCCCGGAAAGGCAATTATACTTATTGCATAAAACAAGTTTGCTGTTCGGATTTTTGACTTGTTTTGCGATTATACCGGAATAAAACGGGAAATCCAATCCGATGTTGACATATGTCACAACGTCAAAATATATAAGCGCGGGATTGATTTTTTTGTATCTTATATATCTTTCGAGCAATTCCGGCTGATAATGCCTCAAAAGCATAATTTCGTTTAAATCCCGGATTTCCGGCGGGAGGGTTTTTATATCGGTTTCGGTTGTCTGCCATATTATAACCGTATTCGTATTTTCGCTGAACGAATAATTTATACCGAAAACGGTTTTCAAAAATTCCCCTGTCACGTAATAATCGCCGGATTTTCTGAAAGAACAGTCGGCGATTTTTATTTGCCCGCCATTCACGGATATAATATCAGTCCCTATTTTATTTTCAAAAACTGCGGCGTATTTATTCACCGCAATGATTTTTTTCGCCGCATAACTGTAATCCGCGAAAGAACCGAACAAATATTTTGAGACGCCGATCAAGGGGACATAGATAACGCCGTTTCTGTTCAGGATTTTCGGGCGTATTTCTTTTTCTTCGCCGTTAATTGCCAGCTTGATAGTCTCATCGGCGGCTTGGACTTGTAATTTTGCCGCAGATGAAGAAATCAGCACGGCAAATAAAATAAACATCGTGATTTTTTTGATATCAAACATAAATTCCTTTTTAATTTTTAATTGTTTACTATTTTTTTCAGCAAATACGCGGCAATGATTCCCCGGACAGCGGCGGAAGCGCGCGCTTCCCCCCCATCTTCGTAACCATACGGACGGCAGGGCCGTCTTTTTCGTCAATGACGCGCCCGATCATAGCCGCATGCTCGCCGTAACGCGTTTGTTTGATTAATTCCAACGCCCGTTTTGCTTCATTTTCGGGCGCAATTACAAGCATATTCCCCTCATTTGCCATATAAACCGGATCCATGCCAAGCAATGCGAGCAAAGCGGCGGTTTCGATTCTGACAGGAAGTTTTTCTTCCATAATCTCGAATCTATAACCGCATAGACTTGACATTTCATTGAGAACGGTTGCAACTCCTCCACGCGTAATATCGCGAAGTCCGCGCAATGTTATATTATTCTCGATTAACCGGAAAATCAATTCTTTCAGCGGCGCAACATCCGAGCGGATTTCGTTTTGTATCCCCATGCGCCATGATAAAATACAGGCTTGATGATCCCCGATAAATCCGGTTGCAATAAGAACGTCGCCCGGAACGGCATTTCTTGCGCTGACAGGCGAAACGGCATCCCCTATTCCCGATGTGTTTATGATCATCCCCGGTTCGCCGCCGCGCCGTTCAATCACTTTTGTATCGCCTGTTACAACAGAAACTTCCGCTTCGTCTGCCGTCATGCGCACAGAACGGGCTATTCTGTCTAAATCGTCAAGCGGAAAGCCTTCTTCTATGACAAATCCCGCGGACAGATACATCGGTTTTGCGCCGGCTGTAAGCAAATCATTGACCGTACCGCAAACCGCCAGTTTACCGATATCGCCGCCGGGAAAAAACAAAGGCCGGATCACAAAACTGTCGGTTGTAAAAGCGATTTTGCCGGATATATCGAGCGTCGCCGCGTCTTCTTCAAAACTGCCCGAAGGATTCTCAAAATGCTTTTTGAAAATATCGTCGATCAACTTTTTGGTTTCCCGCCCGCCGCCGCCATGTGATAATTCTATATTACCTGTTTTCATAATAAATCCTGCAACTCCCCTCTGCCGATACCATACACGCTCCCGCCGGTTCGTCAGGCCGGCAGACTTTCCTGAAAAGAGGACATTCGTCAGGAGTTGACCGTCCCGTCAATATATTAGCGCAATGACATCCATCGGGAAGATTATTTTTTTGTTCGGCAATATTTATGACATGATCCGCGTATTCGGGGCGGACAACCGGAGCCGAATCCGGAATCATGCCGATCCCCCGCCACAATCCGTCAGATTTTATAAAATATGTTTCGATTAATTTTTTAGCCCGCGCGTTGCCTTGATCTTTCACTACCGACGGATAAAGATTTTTGATTGAATAGAATCCGGTTTGAATCTGAGCATAGATTTCTTTAATAGCGGTCAAGATTTCTTCCGGCATAAACCCGGAGATCACAAACGGTTTGCGGTATTTTTCAAACAATGGGATATACGCGGATTTGCCTATGATAACACTCACGTGGCCCGGACAAATAAATCCGTCGATTTCCTGAGTTCGGCAAAGCCAGTCGAGCGCTTCGGGCATTGTTTTCAACGAAAAGGCCAGTTTCAAGTTTTTTATATTTTCGCGGCATACGGTTTCAAGAATGAGCGCGTAAACCGGGATCGTCGTTTCAAATCCGACTGCGGCAAAAATATAATTTTTTTGCGGATTGTCACGGGCCAAAACGACCGCGTCAAAAGGCGAATAAACCGGAACAAATGCCCGCCCCTCCGCCCGTTTGGACGCAAATGACGATCCCGAAACGCCCTGCACGCGAAACAAATCGCCGAAACTCACCACAACGGCGTCAAGTTCTTCTGCCGAAGCGATCACTCCGTCAATATAATCCGCCGAAGTCACGCATACCGGACAGCCGGGTCCGGAAACCAACCGAATTTCCGGCGGCAATAAATCACGCAGTCCGCCGCGCATAATAGCCGCCGTGTGCGTGCCGCACACTTCCATGATTTTAAAGATTTTAAATGGGCGGACCGGGTGAATCCTGTTCATATCCGGAGACCTCCTCCATCAGGGTTAAAAGATCGGCGGCTTCATTTTCGTCAACTCGTCCGATCGCGCAGCCGGCATGCACAAGAACAAACTCATCAACGCAAATTTCGCCGATCAGACGCGTATCGATTATAATACGGTTGCCGTTTGTTTCGGCCAAAGCTTTAAAATCCGGCATACATTCGATTATTTTCATCGGCAGCGCGATACACATAATAAACAGCCCCTTTTTGATTTTTATTTTACATCCGCCCCGCAAAATAAGCTTGCCCCAGACACAACCCGTTGTCGTTCGGCGGACAGGTTAAATTTTGCAATGCTTTTAATCTCGCTTTTTCGAGACGCGTGACTGTCATTTCAGAAAGCAATCTGTTTTGAAACGCGCCGCCCGACAAAAGAACGGTTTTTATTCCGGTTTCTTCGGATAAAGACAGAACGATTTTTTCGATGGCACATGCAAGCGACAAATGAAAACCATATGCAAAATCAGATATTTTATCACGGGGCAATTTTGCGGCAACCCGAAAACTCTCAACCGGGTCTGCGATATACATTCCGTTTTCACGCGCGACGGTAAATTCAAATCGGTTCGCCATTTCACGCGCAAGATTTAAATCGCGTGATGATTTCGCGGCTTTTTCAAACAACGCGGCGCATTCCCCTTCATATCGGTTCTTCAAAGAAACGCCGGTAACGGCGGCCAGCGCGTCAAACAATCTCCCCGCGCCGGAATATTTATACACATTGATTTTGTTTTTCAACGCCGATTTTACAGTTTCGGAAAATAATAAATCTCTTTTTAATAAATCCGGCGGTTCGATACGATACGCTTCGAGATAGCAAAGCGCCGTTTTATCCGCATCCAAAGCGGCGCTGTCCGCCCCTAAAATATCAACATATTTCAAATGCCCCCTGCGGATAAAACGTCTTTCCTGCCAGACAAAAAATTCACCGCCCCAAACCGTTCCGTCTTCTCCGTATCCCATACCGTCAAACACGACTGCGATGACTTGATTGTCGGGGAATAAGTTATGTTCAGCCATTACCGAAGCCGCATGAGCGTGATGGTGTTGCACATGAATTACGGGTAAATCCATGTTTTTTGCTATCTTTTCCGCTAATTCGGACGAAAAATAATTCGGGTGCATGTCGCAGGCTATAAATTTTGGCTTGGCGCGATATAGCCGGAGAAAATCAGATATACCGACGGCGTATGCTTTTTGGGAGGATATATCTTCCAAATCCCCGAAATATTGACTTATACAGGCGCGGTTATTTTTCACGACGGCGAAAGATGATTTTAAGTCGCCGCCCATCGCGAGAAAATCCGCGCCGGAATATGGCAGGGCGAAAGAACCCGGCGCATATCCGCGCGAGCGGCGTAAAACC
>Ga0209628_10003160_pt1 | contig 11423 bp, 3 predicted proteins | sample TergutCu122P4_FD_187285 | JGI IMG/M metagenome (GOLD analysis project Ga0209628, IMG submission 187285) | Cubitermes ugandensis P4 segment gut microbial communities from Kakamega Forest, Kenya - Cu122 P4 (SPAdes) (version 2) | ecosystem: Host-associated > Arthropoda: Insects > Digestive system >...
ATATAAGTCTGTTATTATTCACTATAACCTGTTGCGACTGTCCAGATCGGCCATCATCCGGTAGGTGTCACACAAAAAGAATATTATATTCTTTTCATGTATCTGATACCTACCTGATGATGGCCAATCTGAACAGCTGAAACAAGTTATAGTGAAAAATAAAAGACTAATATACTAGATCTGTATGGTGGCGTTTGGTTGGATAATGAACACCCTATTGAGCAATACACAATGGTGCAATATCACCCCAAAAGAGACATACAGGCTCAATGTAGCAAAAAAAAAAAAAACTTACACTGTATAGCATCCGCCTTTTTTTAAGATGTGTGACCTTGTAAACTTTTCCAATTGTCAGGTTCTTGCAGATTCCAAGATGTTGTCGTAAAGCTACGTGAAACAGCTGATCCTCATGCATGAACTCCACAAATGTAACTTGTGGCCTTGTTCTAGAAACACAAATAATATCTATAGTACCATGGTGTATGTGGTAATGAAAACTCCTGTTTAATATTAGGAAGCAAATAAAATGATTAACATATTGAGAATTCATCCTAAAAGAGTATCAGCAATTAAATCACAAGCATGTCATGGAGGAAAAAACTAAACTCTGCCTCTGCTACTCTACTTCAATAAAGGGGAGAATGAAAATTCTGGCCATTTGTCATAGGCAAATTTGAAAAAATGCAGTGCATAAAAAAAAACAAAGGCTTGTCCACCAGCCAAAATGCAAGAGTTTCTGTAAAGACATAATGCCAGTGGCCTCTGTGCTTCAAAAGCAAGAAAAACTGTTGCTTATTGACTAATGTGTGGTGCATAACTCCTATGGTATTCAAACATAGCACACGTGACATTTGCACATAACTCTCGAACACCACAAGTTACATGCAAACTCTGGTGTAGGATAACATTGACTACATAATACGTTCATACCAGAAGTGGCTGGTATGAAAGAGAAAGGAGATGGTGACTGCAATTACAAAATTAATGGCTGTCAATGGAATGAAAAACATTTAAGTGGCTTATAATTACATCTCAGTTACACCTATCGATACTAATTCTAGAAGATACAAATCAGTCAATGAGGATGGCAGTGACTGAAAAGAGTCACAAAGGTAAGTGGAGTTCACAGTTTCATCTACTATACTTCTATTAAATGTGGGTAAGGTAAACATGACATGAAGCTGTCTACATCAACACCAAATAGCAACAACGACAACACTGCAACATCACCAAATTATGATGCAAGTTGAAACTGAGTTCAGTTTTCATATTCAAGCAAATAGAAGGTCCCATCTATATTGACAACTGAATATTTTCTTTCTTAATTCAGCTAAAGTTACAAGAATTTGTAACTTTCCAATGTTTCAAAGTGATGCAGTTGAGAACACTGTTCTCCTGGGATACAGTGCACCATCACTGGATGTTTGCTGCCAAGTGTTTAGAGACTATGGTGGCACCATAGTCATTGTACCACCAACCTTTGAAGATGAGGCCAGCACATGGGCTTGAAATGTAGGGCAACAAACACCAGTGATAAAGCACAATATTCCATAAGAACTGAGTTCTTAAATGGACATAATGAACACTTGAAACTTACTTAAACATATGACTGAAAGCCATCAGCTGACCCACAACAGTTTTCAAATGATGTTTCTTCTTCTGTCCACTGTCACCAGCCATACTGCTGCATAGAAAAATAACATTCACCATCCAAAATGCAAAACAGGGGATATGAATCTGCAACATTTATAACATAAACACATCAATTACCCATCAATTCCAATTTGTCTATGCGACATCCCACATCAAACAAGTAAATCTTTCACAACGTTCAAATGTGACAATTTTAGATTTTATTCACTCTTGGCACTAATGTACCCACATTCATTACATAAAAGACTGTCAAGTACTGGTGTGGTAATTCCCAACACGAGCAATGGCTTTCAGAATGCTGAAACAACGCCGCCGCTAAATGTACACTAAATAAGCCAAAGGAACTGGCTGTCATACACAGTGTCTACAGTCCTTATTTGAAAAATTCCCTACTATTATGACAAGGTTTCTACTTTTCATGCTCATGAAATACATTTTGGCATTGAACGAAAATAAGTAAGACTTTTAAATTTCCACAGAACATAGCAACATAGGTCTGTTACTCTGTACAGTAACCATCTCTGTAATGTAAACACAGGATGCAGCATGAGGATGTGATGGTTTTCCATACAAAACTGCAACAGACTCCACAACAAATCAAAATGTTAAGGAATAACTAGAATATAGATTGGAGTTTAGAATCCATATCTTACTTTTTGAAGATTACTTGTTCCAGATGACCCCCATGACATTTGATATATCATGATCTTCAAAGTCTAAAGTTATACATAACTCACTGCAATAAAGTGCAAGTAACTGCTGCAATTCCCCTTCATTTTTTGGGTGCAGTGAGAGCAAGTAATATTCACACACCCTAACAGCAAAAGCCTGACACTGCTAGTTACAAGTAATGAAATGGGCAAAGAATGTCACCAAATCATGAAATTATGCAGACTGGAAACATTCCCCTTAAAAAAACAATGTCCTGCTATGTGGGTTGCTAAACCACGCTATTCAAACAATACACTTCTCTCCCTTTGCCTCATCCTTCGCAATGATATAGCCAAGAATGTAAGCAGCATTGGGCCACTCTGTCAGCAAGTGTTCTGTAATTCATCTTGAACTACAAAATTGTAACTGCTAAATCTAAAAGCAGCAGGACTTCTGAACCTATAGAGGTTTCTTTGCACTCTTTTTGATGTGAAGCTGGAAACATTAAGAAACCATGTCAGGCAACTGCAAAGTGACTAACAAAGTCCTGTCTGTAAACATCCATACACAAAACGCAACAGTGTCACAGTCATATTTGAATTCCGCATTAATCAAGTGAAGCATAACTACACACAGAACTTTGCCAGGATAATTTCAAACGTGTGCACCTGTTACACACTGCCATATACAATAATGACATACAGTCGCAGCAGTACTGAGGGAGAACACTCAACATTACCCCAACGTTTTGATGATAGCAACAGATGACACAGACCACATGAGTCAACCTTCCACCTATCTGGAACACACTCTAGATTCACAAAATTGATAAAATCCTAGCCTCTTTTTACTTCCCTTACAAAATCCACTGTACAGTTCTTGTAGGTTAGCAAGAACAATTCTCTTTTTCCACCACAATTTTTAATAAAATTTTTTAAAAAAAAAAAAGCTGTTTTGCTGTATATATATTTGAGAGTAGTTCTCATTCTCATAAAACTTCACATCATTGTGCCTCTGATTGCTTCAATTATTTCACAGTGTCTGTGATGTGAATTTGCAAAAACACCATGTTTCTTTATGATTGTGCTTTACTCAACCTTGCACACAGGCACAACAAAGGTATTTGTTACATCTGAGTCCTCCATGAAGAAGGTACAAGCATCAGAACATGTACTTGTTCACTGTGTTGAGTTGGGGCACTTTTCTGTAACCCAATGCAGAATCTTGTCAAAATTTTAGCACTGGGAACAAAAGTCACTTTCAGATGGCCCTGTATCAGATCCAAGACTTAAAGCTCCATATAGTTTCTGTTTCACTATATTACTAAGTGGTTCAATTTTACATTTCTTACACACGAGTATTTCTAGCTCTTAATTCTAATCCTCAGGCTTTTGTGGTTCATGTTCACTGTAGTAAAGTGGCTTTCAGGGTTAGGCCACATGGAGGAATGAAGATATTTGAACATTTCAGCAAACATTCCAGTTACCAACTTCAGGGTGTATACTGTAGATGGGGCAGTTAACTGGTGCCCTCTTATACCAGTAGGCAGGGTGTGAGAGACAACAGTCGGAAACACTAGTGGATGGAAAGCATTGTAAAGGAAAATGTCAGGTTAAGTGAAGAGTGTAGCATGTCAGCAGGAGCAGTGATGCTATGCAGTAAATGGGGCCATGGGCAGAACAAAATTCAAGCATGTCTTTCATAAAACTTACTCTTCTTGGACTATCATTAAGATGGAGGGGGCAACTTCCTCTGAAACATTAGTAACTATTAAGCAGTATGTCACTGTATCACAAAAGACCTGAATCTTCATTAACACCATTGCAGAAACCTCAAATCTCATAAGAATCACTTAGTTTGCAATCTATTCAGCTTTTCCCCATTTTTGGCCACCAGATAATGTGCATGAATTTGACAGAACTACACCAACCAGTACTGCTGCTCTAAATGATTACCAAATACACTGATCCTCAAACAGCATACAAACCAAAACAATCAACTTGCAGCATGCTGAAAATACCAAGGAAAAGTTTCCATTGATTCAAGTGACTAGAATGAATTATGATCATGTAATTGACATGCCCAACATACCTAAAACTGAATATTTTTACAAATAATCAGTTTTAGATTTAGCTAACTACCATACCAACATGACTCCAAATAAGTCAGATTTGTAACAATGCATTATGTAACCCACATAGATATTAGCATGTCTTAGAAAAAAGGATGGATTTTTCAACAATTATTGTATCACATATTACAAACAGTGTTACTGTGTACAACTACTGAATCTGTGCTGCTTTAATTCAGAAATATGTGAAGACTTTAAAATCTCACATTTTTGTGCAAAAAAATTGCTATTTCATGGGACTGTGTCGGAAAATGTATTTTTAACATGACCGTAAATCATTATGTGAAATCTGGAGCCTCAACAATGGTAATATATGAAATTTGGTTTCCGTGGCTTATTAATACTTTGGTTACACAAGGTTAAAAATGCCTGAAAAGTTCGCAGACAACCAATTATAAAACACGTTCTGGATGCCATTTCTCAGAACAGTTTAAAGTTAAAACATTACTGCATAAAAGTCTTCCTGGTACCACCTTACACTTTGCACATGACAAATAATTTTGGACATGCAGTCATCATAAGGTTTAAATTCACGGTTACTAAAAATCATACAATTTTCCACCTGAAATTATAAGCTTCACCTTCTGCTGAATGGTACACACACAAATCACAAGCGCACCACCCATTCAAGCCAACACAGAGCATACTGGCTGTAACTCTACATACAGCGCAAAGACTTATTAAGATTGTCTTTTAAAACTTAAAATAGGTTTATTTTAGGTTACACAACATCGGCTGTCTGCGGGAAAGAATCCTCCTGCTTTCTGATTTAACAGAAACATGTTTTGTCCCTGACATAAACCTGCTTTAATAAAATTATTTCACCTCTTCAACTGTTGCAGCAGGCAGCAGTTTACCTGATGTCACATTTGGGCTTGACGAAATTCCTTTTTTTGCAACTCATTTCTTGGTCTTCGAACCCCAGTATATTTTCATAACCACAGACAGCTAACTGACCTCCGCTCTTTAATAACGATTCGAATTTGAACCATCACACCACAGATTATACATATCACACTCTCTTTCTCATAGATCAGTGTCTCTTTCTTTCATTGATCGGAGTAAAGATTTATACGTCAATGATAATCCGTGGCCACGCGGCTACTAGTGCTGCCATCCAGTAAATGGGCGCATGGGTAAACAGCGCCTCTACTGGCACTTCCAAGTACTATGCGTATTAAACTCGATAACACAATCCATTAATATTCCTATTCTACCACAAAAAAAAAAAAACTCTAGTCGTTAGGACAACTTCAGTTCCGTGTATACTGCACATTTTAAAACACGTAGAGAAATTTAAATTACATGATTTAAAAAAAATTGCCCATCAATTTACAAGATGAATTGAGATCTCATTTCTTTTACATAGCTAAATACATACAATTGTCTGTCTAAGTTAATCATTTATTGCATAAGAATTTCTATATTTGCTATTGTTTATGTGCTGGGCTTGTACAAATACAACTAATTCCACAAGTCCACTACATAAACAATGCAACATCCGATAAAAATTCACATGCCATATATACAAACTTAATATGTAGAGAACAAAATTGTAAATAGAAGATCTCAAACAGATAGCTAACACGAAAGGAGATGTATAATTGTAATTGTATAACTTTAATTACTCTACATGTTATTAATAACTTATTGGCTCATGTTGTCAGAAATGGCAGTACTCAGCGCAACAGAGGGCGCCAAAAACCCAGCATCCAACAGCGCCACAAACGGACAACAGGTGAAACGGCGGTTGTCACAATTTGTTGGATACGGCCACCGATTAATACCTCACAAACGACTGGAATCAGCGCCATTTGATTTTCTTCATTTCACGGTTCTTTCGACTTTTTTAAATTAATATTTCAGATTCTTCGCCTGTGACAATTTTTTAGTGCAAAATGGTAACTCTGTTATTGACTCCCTTTGTTCAAAGAAACAACGTGGCTGCAGTAAATTTTAAAACTGTCCGTGGTTTATATTAGTTTATGTCACGTACTAATGAACCATGCTAGTCCCTCATTCATTCATTCAGTATTCTGTCTGACGACACTTCCAAAGCCTCCTCCAAAACGATTCCCCCATGTAGTACGACCTAGAGCTTCCTCCTTCAAATGTGAGTATCCTCTCCTGTCCTTAAGGTCATCCAGTAGTTTCTTACATCTTCTTCCTCGTCTTCTTGTCACTTCCATCTCTCCCTTTATCTTTCCTTTAATAACTTGTTTTAGAAGGAAGTTTCTACGTAAGATGTGACCAATCCAGTTAGCCTTCCGTTTTCTTATTTCATGTAGGATATTCCTCTGCCCCTTGACTCTAAGTAACACTTCTTCATTTCTCACATGATCGGTCCAACTTATCTTCTCCAGCTCCACATTTCGAAACTTTCCATGTTTTTCTGATCTGCTGCCCGAAGCGTCCAAGTTTCAGCACCATACAAAGCCGTGCTCCAAATGTAGTATTTTACTAATTTCTTCCCTCACCCACATAAATTAATCACCCGTGCAACCAATAGCCGCGGATGATCTGCAGTCAAAACAGCTATTCATTATAAAAACAGTATTTATCTTTATACTTATAAAATTGCTACACTCATGCACCCTTAACTGTCTTTCTAGGTGGTTGAAATGTGTAGTAGTTTTATACAAAAACAAATGACGTTTTTATAAAGTAATTGTGACTGCTGCATTATTGGTAATTTACAACAAATAACGCGACCCTTTTTTAGGTGGTTCATCCCCTTTGTGTGCGATCACAATATCACAATTGATATCAGGTGGGTATGTCAAAACACAACAAAACTTTATTAAGGTGTAAGGAGTCAAAAATAGACAACATGTTTTGGCCCTTTTTCTATAACGCCATCATCAGGTCTGACATGGTGAACTAAAGGGGAAATCACAATGTTACAGAGTACATATGTACATAGTATGCTCTAACTAAGAGGCGAGTGTTAAGCGAGATCTCGTTTGTCTTAGAAAGGATGTAAGTATACATAACCTCTGGTAGCTGGTCAATGAACATATGAGGAGCAACACCTGCCCCACCCCCCTACATGTCTGAACCATTGTATTCCTACTAGGCAGTTGTATATATAATATTTATTCCTACACTTTTAACAACTTAGTATACTATTTCGTAAGTTAACCAGCTATTAGAACTTACATAGGGTACATTTATATTGGATCTACACTTGCAAGACACGGGTATAACTAGTGCAAGAATTATAATTATATCCGCCTTATGGCCCACGGTCACTCATTGACCAGCTACCAGAATTTATGTATACTCACATCCATTCTAAGACAAACGGGATCTCGTTTAACACTCACCTCTTAGTTGTAACATACTATGTACATACGTACTCTGTAACACTGTGATTTCCTCTTTAGTTCACCATGTCAGACTTGATGATGGCCTTATAGAAAAAGGGCCGAAACATGTTGTCTATCTTTTGACTCCTTACATTCTAATAAAGTTTTGTTGTGCTGTGACTTACCCATCTTACACCAACTGTGAAACAACGCGATATCCCATTGATGATCTGTGCTCGGTACCTTGGAGCCAACCATGGATCGAAGCCTACAAACCCTGTTACTAAAATTCGATCAGATGGCCGAAAGCCTAAACATGGAAATATCTCTTAGCAAAACAAAGTCCTTGACAATCTCCAGAAACAACATGAAATGCGAGGTTAAATTAAAAGGCACCACGATAGAACAAGTCCCAAAGTTTAATTACTTGGGGGCTGAGATATCTGCTAAAAGAGATCTTAAGCAGGAGCTGAGGGTGCAAGCTACGAAAGCGGCTCGCATATCCGGGTGTCTCTATAACACGATATGGTCTAACAAGTATATGTCAACAGAAAGTAAGGTACGCATTTATAAAACCAACGTGCGCCCTGTATTGGCATATACATCAGAAACAAGAGCAGAAACAACTTATACCCAACAACTTCTCCGGACTACGGAGATGAAGACAATAAGGGCAATACATAGAAAGACGCTTAGAGACAAAATCCGTAGTGACCAACTTCGACACTTAAGCGGAATTCAAGACATAATTAAATGGACAAATGATCGACGAAGAGAGTGGGATGTCCATGTGGAAAGAATGGAGGACAACCGTCTCGCGAAGATCGCTAGAGATAATCGTCCACAGGGAGTGCATAGTCGAGGCAGACCGAAGAAACGCTGGAAAGAAAGTCTCAACATAGCTCCCTCGCCCTAAAATCTGGAATAGCAGGCGTCAGCCTAAGGGAAGAAGAAGAAGAAGACCCTTTTGCATGGTCTGTACATTGTCTGTTATCATAAAAGACATCAGGATGTTGTAAGCTGTTGTCTGATACAAACTGTGGCTGCTATCCGCTGAAGCACTGAAGGTGCATGGTACCGTGGTAGTAATCTGTGGTGCACGATGGGCACACGCACACTATAATCTGTGCGCACACTTAATCTGTGTCTAGTATGGCCTGTTAGTCAGATAATCTGTGGTGTTAGTAGATGGCTGTTATAGTGGACAATGCATGGGCCACAGAATGTGTTATAATGAGGAATTATGTATTTTGGATACTTTCTTTTGTACTTCGGAGGGCATATAAGGGTTTATCCCAAAAGTTAGCTTTGGAGAGAATGGAATTTTTCATGCAGTTATAACACTTAGCCCGATTTGAATCATTCGTAAGTGTATTGGTATGTAGGCTATGTATCAATTGCCGACGGTATGTGAATGTGGTAGTGAGGGAGGAGCAAGTGGTTTGTAGTTTGTGCTAAAGGTATATCTTGGCAACGTTCGAAGAAGAAGGCAAATCGGCGAGGTAATTTAGAATGAGTATGTTGGGGCTGTTATGAATGAGTAAAATCCCAACTTCTGTCACAGATTACGAAATTGCCTGGTGTGTGTTTAGTGTAATAACTGAACAAGACCAAAGTAAAATAGCAGGTTACGTGATCACCTCAGGGTATTGTGTCCTATGTTAAATTGCTTCCACGTGCGGATGACAAATGTTGCCATAATTCAAGTCTTACGTAATATATTGGTAAGTACCGCAATGTGGGAGCCTCTGATAAATTTTGAAATATAGTGTACTCCTGAAAGAATAGAGAGATTGCCAGGCCTACTAACTCTTGCAGAATTGCAAAAGATTGTCTAGGAAAACTATAATTACTCATGTTAGCACTGAATCGCAGTCTGCCATTCCTCATGATGTGCAAGATTGGTTGAGGTCGGTTTTTAAAGCATTGACAACTATGATAAGAACAAAGAGAAACAGATTTCAATAGAAGTGAAGTGTGAACAGATATTTTGGTTTTATTTTATGCTTTTATTTATTTATTTATTTTTTTTTATTAGGCACATGAATTCTGTGACAGTGTGGGTTTCCTTTGTGCATTTTTCTATTATAATTATGTCTGGCTGTGACTGTGATTTAAGCTGCTACATTTGAAAAACTGCTCCTCCTGATTATAAAAATTACCATTAGAGAACTTGACAGTTAATTCACTAAAATTAATGGTAAACACATTTTCACATAAATAATGTGTGTACTGTAGGTACATTTTGCAAAGGTATACCAAAATGTTAAATAATGGCTATTGTCTAACCACAGAACCTATTCCAGTGTTGAATTTTTTGGTGGCATTGTTTTGAGGAAATGAAGATTCTGGTAAGTCATTTATAGTAGATTCAGGTTCTGCTTTTCCATAACATTAATGTTTCTACGTGAAACTATTTATAGACATAGTGCATTTGTTTCAGCTTCATGATCCAGAGGTGTTGAAGTTGCAGTTTCTGCGGATTTGCCGAATGTCACAGAAATGGATGAGACCTTTTAAGGGCAGTAGTAAACTTTAAAATGGCCAGGTTTTTTGTACAGAAAACAAGCATACTTATAACATGTGGTTCAAAGACACTTACGTGCAAGATTGGAGAAGACTGTTGTCAAATACTGGACATTTCAAACATAGGTAGTAAGAGCATAACCAGAACTGGTAATTGTGATACAGATAAGGATGCAACTTCAGCCATTGAAGCACATGTAGTGGCTGCAGATATTTCAAGCTGTGAAAAATATATTTGCCTCTGTACAAGTGATAAACTTCTGAGTCTGTGGGAGACAAATAATCTGTCAATGATAAGTAATCGAACATCTGTCCGTGTTGCAAGTAAGGTTAGGTTTATACCATCAGCTGAAGCAATTATTCTGGCAGACAAATCTGGGCTTGTGTTTAGTTTTTCAGTTGAAAAACCTCATGAAGATGGGAAATTTCTCCTAGGACATCAATCAATGCTACTAGACATAGTGATCTCACCAGATGAGAAGTACATAATAACGTGTGACCGTGATGAAAAAATAAGGGTTTCTAGATACCCAAATACCTACAGCATTCATTCATATTGTCTTGGCCACAGGGAATTTATTACAGGTCTATCTCTTCTTCCATCTGATGAAAGTGTACTCATATCTAGTTCAGGAGATGGCACTGTAAGGTTATGGGATTATGAAGCTGGTATTCAGCTGCATGTGATTGACTGTAAGGGTTCTGTATCTGCAGACAGTGATATAGTAGAAGACAGTAAGACAGGCCATGGAGATTCTGCATTGCCCATTAGACACATCACTTGTTGCAGCATAGACACCACCACTTCATTAGTCTGTGCCTGTGTATCAAAATTCCAGGGATGTTTGGTGTACCAAATCAAACGTGATTCAAATTATATCACTTCTGATTTAATGCAAGTTTTGGAGCTTCAAGCAGAACCGTGGGACCTTTCACTCACCTCACGAAGGGAGCTTTGGGTTCTAGGACCTGTTCATGGAGAGCCTCTTTGTATATTTGTGTGGGACTGTAACGTTCTTCAATTTGTGGCTTGCAGTGGGATGTCAGTTACAGCACAAGTCAATAGCAGGTGGGATTTATTTCAAAGTATTGCCCCAACAAAGCTTCTGCCAGTACTTTACAAACGCAAGTTTGTAAAGTGGAAGTCACAAGGG
>Ga0209628_10003161_pt1 | contig 11422 bp, 11 predicted proteins | sample TergutCu122P4_FD_187285 | JGI IMG/M metagenome (GOLD analysis project Ga0209628, IMG submission 187285) | Cubitermes ugandensis P4 segment gut microbial communities from Kakamega Forest, Kenya - Cu122 P4 (SPAdes) (version 2) | ecosystem: Host-associated > Arthropoda: Insects > Digestive system...
GGTCATCCAGGACGAGGCGCATCACTGGTGGAAAAATCACCATGTTTAAACTGGGCCACCCAGTTCTTGATGGTGGCATACGATGGTGCATGTTCCCCTGATGTTTCTATCAGAATGGCGTGAATTTCCTTCGGCGCCTTGCCTTGCAGGGGGGAAAAAAAAATTGATGACAGCTCGTGTCTCGATGTTGTTGAAATCGCGCGCCTGCCCCGACATGCTTCCTTTCAGCCTCTGTAACAAGAAAAGACTAACAATTCGGCGCATGAACAGGCCCCTCTTTCCAACGACACTATTGATTCTGTCCGACATCGGGAAGTAGGTCCGGCTAAGGACTTATCAGCACCCCATCGTACGTACCTTCTATGCAAGAATGTCAAACGAGAATTGAAAACAACAGCAGTGAAGCATTTTATAACATACACGCCTAGGGGAAAGTGAAATTTAAGAAAACCACTGAAAGAATTACATGAAACTGTACACATTGCCACACAATGATGATAGTGAGGTTACTACAACTTTCTCTTTATATTATAAGCTTCATAATCATACCCTGCACCCTGTTCATTCTGTGCAGTAGTGTTGTTGAGACGATGGTCTTCTTGATCCATCAAGTGGCATTCAATACATAAATGATATATTCATGCCAAGTGGCACAAATATATCATTCTTGTACATTCTCAAGTGTCATTTGTCTTCAGAGGTACTGGAGGAAACATTAAATAGTTTCAGCCAGGATGTGGTCCAACACTCCTCAATATTAACCTGTAATCATCCTTAGAGACCATATGTTGTTCTGTACAGGCTTCATCTATAGTGTGCTGCAGGAAATGCAGCAAAATCTTTTCTGCTATGTATGTATTTGGTGAGGTGTTTTCTTATTCCACCAGTCAGCTGATGAATACTAATATTGATGGAACTGTCATACATTTTGTATCCTTGTACACCCTCATTTCTATACTCTGACAGGGTAGAACTATGTATTCAGCTCCTACAAATTCCTGCTCAGATTCTGGGCCAAATAGAGGCTCCAAAACATGGCCTCTTGCATGCCTTGCATCTTGGAATTCAAATGTCTAGCTTATCCTTAGGCCTGTAAAGTGTGTGGTCACTGATATGCTTTCTTCACATAGTCTAGCTGTAGAAAAACAATGAAGGCCTATTTATAAATGCACAAACTGGAAGCCAGAAGTTTGGGATCGTAAATTGTAAAATTGATCGCACTTGCCTGCAGTGTAAAGTTACAGTCAAACTTGTATGGCAGTGTAGATGCCCTAATGTATGTGAATTTCTTATTAAGACTCAAGACAAACAGGAAAAAGATGCTGCAAGTAAATGTGGAAAGATAAAATTTAATGAAGACTGACATAATAGATAATTACAAATTTGTGTACCAATAAAAAGATCCTGTATTAAAAATCCAGTACTTGTTATGACGTAAGCTTGAAACTAGTTTTTGTAATACATTTTGTGAATATCTGTGTACCAGAAGTTTAAATGGGCAGATGCACCATGAAGATTTCTGGGCTAGACAAAGTGACTATGAATTTTATATGATTTTTAAGCTAAAGTGTAATTTTTAAACTGCTTCCTTGGAAGTGAACAGAGTCTTTCAGGTTGTGTCTTGTGGTGATGCCATGACAAATGTCAACAGGACACTAAAATTAACTTTTTAGTTTATACTGCTGAATCTTAGTATCTCTGGTGCAGGACTGCAATTCTACAGGGCAGCATGGATGTTCTGAACGCTTTGAAAATGTGATTTCACTTTGCTTTGGTTTACAAACTCAATTGTTCAAGTCTGGGATGAAGTGTTTGGAGCCTTCAGTGATCATCAACTTTTAAATGGTGGTACCTTATGTACCACTTGGTGCAATATTAAGAAACTCTACATTGTCACAGTGTAATTTTGTCATATGATTCTCACAGCACGTAGTGATTGCCCTAAACAACATCAGTTAATCAGTTCATTTGCCTTTGCAATAGGTGCACACTATGTTTTCTTTGAGCTGCAGACTAGATTTTTGTATATATAATTTAGATGGAAAAGTTACGCAAGTTTTATCATGAAGGTCCGCTTAAGTTCAATTGCATCATATGTTACATAAAATTTATTTTAAAATATAAGAGCCAACCTTATAAAAAGTAATCTGTAATATTGTAACTCATCTGAAATGAGTGTTGATTTTTATAATACTACATAGCTGCAATGCCATTCAAAAACTAGATTTCTTATTTTGTGTTTGCCCCACACACCCAATCTGTTATGACATCTGAGTGCCCATCCTTTCAGTTCAGATTAGTGAAAAATGCACATTTGTAGCATACAATTTAACAGTTCCATGTGCTTTAACAAGCCTTCAGAAATTCCCTGTAATAAATGTGCATCATATTTATCATGATCCTAGCATGCCACAGTATCCAGATGGTAGTTCTACAAATGCAGTACTGTGAAATACTGTTGCATATTTATCTTCAAATATATCACTGGAAAGCCTTATCAGATTAGTCAGATTGGCTTTGTAAAAAAATGGGTTTTAACATGTCACACACACACACACACACACACGTCAGAAGGGTGATTGTGGAATTAAGAGATAAGATAACATAAGTTACAAAGGCAACATGCATTTTCCTTTAGGCTGCCTGTGAAACACCAACTTGTACTCAGTTTTGACGTTTCTTTAATAGGTCTAAAATCATGTTGCTAAGGAAGTTTGGTCTTATTGTGTGGAAGAATCTTCTACTTCGCAAAAGACATTGGATTGTAACATCATTTGAGATTGTGATTCCTGTTTTACTTTTCATTCTGGCTGCTGTGTTACGGTCACAGATAAGTTCACAAAATGCTGTTAATTCAGCTAAGTATTTTCCAATTCAAAATGAAAGTAACATGACAAATTACTTACATGTTTGTAACAACCCTGTTCTCTATGCTCCAAATACTGATTTTACAAGCTGTATAATGGGTAATGTTACATCTAATGGTACATTTCTTGGTAAGTAAGCTTTTGGTATTTTAACTGTTTTGTCAGATTGAACAGGTGATGTGACCTTGTTGTTATGGCTTGGATGTTGAAATTTTGTAGTTGGAACTTTGGTTATTATTTGGACTTTTTTGGGCAGGGTCTGGTGAGATGGAGTTCATTTCCTCCCCTTTAACCAGGCATAGTATGTATTAAATACCTGGAACATGAAAATTTGTTTTACGAATGATGTTTCATTAACCATTTCTGATTTTAAAAATATGGATGTGTAGAGTCCATATTCTAGGCCCAAGAAAGATATGTAATATCAAAAGGAAATCTATGACTAGGCTACAGACTGGATGTCTTAGGAGTCATGATTTAATTCCTGACAGGTCCAAAAGCCATTTATCTTCATGAAGGCACCTGGACCAGCTGTGAGGCCAATCATGTCTCCCATTGAATGGGTGCCAGGGGCTCTTTTTCATTGATAGTAAATTGGCCAGGGCCCAAAGCTGACAACTTACCTGTATCTAGTGCTAAGGTTAAAAATGAGTGGTGCTGTACCTCCATTCCACCGTATTCCTTCATTATGCACAGGAATAATTTTACCTATTTGAAGCGTATTAAATTGTCTCGACTTTTTCTATCCTTAAAATCAAGAAGCTCCCTTTTGGCTTTTACCTCACTTCAGACTGAAATATGGGTCCTCTTGAACAGGCTGTATTTGTTAAAACCACATAAAATGTGGATTAATGGATAAAATCATGCAACAATAAGTGTGGTTCTTCCCAATCAGCCTTTGGATTTGTTCGCTTTAATAAGACATTCTAGTTACAAATTTTGGTATAATTTTTTCAGATACCATTAACTACATAAGCAACAACAGTGGCTTTTCTATGTATGATTTCGCTATTCATTCAGTGAATGTTGTAGTACACCAGTTCTGTTTTGTATGTGCTAGATACGCAGTGCTGAATTATTAATTCAGAATAACCAGTCTTCCAGTACCTCTGTCACCAAGTGTTGTTATCCACACCCTACCTAGAAACAGTATGCACTTATATGATATGTTTGCATAGACCACGATCTATTTCTACTGCATTGCCGTCTGACTTAAAAGTGTTTAAACATTTAATGAGGCCTGTTATTTTAGGCGTGTATTAGCTCTTTTTCTGACCTAATACCGAATAATATACTCGTAGCTATGGATTGTACATTTGGTAATTTTCCATGGTAAATTGTAATAATAAATTGTGAGTAAGATTAATGTCAGCAGAGCTGTGTTTGATATGGACAGTTGCATGGTACAGCCCTTTGAGACTGTAAAAGAAATTTTAAAAAACATGAGACAATAAATTTCACAAATAACAGATTTTATGGAAACTATAAAAAATTAAATAAGGATATGTTACAAGGATAAACTTAGCAGGATTCCAAAATTGATTCTAAAAGACATGTTGAAAGGAAAAATAACTCTGGAAAGCCCTCTCAAATAATGGAAGAATTGTGTTTTGTAACATCAATGATCTCAGCAGGCCGAATCCTGCAAAGGATGATGATTGTGATGATACAGGTTGACATGTTATAGTTTTTTTTTGTATACAGCATCGATGAATGATAACAGTGAGTAGAGGTCAAAGGTACATATAGTGGCTGAGTGAACATGAGCTGACCAGAGCAGAATAGTGCAGGTAATATAATTAAATTGAAATAATAAAATAATGTAAAATGATAGTTGTGTCAGATGGAGTACGTATTTTATTTCATTTTAATATTGTACTTTAAACGCAACTGGATGTCCTCTACCAAGATTAAAATTAATGTGTTTATTTTAACTGACACACTGCCACCATCACAAATATCACACTATATCAACATTACTTGCAGGTTTAAACAAAGAATCCTTTTCTTCATTAATTAATGTTGTTGTTATTTTCTCATTAGCATCTTAATTTCTACCAAAAATCATAACAGAATACCACTTCTCTGAAAGAGGTGAGAAAAGGTGAAATTTAGTTCTCATGATAGTGACTATAAGACCACTCTTTTCTGGAATGTGAATCCATGCATTCTATTACAAATGCTTCGGAGGAACTTGCTGCTTCCATCTTCAGGACAGATTATGCCAATGGCAGGTTCCTCCATAATGTTAGTAACTACCTCTCTGACTATCTGCAGTATGTGTGCCGTATCAGTGATGATGGAGATAAGAATACTATGTCATGCATGTAAGCTTGCTTCTGTTTCAGGTGCCCAAGCTTTTGACAGTGAAAATAAATTGCTCGACTACTATGTTTCCCTAAATACATCCACTTGTGCAGTTGTATTTGAAGACTTGCGCCAAGATGGAGATGTATATGATTTGAAGTATAAGATACGGATTTCAAACAGTTTCTCTACTGCACAGTTGTTTCCTGCTTTCTCTGGGCTAACATTTGAAGGTAAGGCTGATAATATATGTAACAAATACACCGTATAGTTTTCACAGCTCAATGTGGCTCAAACCCTTTGAGATTGTGAGTAATATTTCATGCTGTTTTAATGAGTGGAGTAGCATGAAATTTTAAATTGGTAATTGGTATTGTAATTATAATGATTTGTTACTTAGACTTCAGCAAAACCATAAACACCTTGATGAAACAAGCAAAGTTATGAAATAATCTTCTTACAGATTTGTATATTTCATCTGCATTTCTGGGCCTCCAGTTGCTAATAGATAAAGCATTCATGACACTGCAAGGAGTAAATATGTCTGAATTTCAGGTAAGTTTAATGTTCATGCTACATATTCTTTAGTTATCCCTATTCAGATATAAATGTCATAATTACTTTTTAGGGTTCTTTATCAGCTGTGTTGTATATTAAGCTGAATAATGGGGTTGGATGGAGGTGGTAGTTGTCTGAAGGAGTAGTAATAGTAGCAGCAGCAATAGTAGTAGTAGTAGTAGTAGTTGTCATTGTTGTTGTTCAAAATCTATATTGGCATTGAAATCTGCATAGAACTCCGTTTTTTAAAATACAAGTTACTATTAAGTGACATTTCAAGGTATGCTGATGGATGATGGGCAAATTCTGCATATTGATGCTCTGGGGGATTTTTCTGTACTAATACATTGTGGTTGGTTTGATTTGGTTTGGATTATTTGTTCATCCATTCAGTCACACATGCAACACTGGACATGTCAATTACAGATTACAATTTATATATTATAACACAACTTATAATATATGGATATCCTTACAACACAATATAATAAATAACAACATAAAATTTAAAGTATGTAGGTGTTATATTGTTCTAAATTATTCTTCGTTTTTTCATGTGTAATATTGTAATTATCATTTCTTTAAACATTCTCCCACAGAAAACAAGTGTATGAAAATATGTTGGCACAGGATTTTCTAATATTTCAGGTAATAATGCTTATGCCAAGTAATGCTGGGCCCTTCAATAGAATTGATGTACTACAAAGTATTTATTACATGCAGATTAAGATACTGGAATGTAATTAATGAATTATGTTCACAATGTTCAGTTACTAAACTCTGTAGTTTGAATAAACTCAGAGAAGTAAGTCAAATAAAGGAGGACATATGGACACATATCCAAATTAAGAGATTCTCCACTGGCTAGTGTAACTGCATATTACAGCTTACTGAAATGTTGTTGTGTTTGAAGAACACACAAAACCGCAGCCCTTAGGTCAATCCTGCACTTTGAACTGGGAATGTGTCTACGTTGAGTAGCATGTGCATTGGTAACATGACTGCCCATCTCCTACTGAATTCTTCATACATCAGGCACACATTTTTATCAGTAGACTATGTGGCACTGACTTGACACCTGACAATACATGTGTGTCCAGTCATAATCATTCTTTTGAGTGAGACAAAGAGACTGTATAAATTTCCTAACTATATTTTGATAAAAACAGTTCTAGGTAATGGTAAAGCTTTGAGCCCTATAGTATTTAATAACACAAAAGGCCCCTTCTGTAACTGATTATATAAAGTCCATGTTGTGTTACTACATTAGAATCATATTCTTTCAAACGTACCAGTGTAAAGACTGACACATAGTGTGTTAGAGCCACCTACATTATCACAGGAAATGTACAGTCAAAAAGCAGTACCTTTTTATAGCATGATGCAGACAAGGCAGTTTCAATAGACATGATCATTTCTTTATAGTTTTCAGTCCAGGCATTCCCATATATTGAAGAGAATCAAGATTTCTCCACACCAATCTTCTCTGCCCTCCTACCAGTAATCACAGTTCTCAGTTTTGTGATGCTGTTTCCATCCACTGTGAAGAGAATTGTGGAAGAAAAGGAGACAGGAGTCAAGGTATGTGTGTGTGTGTGTGTGTGTGTGTGTGTGTGTGTGTGTGTGTGTGTGTGTGTGTGTTGTATTTGTACATTTCCTACAAGTTAACCCCACTGTTGTGCTTATTCTACACTACCCCGCTTGTTACTTGTACCATCACTAAACTTGCAATCACATGCGTCTCACTTGCTGCACTGCACGGCGTTTAGAATCAGACTCCTTTGTCTACCAGCTTGGCCCACGTGCTTGCAAACTGAAAGCTTTTGATGAAGTGTCCTGAACATAACCAGACACTACCGAACATTCCACGGGACAGCTGAGATGTTATAACCAGGGGTCCCAACACCTCCCCTGTTTAGAAAAATCAAAGGAAAAGTACTTGTACCATTGGAACCAATTTATGGATACTTGTATGTTTTCCTTCTTGGGTCCAACTCAAATTGTTTCTTTGGAATGTGACCTCATGTAGAACGGCGGGGTTCCAACAATGCGTTGCTTGACTGCTCCGGTTTTATGTCGTCCAAAGCTGGAGTCCCCTAATTGCTTGTCTGTTGGTTGTGGTCCACTGTTTGTTCATCCCCTTTGGCAACTTGCGGGGGTTGAATGGGCAGGTTGAAAGCGTCTGCAAATGCTGTGAAGACATAGTCCATCAGTTGTGTGGATCTCAGCCGCATTTGGTTGGCATGAAACCCGCAGGTCGATCCATCGGCCAGTGTCACGTCGTAGAGACGGCCGCCAATTTGTGTAGCGACTGATCCTGCCTTCCAGTCATGAGATTGGCATTATCGAACATAGAGTCTCCCCCGTCAAAGTTGTGGGCGACTGCTCCATGTCAGCGGTTGAATTGTTGTTCCATTTTTAATGTCACGTCCTGTTGGTTGCTTGGTCGGAAGAAGGTCCAGTGTCGTCCGGGGCTTATGTCCGAAGAACAGTTCAGCAGGACAACGTTGTTGTGGAAGAGTGGAGCTGGATGTCGTCCTGTAAGCCAGCAGGAATATATGCAAGATTTTATCCATATCTCCCTCCCCTCTCAGTTTGAGGAGGCCGCGCTTGAAGGTGTCGACAAAGCATTCGGTCCATCCATTTGTTTGGGGGTGGTACGGTGGTGACAGAATGTGATTGATGTTGTTAGCCTTACAGAACTCCCTGAACTTGTGTGAGGTAAAGTGCGTCCCGTTGTCACTGATAATTGTCTCTGGAACATCATGTTGGGCACACAGTTTACAAAGTATTGCCACTGTCTGCCGGGACGTCGTGCTGGACACTGAAATAACAATGGGTTACTGTGAGTAGGCGTCCACGACGAAGAGGAGGTGCCTTCCCAGATGTGGACCAGCAAAGTCTATATGAATGCGCTCCCAAGGTTTTGTTGCTGGAGGCCACGAGTGCAGTGTTGCCTTGAGAGGCTGCTTTGCTGCTGCTACGCAAGGCCTGCATATACGAACCATTTCTTCAATTTCATGGTCCATGCCCGGCTAGTACGCGTATTTGCGTGCGAGTGACTTCATTCGTAGGATCCCCGGATGTCCTTGGTGAAGGAGTTTGATAACTTTGGTCCGCAGCACGCTTGGATTAACCACATGTTCCCTGAACAGAATACATCCTTGCTCGACCGCGAACAACTATCGGTGTCGGTAGAACCCTTCGAGCTGTGACCAGTCAGCGTGCTGGCGGAGAAGTCTGAGGTCACCGGAAGGTAACTGGTTAGTACGCCCATGTCGAACGCGGCTTGCAGAGCAGCGACGACGACTACTTCGAGTGTGACGAACTAAGACGAGCGAGTTCATCAGCTGACCAAAATTTGTTGACTTCCTATACTCGATCCTTAAGTCATAGCCAAGAAGGGTTGCGGCCCAGCATTGTAGGCGATTGGCTGAATAAACTGGTCACCCTTGCGGTTTCCAATATCGACAAAAGAGGTCGATGATCCGTAAGAAGTGTGAAATGCCGTCCATAAATATACTTGTGGAATTTCTTTATGGCAAAAATTAGTGCCAGACCTTCCTCAATCTGGCTTTAGTTCTGTTCTGCCGGTTTCAGTGAAAATGAAGCATGAGCAATGGCCTTGACTGAGCCATCTGGCCACCGGTGTTGTATGACGGCGCCCAGTCCGTGTTCTGACACGTCCGCGGCGACTATCACTTCAAGCGACATGTCATAGTGAGTGAGGAGGAGGTCCGAATTAAGAACGCCTTTAATGCTCTCCAACGCTCGTTGGCAGCGAGCTGACTGTATCCATTCGTTATCCTTCTTGAGGAGCTCTTCAAGGGGCTGGCGGATAGAGCGCATGTTAGGGACGAAAGACTGGAAGTAATTGACCAGCCCAAGGAAGGAGCGGAGTGCAGTTATGTTGGTGGGTGCCGGCATGTCGGCTACAGCAGTGATCTTTTGAGGGTCCGGGCGGCGTCCGTCTTTGTCGAAGATGAACCCGAGGTACTTTACTGATGGCTGGAAGGAGCACTTCCCGAGGCACACGCCAAACCCATATTCGCTGATTCTATCGAATAGAGCATGTAAGTGGCGCCTGTGATCGTCCGGGCTGCGACTCACAACTATAATGTCCAGAGAGGCCGTTACAAATTGCAGTCCTGCGATCATATTGTCCATGATTGCCTGGAAGATACCCAGTGCTTTTTTGACGCCAAATGGCAAACGCTGGTATTCATAAACACCCCGGTGTGCGTTGATGTTGCACAGCTGCTTCGAGTCGTCATCGAGTTCCACCTGCAGATATGCACCAGAGAAGTCGATTTATGAGAATACATTACCCCCATTAAGGGTAGCGAAAATATTATCCGGTAGAGGCAAAGGATGCTGATGCAGCTGGAGGGCATCGTTGAGCCCTGTTGAGTAGTCAACACAAAGCCGGGCTGATCCATCAGGCTTTTTGACAACCATAACTGGGGCCGCCCAATCTGCGTGCCTTAGAGGTTTAATGACGCCCAAGTTGAGAAGATTGTCAAGCTCTTGCTCCACAATCGGTAGATAGACGTAGGGTGAGAGTGAGCGTCGCCTTCGTCACTGTGCACTGGCCGAGCCCGTCCTTGGAAACGTCAAGAAAGGAATTTTTCAGCGAGGCAACTGTGTCTGATTTTACACTGGATGTCGACGGGTTCTTCGTTGAAATTGTATTAACCGCTGACACAGAAGCTTCTGTGTCAGCGATATAGAGCCCTAGACGCTGAGCTGAGTAGGTTAAGGGATCCTCATGGCGCGATATAGAACACATCTTCTGTAACGTGGTCGCGACGTTTGAACATAGCACATCCTTTACAGAGGAATGTCGCCGTCTGACCATTATACATGCTTGTCACTTTGTCACATTTCTAAAGACTAGGAGCACCAATGTAGTCAAATGTCTCTTTGCTGATGATATTTACTTCCGCCCCAGTGTCAAGGTAGAATTGGACCTGTACGCCGTTAACGTCGACTTCCATCTTCAACAAGTCGTTCGACTTCGGTGACTGACGCACAGTACCTAATCTGTTTGAGGCCAACCTTACTGTGTGTGAGATTGGAGCGACGATTGCGAATGTGATTACATTGGCGCTCGATATGTCCGGTGCGTTTGCACTTGCTACACTGGGGATTCAAATGTGGACAATCTTTGCACCAGTGGAGGTCTCCACAGCGGAAACATGGACGCGGAGGATCATTCTACGCCGTTGGCTAGGATGGCTGGCGCTTTTGAGGTGGTGGATGCTTGCGGCGTTGCCGACGTTCCTGCGGTGGCTTCTGTGCGGCGTTCAGATGGACGTTTTCGTTGGCGAAAACTCGACAGTCGGTCTTTGTGGTGAGGAAGTCCACGCAGTCAGTAATAATGTCGTCGAAACGCACTTGATCACCATCTTGGTTAAGCTTCTGCAGGATTCGAGCGCGGAGAGGTTCGTCGGCCGGCGATTTCAACGCAGAGATTAGAATGAGTGCGTCGAATTGTTCTTTAGTCAACTCGTCGAACTTGAACCTCTTCGGGGCCGGTTTGCATCGATTGATTAGGTGCATGGACTCTTCCCCTTCGTCCCGAGTGAGATGCATGCAGTCGTAACGGTCGGCAAGTACGGAACGTTTCTTACTGAAGAGAAGACGGAGCATTGTCACTGCCTCTTCGTAACTGTAGTCTGTAACGTCTT
>Ga0209628_10003162_pt1 | contig 11421 bp, 10 predicted proteins | sample TergutCu122P4_FD_187285 | JGI IMG/M metagenome (GOLD analysis project Ga0209628, IMG submission 187285) | Cubitermes ugandensis P4 segment gut microbial communities from Kakamega Forest, Kenya - Cu122 P4 (SPAdes) (version 2) | ecosystem: Host-associated > Arthropoda: Insects > Digestive system...
CCCGCGGCGTCGATGGTGTCGACCATTTCAATGTCCGTCACCGGGCGAGCGGCGGCGCGGAGTTTTTCCAATGCTTCGTCAAAAGAAATCAGGCTCATATCAGTTCCAGGTGGCGCAGGATGAATCGGAGAATGACGTCGGGATCGTTGAGATCGAGCGCCGGCAATGCTGTTTCGAGCGGCGCGTCGGTCGCCACGGCAACGATGTCAGGATGCCCCGGATGGCCGGGATAGGCAAGATGAATCGGCGGCTTGCCGGTCGCGCGCCGGTACACTTCCAGACGCGGAATGCGCCCGCTGCGCTTGTAGCCTTCCACCAGCACCAGATCGCAGGGCGAGAGCAGCGCGATCTGCTCTTCCAGCGTGGGCGCGCGCTCGTCGCGCAATTCGCGCATCAGCGCCCAGCGTTTGTCGGACGCCAGCAGCACCTCCGTGCACCCGGCTTCGCGGTGACGCCAGGAGTCCTTGCCCGGCTGGTCGATGTCGAAGTCATGATGCGTATGCTTGATGAGGGAGACTTTCAGCCCCGCGCCGACAAAGCGCGGAATCAGTTTTTCGATCAGCGTCGTTTTGCCGCTGCCGGAATAACCGGCAAAGCCGAATACTTTCATCCTCTCCTTCCTGCCGGGCCGTTCTGTGACGCCAGACTTTCGTACTTTCCGCTTTCACGCCCGCACCGCCAGCACCGGCGCGAAGCCGCCGCCCGGCGTGCGGAAATTCGTCGTCTGGCCGCGATAGAGCCGCGCCGAGACCAACTGCACGCGACTACGATAAACGTAGTTTCGCAGATCCACTTTCAGTTCGACCGGCGCATCATCAATATCGACGCACCGCGCCGATGGCAACGCTAATGTCTGCGCGACGTAATCGCCATCGAGCACTTCTTCAAAAACGCGCTTCGTCATTCTGTCGCCGCGATACGCCGCCTTGCTGCCGAAACCCGCCGCCGGTTTGAAAAACAATTGCTTGCGCCCGGCCCACAAGGCTTCGGCATCTTCGCGCCGCACTTGCCGCGTGCGCGGAATGCCGGCCAGCAGCACGGCGCGCCTGTCCGCATCGACGCCAAGCGCGATCAGCGCGTCTTCGTCGCTGAGGAGCGTCAGATTGCGCTTGTCGGCAAACACGGCGTGCGCATGCGGATGCGGCGTGACCACGGCAGCGCCGGCAAACCAGGCCTCGCGCAGGGCGGCGCTGGCCGGCGTTTCCAAAGCAAAATCCGTCAGGCGATTGTAGACCAGGTCGATGCGCGCGCCGTCTCGCCACAAGGCGCCGTCGCGGAAAACCAGTTCCGCCGGATCGCATATCGTGGCGGCGATGCCGCGCCGCTCGAACAGCTTGGCAAAGAGCAGAAATTCCGGGTAGAGAAATTGTTCCCCTGGCCGCTCGTCGACGATGGCGATGCGCGTCAGCGGCGCGTCATTCCGCTCCGCGCGCCACTCGGCGCGGAACATGTCGATGTAATCCTGCTCGACCGCCGAGGACGGGCGCATCGTGGCAAGCGCCGCCGCAACCGGCTCGCAGCAAGGCCGCTGCGCCTGCGCCAGCATCGCGTTGAGCAAGCCGCCGCCCGCGTTGGTATTGATTTCGATGAGCTGCGGCCCGGCGACGCTCAAATGAAAATCGTAGCCGAAGAAAACGCCGTGGCATTTCGGTGCGTTTTCGGCCTTTCCCCCGGCCCCTTTCCCGAGGAAAGGGGTGACGGTTGCTCGCAGGCTGCGCCTGCTCGAAATGGATCCATGAGGCGTCCAGGCCAACACCCGCTCGCGCCAGGCCGGCAGCGCCGCCACGGATTCAATCGCGGCGATGATCTCCGCCATGCGCCGCAGATGATCGGCGCCAACAAAAACCGCCACATCGGAAAACAGGGCCGATCCGCCGGCATCGTCCAGCACATCCCCCGCCCCGCCATCGGCCAAAGCGCGGCGCAGCGCCGCGCGGTCGAGACTCGCGCACCGGCAATCGCGGTTGAGCCGCTCCGCAATGGCGTTGCCTGTTTCGTTCATAGTGTGTGTTCCGGTTGGGTCATCATCATTGAAAGTCTGGCGCGGGAGGACGGCGGAATGTGAGGGTCCCGCAAACTTACCCCGCCTATGCTTGCCATCAGGTGATAGCCTGCAACCCTTTATCGGCAATGATGTTCAGCAACTTGAGCGCTGGTCCGGCAGGATGGGTATCTCCTTGCTCCCACTTGCGCACCGTCGATGCTGTGGTGTGCAGATGCAAGGCGAATATCGGCTGGCTGAACTTCAGTTTCTCGCGTAACCGCTTGATGTCGGCAGCGCTGAATTCCCGCACCGGCAACGGGCAAATGGCATCGAACTGGCGCATCGTCACCTTGCTGATCGCGCCAGCATCGTGCAACGCGGCCAGATCGCCACGCAGGGATTCAATGAGTTTGCTCATCACATCTCACCTCCAATAGTGCGAAGTCCTTGCGCTTGCTTGAGAACAAGCCCGTTTTGCATTCCCTGAATTATGCCCGAAACGGGTATATTTTCCAGCTTATACCGCAGCAAAAAAATCCAGCGCCTCGCGCTGTTCGCGCGTGCGGCGCATCGGCGGCAGGGAGCGCCAGATGCGTTTGCCATAATGTTTGGTAATCAGGCGCGGATCACAGATCATCAGCACGCCGCGGTCGCGCTCGTCGCGGATCAGGCGGCCCGCGCCTTGCTTGACGCTGATGACGGCGCGCGGCAATTGATATTCCATGAAGGCGTTGCGGCCGGCTTTTTTCATGTGCTCGATGCGCGCCGCCAGCACCGGATCGTCGGGCGGCGCAAACGGCAGTTTGTCGATGACGACCAGCGACAGCGCCTCGCCGCGCACGTCGACGCCTTCCCAAAAACTCTGGCTCGCCACCAGCACGGCATTGCCGAGACGGCGGAAACGCGCCAGCAATTCGCTCTTCGCGCCTTCGCCTTGCAGCAGCAGCGGATGGTCGAAGCCTTCGCGCTCGAACCGTTCTTTCAGCAGTTCGTGAATGCGGCGCATGGCGCGCAGCGACGTGCACAGCACGAAGGCGCGGCCACGGCTGGCATGAATGAGCGGCCAGGCCGCGTCGACCACCGCTTCGTTGTAGGCGAAGCTGTTCGGATCGGGCATCGCTTGCGGCGCGTAAAGCAACGCTTGATTCGGATAATCGAACGGACTATCCCAGCAGCCGGTATCGGCCTCCTCCAGACCGAGTTCGGCGCAGTAGTGCGTGAAGTTGTTCCCCACCGCCAACGTGGCGGAAGTGAAAATCCAGGCGCGCGGATGACCGTCCATCTGCTTCTTGAAAATATCGGCGATGAGCAGCGGCGTGGCGTTGAGCGTGAGCGACTGGCTGAACACTTCGGCCCAGCGCACCAGGCCCGGTTCGTCAATCGCGCGCCAGCCTTTGAGCAAGGCCGTCATCTCCTGCGCGCGACGCCAGCACCGCTCCAATCCTTCCGAGCGGGCGGCTTGCGATTCGAGCAGCGTGCCAAAACGCGCCAGCTCGCTCATCAAGGCATCGAGCGATTCAAAAAAAGCCGGTGGCAATTGCGCAAGCGCAAAGCGCGCGTTCTCGCCGGGCACGGCCAGGCGCAAATCCCGCGCCGCCTTTTCCAGCGCCCGCGTGCCGTCCGGCAGTTCCAGACAATCTTTCGCCGCGGCAAGCCCTTCCATGCGCGTGTCACGCGCCAGTTCCAGCAATTGCGAGGTCGACGCGCTCTGGCCGAAGAAAAGGCTCGCCGTCTCCGGCAACTGGTGCGCTTCATCGAAAATCACCGTATTGCAGGCCGGCAGAAGCTCCGCCACGCCGGTGTCGCGCAGCATCACGTCGGCAAAGAAAAGATGATGATTCACCACCACCACATCCGCCGCCTGCGCCTCGCGCCGCGCCGCCATGACAAAACACTCTTTGACGTTCGGGCATTCCTGCCCCAGACAGTTGTCGCGGGTGGAAGTCGCCGCCGCCCACGCGCCGGAATCCTCCGGCACTTGCGCGCATTCGGCCTTGTCGCCGGTGGAGGTGACGCTGGCAAAGCGCGCGATGGCGAGAATATGACCGGCCTCCTCGCGCGAAAAAAAACGGCCCGATGCCTTCGCTTGCGCGAGATGGTAATGGCATACGTAATTGGCGCGGCCCTTGAGGAGCGCAATCGTCGCCGGCACCCGCAGCGCATCGCGCACCGTCGGCAGATCGCGCTGGAAAAGCTGGTCTTGCAGCGTCTTGGTGCCGGTGGAAATGATCGCCTTGCCGCCGTTGAGCAGCGCCGGCGCCAGATACGCAAATGTCTTGCCGGTGCCGGTGCCCGCCTCCGCCACCAGCACGCCGCATGCCTGAATGGCGGCGGCAATGCGCTGCGCCATCTCGACTTGCTGCGGGCGCAGGCGATAACCCGGAATGGCGCGCGCCAGCGCGCCATCGGCGGCGAAGAGCGCGGAGATTTCAGCGGCGGGCGTGACGGGATTTACGGGCATTGCGGGCGCGGTCAGGGGTCAGGAATCAAGAATCAGAACCGCGCTGATAAGCGCGTTGCGTAACAACACAATCAATTTTCATCGGCCAGCAGCCGCGCCAGTTCCTGTTCCGTCAACCCGGCTTTGGCTGCCGATGCCGCAGTGTCCGACAGCGTACCGCGCAAGCGATTGGCATAGAACTGGCGCATCGCTTCGTAGTCCGCGGACGACACAACGACGCCCACCAGGCGATTATGACGAGTAACTGGCACGGGTTCGCGCTGGGCGCGATCCAGCAACTCGCCAAAGCGTGTTTTGGCATCGTTCGCGGTATAGGTCAGCATGGGAAATTCTCACAGGAGACGGGCTATCTGGCGTGAATTTTGACCAAATCGCTCGATTCGGTCAATTCAGGCCGTCCGCTGGCGCCAGACTTTTCAATCATTCGGCCCGATGCGGCGTGGCGAGATAATCCCGCGTGCGCATTTCCATCAGGCGGCTCACAGTGCGGTGAAACTCGGCGGCATGCGGCCCCTCGCGGTAGAGCGCGTTGGCCTCGCATTCCGCTGTCATGACGAGCTTGACCTTGTAGTCGTAGAAAACATCGACCAGCCAGGTGAAGCGGCGCGCTTCGTTGCCCATGTCGCGCGTCATGCGCGGCACGCCGGAGAGAAAAACGGTGTGGTAACGATGCGCGATGTCGAGATAATCATTCTGCGAACGCGGCCCCATGCACAACGCCGGAAAGTCGAACCAGATGACGCCGAGGGCGCGGCGGCATACCGGCAGCTCGCGCCCGAGAATGACCACCGGCTTGTGATGGCCTTCGCCGCCGGACAGCGCATGAAAAGCGGCCGCTATTTTCGCTTCACCGTCCGCGTCGGCCGGCACGTGATAGACCTCGACTTTTTCCAGCGCGCGCCGACGGTAGTCGATGCCGCCATCAACCTCCAGCACATCGAGCCGGTCTTTCAACAACGCAATGGCGGGCAAAAAGTTATGCCGTTGCAGACCATTCGGATAAAGGCCGTCGGGCGGATAGTTGGAGGTGAGACAAAACACCACGCCGCGCTCGAAAAGCGCCTCCATCAGGCGGCCCAGCATCATGGCATCGGCAATGTCGGAGACATGAAACTCGTCGAAACACATCAGCCGCGTCTCGCGCGCAATGCGATCAGCCACCTTGAGCAGCGGATCGGCCTCGGCCTTCACTGCGCGCAGCCGCTCATGCACTTCGCGCATGAAGGCGTGAAAATGTACGCGCCGCTTGCGCTGGTAAGGCACGGTGTCGAAAAAACAATCCATCAGCAGGCTCTTGCCGCGCCCCACCCCGCCCCACAGATAAACGCCGCGCGGCGGCGGCGGATTGACGACGAGCTTGCGCAACTTGCTGCGCCGCTTGTGCTTGAAAGCCACCAGTTCGTCATAAAGCCGCTGAAGCCGCTCCGCGGCCGCCTGTTGCGCGGCATCGGGAACAATGCCGCGCGAATGAAACTGAACATCCAGCGCGCGCAGCATGCCTTGTGCGCTACTTGCCGGTTGGCGTTCATCCGCAACCTGGCGTGGAATCTTTACCATGCTTTCATCTCACCCGCTTCACCTGCGATTTCAGGTACACCCTGTTTATGTCCTACTCTTCTTTCATACGCCGCCAAAACGGATCCGCGGATCCGGCATCCGGTCGCGGTTGGCATTCAACGAGGCTGTCATGCCGGCGTCAATGCACTCCAACACATGCTCCTGCTTGAGAACGTTGCAACGATGACCAAACTCGATGCCGGTGGCCTCCAAACAGGAGAAAGGGAGGCAAGGCAATAACAGCCAACAGTGGCCGCGTCGACACGGCACGGCTAGACGCCGCCCTTCCGCCGTCTGGCGCGGCTTGCCGCGTGCCCCGGGTGGTTCATGAGGCTGCCGATCAGCGCCTGCGTGTAGCTTGGCAACATCTCGCCGCGCCGGGAGAGCACATGCCGTTCGCGCCGCAGCGCCCAGTCCTCGTCGATCGGTTTGATGAGGATATTCATCGTGCGGCGGTGCCGCAAGGCGGCTGATTGGGGCACGATGCCGACGCCAACGCCGGCCTCGACCATGCGGCAGAGCGACTCGAAGTTGCTCACCTGCACGCGGATGTGGAGGCGGCGACGCGCATGCCGCATCAATTGTTCGACGAACTGTTGCAGGTTGCTGCCTTCATGCAGGCTGATGTAATCGTGCTCGATGACGTCGGCAAAACGGACAGCGTTGGCCGAGGCGAGCGGGTGTCCGGGCGAGACGGCGAGCATCAGCCGGTCCGAGCTGAAGGTGTGCAACTCCAGGTCGGCGGCGGCGATCGGGCCGGAGGCGATGCCAAGGTCGGCCATGCCGTCGAGCACGCCGCGAATAATCTCGTCAGTGGAACGTTCCTGCAAGTCCACGTCGACCTTCGGGTTGGCGGCGAGAAAGGTGGCAAGTATTTCCGGCATGAACTCGGTAACGGCGGTGGTGTTGGCGAACACGCGGATGCTGCCCTGCACGCCCTCGCCATAGCGCTGCAGGTTGGATTTCATGTGCTCGATCTCGTTCAGGATCGTGCGCGCGTGGCGCAGCAGGCTCTGACCGGCCGGCGTCAGGGCGACGCCGCGCGGCGCGCGGTAGAGCAGGCGCACACCCGCCTCGCTTTCAAGATCCTTGATGCGCGCGCTCACCGCCGGCAGCGACAAGCGGTTGCGCTCGGCGGCGCGCGTCAGACTGTTGGTCTCGGCGATCAGGTCGAACAGACTCAGGTCGCGCAGGTCAATGTGCATAGGTCCAGTGCCCGGTTTCGTTTCCAGTGTCGTTGCAGTAATTTGCTGTATGGCCGCAGCATTACACCCAGCTTTTGCTGCACTGCGATTAAGCACAGGTGAAGGCTGGGTACAAAAATGGCGAATTGTCGCCTCCCAAACGATGAGGGAACATCCGTCCCCAGGTCGCGGACATCAGAACACGCGACGGAGGAGGAGACGGCAATGAACAACCGCATCAATCCGTGCATCACCCAAGCATTGGCGGTCACGCCCAGCCTTGATCTGCAAATCAGCGCCGCGCGGCAGCCAATGAATCGCCGGCATCCCGCATCGGAACCTCAGCCTTCAGGGCGGGGTTTCAAGCCAGAGTCGATTCTACAATGAAGCGGCTGATTGTCGGCATCACCGGCGCCACCGGCGCGATATTCGGTGTCCGTTTGCTGGAAGCGCTCAAGGCGACGGGTATCGAAACCCATCTGGTGCTCAGCAAGTGGGGCATGCAGACCATTGAGCATGAAACCAGCCTGAGTGTTCAGCAGGTCAAGAATCTGGCCTCGGTTGTCCATTCTGAAGGCAATATGGGGGCCTCCATTTCATCCGGCTCTTTCGTCACCGAGGGCATGGTCATCGCGCCTTGCTCCATGCGCACGGTTGCCACCATTGCCAATGGATCGGGCGAGCACCTGGTGCACCGCGCCGCCGACGTGATCTTGAAAGAACGCCGCCGTCTGGTCCTGGTCGCGCGCGAGATGCCCTTAAGCGATATCCATCTTGAGAACATGCTCAAGTTGTCGCGCATGGGCGTGACCATCATGCCGCCCATGCCAGCTTTCTACAACCATCCAGAATCCATTGATGACATTGTCAATCACGTCATTGCCCGTGTTCTGGATCAGTTCGGCATTTCCGCCGATTTTGCCCGGCGCTGGGAAGGACAAATGCGCGCCCGGGCCGCATGACGTAGCAGCAACACCTTTTCATCCACCGAAACACGAAAGGAGATCCACCCAAATGAGTGATAAAACGAGCAAGGCCGGACACAAAGATCTGCGTGAGGCCGTGGAATGGTTCCGGTCCAAAGGCTACCTGGTTGAAACCGACAAGGAAGTCAATCCCGATCTGGAAATCACCGGTCTGCAAAAAATATTCGATGGCAGCCTGCCCATGCTGTTCAACAAGGTCAAGGGGATGCCGCACGCCCGGGCAATCACCAACCTGTTCGGCGATATCCGCGTCGTTGAGGAATTGTTTGGCTGGAAGGATTCTCTCGACCGCGTCAAGCGCGTTGCCCACGCCATCGATCATCCGCTCAAGCCGGTCATCATTGATCAGAACGACGCGCCTGTGCAGGAAGAAGTGATCACCACCGATCTGGACGTAAACAAATGGCTGACCGCCATTCGCCATACGCCGCTCGAAACCGAGATGACGATCGGTTCCGGCATCTCCTGCGTGGTCGGCCCCTATTTCGACGGCGGCAGCCACATCGGTTACAACCGCATGAACTTCCGCTGGGGCAATATCGGCACCTTCCAGATCTCGCCCGGATCGCATATGTGGCAGGTGATGACCGCCCATTACAAGGACGACAAGCCGATCCCCCTGACCATGTGCTTTGGCGTTCCGCCGTCTTGCACCTATGTTGCCGGCGCGGGCTTCGATTACGCTGTGCTGCCCAAGGGCTGCGACGAAATCGGCATTGCCGGCGCCATTCAGGGATCGCCTGTGCGCCTGGTCAAGTGCCGGACCATCGACGCCTATACCCTGGCGGACGCGGAATACGTGCTTGAAGGCTATCTGCATCCGCGCGACAAACGCTATGAGACGGCCGAGTCCGAAGCGGCCGATATTCAAGGCCGCTTCCACTTCCATCCTGAATGGGCGGGCTACATGGGCAAAGCCTACAAGGCGCCGACCTTCCATGTCACCGCCATCACCATGCGCAAGCGGGAAAGCAAGCCCATCATCTTCCCGCTGGGCGTTCATACGGCGGACGACTCCAACATCGACACGTCGGTGCGCGAATCGGCCATTTTCGCCCTCTGCGAGCGCTTGCAGCCCGGCATCATCCAGAACGTGCACATCCCCTACTGCATGACCGACTGGGGCGGCTGCATCATTCAGGTGAAGAAACGCAACCAGATTGAAGAAGGCTGGCAGCGTAATTTCCTCTCCGCCATCCTGTCCTGCTCTCAGGGCATGCGGCTTGCCATCGCGGTGAGTGAAGACGTGGATATCTATTCGATGGACGACATCATGTGGTGCTTGACCACCCGTGTGAATCCGCAGACCGATATTCTCAATCCGATCCCCGGCGGCCGCGGTCAGACCTTCATGCCGGCTGAGCGGATGACATCAGGCGACAAGCAATGGACGGCTTCCAACACGCTGTTCGAGGGCGGCATGGGCATTGATGCCACGGTGCCTTACGGCTATGAGAATGATTTCCATCGTCCAGTCTATGGCGTCAATCTGGTCAAGCCGGAAAACTTCTTCAACGCGAAAGACATCGAGAAGATGAAGTCGCGCATGGCGGGCTGGGTACTGTCTCTCGCCCGGACGGGCCGTTAAGCGGGCCTCGGATCAAAGGGGAAGCGCATGCTTGAAGCATACCGCATCCTGGATGTCAGCAACCGTATCGGCTGGTTGGCCGGCCGGTTGCTGGCCGATCTCGGGGCTGATGTCATTCGGATTGAACGCCCCGAGGTCGACATCGGCCATTCGGACTGGCAGGCCAATCACGTCAATAAGCGCCTGCTGCGGCTGGATTTGCGGACCCCTTCGGGACGCGCTGCCTTCGACCGTCTGCTGGCAGGCGTCGACGTTCTGATCGACTCCACACAGCCGGGAGACGCCGATGCCGGGCATTTCGATTGGAACCGGTTGAAAGCGCTGAACCCACGCTTGATCCAGGTGTCCGTCACCCCTTTCGGCTGTCAAGGCCCCCGGGCGGGATGGCGCGCTTCAGACCTTGAACTGATGGCAGCCGGCGGCGCCATGTCGCTTGCCGGTGAACCCGACGGCAAGCCAACGCGGGTGAGCGCGCCGCAATCCTATGGCTGGGCGGGCGCGCAGGCCGCGATTGGGGCGCTGACAGCGCTGGTGCATCGCACCCTGACCGGCACGGGCCAGCATGTTGATGTATCCGGCCAGGCGGCCGTGATTCTTGCCACCTCTCACGCGGCAGCCTTCTGGGATATCGAGAAAATCAATCCCACGCGCTGCGGCGCCTATCTTACTGGCCGCTCCATCAAGGGCGCGCGCTACCGCGCTTTTTGGCCCTGCGCCGATGGCTATCTGAATTTCATGGTGTATGGCGGACCGGCGGGGCGGCGCACCAACACCCAACTGGTGGCGTGGATGCGTGAGCGCGGCGCGCCACTCGGCGTTCTGGAAGGGATCGACTGGAAGCGTTTCGATCCAAAGCTCGCCACGCAGGCGGATGTGGATGAGATCGAGGAACCGATTGCAAAATTTTTTCTGACCCTGAGCAAGCGGGAGTTTCTGGAGGAAGCGAGCCGGCGGGAAATGCTCGGCTATCCGGTCTCCACCATGGCCGATATCGCCACCGATCCTCAACTGGCCGCGCGGGGCTTCTGGGAAGATTTGAAAGACCGGGACGGAAATCAGCAGCGGCATTGCGGCGCCTTCGCCATCATCGACGGCAAGCGCCCGCCTTTGCGTCACGCGCCCGGCGACGAAGTCGATATCGCCACCCTTCTTGCAGAAAGGGAATCCGCATGAGCGCTTTTCATCATGCCCTGGCCGGTGTCAAGGTTGCTGAATTCGGCGCCTATGCCGCTGGCCCCCATATCGGCAAGATGCTGGCGAGCTTCGGCGCCACGGTTGTTCACGTGGAATCGCGGAGCCGCCCGGACGGTTTTCGCCTCGAATATCCGCCCTACAAAGACGGCAAGACGGGCGTGGATCGCAGCGGCTGTTTCGCCATCTTCAACGATTCCAAGCGGGCAGTGACGCTGGACCTCAAAAACGAGGCCGGCATTGAAATGGCCAAACGCTTGATCGGCTGGGCCGATATTGTGATCGAGAACATGCGGCCTGAAGTGATGTCGCGCCTTGGCCTTGGCTATGAGGCGGCGCGTCAGATCAATCCCGGCATCGTCATGATCTCCACATGCAATATGGGTCAGACGGGTCCGCGCGCCCAAACACCCGGTTTCGGATCGCAGCTCTCCGCGTTGGCCGGATTTTGCGGCCTGACAGGCAGTCCC
>Ga0209628_10003163_pt1 | contig 11420 bp, 13 predicted proteins | sample TergutCu122P4_FD_187285 | JGI IMG/M metagenome (GOLD analysis project Ga0209628, IMG submission 187285) | Cubitermes ugandensis P4 segment gut microbial communities from Kakamega Forest, Kenya - Cu122 P4 (SPAdes) (version 2) | ecosystem: Host-associated > Arthropoda: Insects > Digestive system...
CGCCGACTGCACCACCCCCAACTCCAACGCCGCCCGGCTCATCGAGCCGGCCTGGGCGATGTGGACGAAGTAACGAAGTTGACGCAGTTCCATGGGAAGCCAAACCAAGTCGCGTTATGGCTTGGTGATGTAAGCATCCGCCGGTACAACCAAGCCAACAGCCTTGGCCTACCTGTCCTGATGTGGTCCGGACAACCACGTTACACGCATGCAAACTCCACCCGGCGCGGTCACCATAACTTTTGCGTTACGACTATTAAATAGTACGTGCGCCACCGAGAATTACAGTGCTCTGCGAAGAAAGGACACCACCATTGCCGTGCGCAATGGCAATATCCGCATCCTTTTTCTGCCGTTCGCCGCACTCGCCACGCAACTGGCGCACAGCCTCAATCAGCAAGAACAGGCCATACATGCCTGGATGGCAATACGACAGTCCGCCACCGTTGGTATTGACAGGCACCTTGCCACCAGGCGCGATGCGGCCACCGCTGACGAACGCGCCACCTTCGCCCTTCTTACAGAAACCTAGATCCTCAAGAAACAAGATTGTGTTGATCGTAAACGCGTCATACACCTCGATCACATCGACATCGGCAGGCCGGACACCGGCTTGCGCATAAGCCAGCCGACCTGACTGTATCGCGCCAGTGCGCACGAAGTCAGGCATGTTCGAGATAGTCTGGTGCGTGGTCACATGACCGGCTCCGAGCAGGTACACGGGAGGTTTTTTCAGATCCTTGGCGCGTTCCGCCGACGTGATGACGAGCGCACCTCCGCCATCGGTAACGAGGCAGCAATCGCGGATCGTCAGCGGATGGCTTACCATGCGCGAAGCCAATACGTCAGCCACGGTTAGCGGCTTTTTCTCCCACGCCACGGGGTTGAGCAACGCCCATTGCCGCGCTGCTACCGCGACCTCGGCGAGTTGCTCGCGCGTCGTGCCGAATTCGTGCATATGGCGTGCGGCCGCCAGTGCATAGGCAGTTGGCGGCAGGAACGGCTTGTATGGCGTTTCATACGGATTGCGCTCCGGGGCAGTCGTGTTCTTGCGACCACCCCCCGAACGCTGCGTGCTGCCATATGCGATCACGGCCACGCTGCATACGCCGGCCTCAATCGCCTGATGCGCCTGTGCAAGGTGCGTCATGAACGAAGAGCCACCAGTGGAACTCGATTCGAGATAGGCATTCGGCATGCCCAAGTATTCGGCCAATGCCAGCCCTGCCAGGCGGCTTTGCGAAGTCGCGCAAAACAAACCGTTGACATCGCGCATCGACAGCCCACAGTCATCGAGCGCGCGCCGCACGCCCTGCGCCATCAAATCAATCGGAGAAAAACCAAATCCAACCTCACCAAGGTCGGACTCAGCCGCACCGACAATCGCCGCAGCACCACGCTTGAAGGTATAAGTCATAAAACAGACACCGGAACGAAAACAGGATAAGGATCGTCATCACCTCTGGGCTGATGAACCTGAAACCGAACACGCAGGCCAATTGCAACCTCGGTTGCAGGCAGACCTTCGACACGCGCCATCATGCGAAAGCCTTCATCGCATTCAATCATTGCGACGTTGTATGGTGCGCCTTCACGCGGATAAACCACTGTCGTCGTATAAACCGTGCCAAGGCCTTTGCTAACACGCCATTCGAGGCAGTCTTCGCCTGAAAACGGGCAGATCTCGCGCGGGAAAAACACGGCCTTACCGGCCACACGGCTGAACTGATAGGTAAGTTGCCCTTTGTTCAGGTGTTCAAGATACGCAGCGTAAGGAGAAAGTTTGGTGGCAGCCATCATGTCCTCTTAGCATACATGACCGAAATGGTCTCCGCAACCAGCGCAGGCCGCTCCGCGCCTTCGATTTCCATAATGTTGCCGAACGTCAGACGTACTCCGCCCTCGATCGGTTCGTATTTGTCAAGCGTGCGGTGCAAGCGAATTCGCGCACCGCACATTACTGGCGCAGTAAAGCGGACTTTATTGGAGCCGTAGTTGATACCGCGCGAACGCTCGCGTACGCGGCAAATTTTAGTACCCAGATAGGTTACCAGTGACAGCGTAAGCATGCCATGTGCCATGGTTTTGCCATTTGGCAACTCACGCCTGGCGCGTTCCACATCCACGTGAATCCAATTGTCATCGCCTGAAACGCGCGCGAAGTCATCAATCCGCTGCTGGTCGATTTCGAGCCAGTCACTTGTGCCGAGTTTCTTGCCAACGTACTGTTCAAGATCATACGGGGTCTGCACTTCCATGCGATTTTCCTTTCTTGATTAATGTAGTCAGTAGGACGATCTCACAGATCGGCCAAATTGCGCCAACCGTGTATTGATCAGGGCGTGGGCGTCGTCGATGATCCGGCGCACCAACTCCTCGCATGATGGAACATCGTTGATCAACCCCTGCGCAAGACCTGCAGACCAAATACCACCCTCGAGATCGCCTTGCTCATAGACACTGCGGCCCTTGGCGCCAGCTACTTTCGGGCCGATTTTATCGATGCCATTGCCTTCACGCTCCATCGCGACTACGGTTTCGGCCAGCGCGGTGCGCGCCACGCGGCTGCTATTGCGCAAACTGCGCAGGATCAGGCAGGTATCCAATTCCGAATTGGCAACAATGGCGCGCTTGATGTTCTCATGCACGGGCGCCTCCTTGGTGCACAGGAAGCGTGTACCCATGTTAATACCCTCAGCGCCGAGTGCCAGCGCAGCGACTAGGCCGCGCCCATCGGCAAAGCCACCTGAAGCGATCACAGGAATCCGCAATCTGTCCGCTGTCACGGGAATCAGAACCAGCCCTGGAATATCGTCCTCACCAACATGGCCAGCACATTCGAACCCATCAATGCTGACGATATCCACACCGATCTGTTCCGCCTTGAGTGCGTGACGCAGACTCGTGCATTTATGAATCACCTTGACACCAGCCGCCTTGAAGGCCGGCATATGCGCCTGCGGATTGTTGCCCGCAGTCTCGACGATCTTGATACCCGAGTCGATTATTGCGTCGCGATAGGCATCGTAAGGCACTGGCTTGAGCGTGGGCAGTAAGGTCAGGTTGACCGCGAACGGGCGATCCGTCATTGAGCGTGTGCGTTTGATTTCGTCGTGCAGAGCTTCTGGAGTAGGCTGCGTAAGTGCACTCAGCACGCCAAGCGCGCCAGCGTTGGACACTGCCGCCACCAATTCGGCCCGGCTTGCCCATTGCATGCCTCCTTGAATAATCGGGTGTGCGATACCCAGCATCCGGGTGACGGTTGTCTGCATCAGTCGTGCTCCTTGTCAAGCAGCCGTGGGCCGATAAGGTTTGCATCCGGGGTGCAGGCTCAACCGGGCGCCAGTCATGTCCTGCAAGGTCCGAAAGTCCATTCCATCGGCAATGCGATCAACGACGAGGCCAGCCGATGTCACACTGATCCGTGCCAGATTGGTATAGATACGATCAACGCAACGCGGCCCGGTCAGTGGATAAGTGCAGCGTTCGAGAATGCGCGGACTGCCATCTTTTTGACAGTGTTCCATCAGCACCCATATGTTGGCCGCACCTGCGGCAAGGTCCATGGCTCCGCCCACGCCGGGAATCTGACTTGGCGTATCGGTAGTCCAGTTTGCCAGATCGCCATTAGCGGCCACTTGGAACGCGCCGAGGCACGCGACATCGATATGGCCGCCCCGTATCATCAAAAACGAATCGCTATGACTAAACACCGAAGCGCCCGGCAGCAATGTGACTGGTACTTTGCCCGCATTGAGCACGTCCGGATCCTCTTGGCCCGGAGGTGCCTTGGGGCCAAGGCCAAGCAAACCCTGTTCACTGTGTAACAGCAACTCACGCCCGGCGGGAACGTAGTCGGCAATCATCGTGGGCAGGCCGATGCCAAGGTTCACGCAACTACCGTCTGGAATATCAGCGGCTGCCACGCGCGCAATATCTTCGCGGCTCAATCCTCTGCTCATTTCACCTCCACAAGTCGATCAATGAACACCGCCGGCGTGACAATATGCTCGGGATCCAGTGCACCGAGCGGCACGATCTCGGTCACTTGCGCGATCACAAGCTTTGCAGCGCCCGCCATAACCGGGTTATTGATGCGCGCACCCCGGTGATAGACCAAGTTACCCCAGCGATCACCGCGCAACGCATTGATCAAGGCCGCGTTGCCAGTAAGCGGCTCCTCAAGCACATATTCTTCGCCGCGGATGATGCGCGTTTCTTTTCCTTGCGCGAGCCGCGTACCGGCGGCTGTGCGTGTGTAAAAGCCGCCGATGCCGGCTGCACCGGCACGGATCCGCTCGGCCAGCGTACCCTGCGGCACCAGTTCAAGTTCGATCTTGCCATCGGCATAGAGGTCGTCGAAAATCGTCTTGCCTTGCAACCCACGCGGAAACGAGCATACGACTTTGCGAATACGTCCCGCCCGCATGAGATCGCCGACGATGTCCGCCCCAGCAGTGGCATTGTTAGCAACAATGGTCAGGTCACGCACGCCCAGTTCGAGCACACCGGCCAGCAGCTCCGCCGGGCGTCCCGATGTACCGAAACCGCCGACCAGCAGCACGTCACCATCCTTGATGCCTGCAACCGCATCGGCCACGGTATTGACACGTTTATCGATCATGATCCGGCTCTCACTCAATCGAGATCGTTGCCCTTCATGTCTGCGTTGCGACGTGCGCGGCACGCCAGACCCTCGATCACGGGACCGATCGCATGCGGATCATCCACTGGGTCCGCTTGCGGGCCGCGGTGCCAGCCTTCGAGCGCCGCGAGAATACCGCCGCCGACCTCGAACACGCGGCCCGTAACGTTGTTGCTCTGATCACTTGCGAGCCATACCACAACTGGCGAAATCCAGCGCGGATGGCGCAGCGCGATTTCTTCGGGGGTACGCTCGCGCAGACTTTCGGTCATGCGTGTCTGCGCGTGTGGGCAAATCGCGTTGACCGTGACGCCATAGCGCTTGAGTTCGCGTGCTGAGATGATTGTCATGGCTGCAATGCCAGCCTTCGCGGCGCCGTAGTTGTTCTGGCCGATATTGCCGAACAGGCCCGATGACGACGTGGTGTTGATGATGCGCGCGTTGACCGACTCGCCAGTCTCACGATGCAGCGCGCGCCAGTGAGCTGCCGCATGACGCGACGGCGCAAATGTGCCCTTCATATGAACATTGACTACCGCATCCCACTCGTGTTCTTCCATGTTGACGAGCGTGCGATCACGCAAGATGCCAGCGTTGTTGACCAAGCAGTGCAACGCCCCATAGTAAGCAACGGTGCTGTCGATCAGGTGTTTGGCACCGTTCCAGTCGGAAATATCGTCGCCATTTGCAATTGCCTCGCCGCCAGTCGCGTGAATCTCATCGACGACAGCCTGCGCCGCCGACAGATCGCGACCTCCGCCGTCTCGCGTCACGCCAAGGTCGTTCACCACCACGCGCGCGCCTTCCGCTGCCAAGTGCAGTGCGTATTCACGGCCAATACCGCGCGCAGCGCCAGTTACGATCACGATGCGGCCTTCACACAGTTTCTTCATAACACGGTTTCCTTCAATGTAGGGTCACTGGTGCTGGGTGTCACCGCGCGACCCTGTAATAACAGTGTTGCCCATCCCGAACGATGGCAAGCGTTTTTCCATGTAGGCGCGTGTGGCCTCACGGTGATCCGGTGTTTCCGCGCAGCGTATGTGCCGCCATACTTCCGCATCGAGTACTTCCTGCAACGAACCACGCAGAGCATCGTTGAGATTGCGTTTCATGTAGGCAATTGCCGTGCGCGGGCCATGGGCAAGCGATGTCGCAACCTCCATGGTTTCGGATTCGAGGCAGTCAACAGCCACGATCCGGTTTAGCAGGCCAAGCGCCAACGCGTCCTTTGCTCCGAGCTTTGGCGTCGTCAAATAAAGTTCGCGCGCCTTCGCCATACCCACAAGTCGAGGCAGAAAATAGTGGCCGCCAAAGTCCCCTGAGACCGCTACATTCAGGAAACCCGTACATAAGAGCGCAGTCTCGTCGGCGAAGCGCATGTCGCATGCAAGCGCGATCGACAGCCCTGCGCCTACCGCAGCGCCGCGAATCATGGCGATAGTCGGCTTCGGCATCGTATGCAGCAGATCGGCAATACTGGCACGACGCCTCAATTGGTCTACACGCTGTTCAAATGTCAGTGTCGCTTGATTGGCGCCCGCCATGCGCGCAACGTCTCCACCGGCACAAAAAGCGCCGCCGGCACCAGTCAGCACCACCGCGCCCACAGCGGAGTCTTCTGCCGCTTGGGTCAAGGCCTGCAGCAGCTCTTCATAAATCTCCGGACTAAGCGCGTTGCGCTGCCTAGGTCGATTCAGGGTAAGAACAAGTACCCCGTCACAGAAATGCCGGATCAACTGAGGCGATTCGGAAAAGTTGCCGCGTTGCACCATGTCTCCTTCATTGCAGCGCCACACTGATCGCTGTACTTTTCATGGTAGAGGAATCACTTCGGAGAAATGCCGGTACAGTGCATTAAATCATCCACATAGTGAGAAGCAGTGCTCACCAGCCTCAACAAACAATATCTTGCTGGTACGTCCAAGATATAAGAAGAATCAACCCAACATGGACCAATATGTGAAATATAAAGATGGTCACCGCACGATCCAACACATCATCCAGCACATCAAGCGCGGCCACTGGCACACAAGCACTGCATCGCGCAGTGACACTGCTGCGACTAATCACTGCACACAACCGTCCAGGCGCTGGTTTCCGTTTGGTCGATCTCTACCGGCGCAGTGGCATCGAACGCCCCACCGCGCACCGCATTCTTCAAGGCATGGTCGCCGAGCGGCTGGTTCTGCAAGACAGCCAGACCAAGCGCTATTACCTCGGCCCCTTGCTTTACGAAATGGGTCTGGCCGCAGCACCAAAACCTGCTCTGCACGATATCTGCCGCCCCTACCTACAGGCGGTAGCCGAACGCACAGGCGACACCGTGTTCATGATCCTGCGTTCCGGGTTCGATGGCGTGTGTGTTGCACGTATCGACGGCGGCTTCCCGATCAAAGCGCACGTGCTTGATGTAGGCTGCCACCGTCCGCTCAATGTCGGCGCTGGCGGGCTTGTTTTGCTAAGCGCACTACCTAACGAAGATGTTGACCGTATTTGCCGCATCAATGTTGAGCGCACACAGCGCAAAAATCCGCGCTATTCGGAAGCGGCATTGCGTGACGCTATCGCCGCCGCGCGGCGACGCGGCTATACGATCAACAAGGTCATGGATATTCCACCAGTGTTATCAGTCGGCGTAGTAGTCCGCTATCCGGACGGAATGCCCGCAGCCGGAATCAGCGTCTCCACGCTAGCATCGCGGCTGTGCAAGGACCGTATCGGCATGGTCGTGCAGTGTTTGCGCGATGCAGCAGCATCCATTGAATCCGACCTCGCAAAGTTGACCCAACAGCGCGAAAAGAGTGAAGACAATGGCGGCCTTTTTGAGGCCGATGATGTCGATGCGGCTTGATGTCTGCGCACCCTCAGAATTCCATATTATGGTCTAAAAACTGCGATTCTGACGCCACTGCATTCCCAAATCGGCGGCTAACTGCATAGACTTTTCCACTAGGATCCGCGATGAGATCCTTGATGCTTTTACCTTCAATGGCAGTGGAGAAAGAGACAATGCATAGCAAAAAACTTCAAGCGGTATTGCGCGGTTTCGTGGCCAGCACCCTCTTGGTAGCCAGCTTGGCAAACGCAGCATTTCCAGATCGTCCGATCGTCGCGATCTCGCCTTATGCGGCTGCTGGCGCCAACGATTTTTTGACACGCTTGATGGCGCAGCAAATGAGCGAGGTGCTGAAAACCAGCATCGTGGTCGAAAACCGTGCCGGAGCTAACGGTATCGTCGGGGCCGCCTCCGTAGCAAAGTCTGCGCCAGACGGCTACACCATGTTGATGGGCAACAGTGCGACGCATGGCACCAACCCCACGCTCTATAAGTCACTTCCGTACGATCCTGAAAAAGACTTTGCTCCAGTTGGCATGGTAGGCTCAGTGCCAATCGTGCTTGCAGTCGATGCTAGCCTTGGCGTCAATAACTTAGCCGAGTTGATCGCCTACGGCAAGGAGCATCCCGGCAAACTGTCGTTCGGCAGCAGCGGACTCGGCGGTACGGGCCACCTCTGCGGAGAAATGTTCAAGACCGCGACGCGACTCGACATGGTTCACGTGCCCTACAAAGGCGATGCGCCGGCCGTAGTTGCAGCGATGGGCGGACAGGTATCCATGGCATTCGTTGGTGTGGCCTCAGCAACGCCGCAGGTTGCTTCCGGCAAGATCAAGATTCTGGCAGTGGCCAGTGCGACGCGCTCAGGCTCGCTGCCCGACGTGCCGACGATGACGGAAGCCGGCTTCAAGGATATTCAGTGCGCCCAGTGGTACGCACTGTTTACACGCGCTGGAACGCCAAAAACGATCATCGATACGCTAAACCACGCCATCAAAATTGCGCTGACGCGCGACGATGTAAGAAAGAGCATGGCAACGCAAGGCGCAGACCCGATCTACATGACGACCGATGAATTGGACCGGTTCTACAAGTCCGAGATCAAACGGTTCGCAGCGATTATCCAAAGTTTGGATATCAAAGCCGAGTAAGAAATTCCTGACATCTGACTCTTACCAAGGAGACAATCATGAACTTCAGTAAGGTCTTGATCGCTATCGGCTTGATGATTGGCCTGCTGCCGACAACAGCCTCGGCGACAGACAACTACCCAAGCAAACCTATTACTATCATAGTACCTTATTCTCCCGGCGGCACAACTGATGTGATGGCACGCGCCGTGGCTACCAGCTTGTCGCGCCAGTTGAACCAAAGCGTAATCATCCAAAATAAGCCTGGTGCTACGGGCGCTATGGGCGTGATACAGATGAAATCAACCCCACCCAACGGCTATACGTTAACAATAGTACCCGTGAGTATCTTCCGCGAGCCACACATGCAATCGGTGTCCTACGATCCCATTCGCGATCTGACATACATTGCCACGATACTGACCTACGACTTCGCCATCACCGTCAAGGCCGACGCGCCATTCAAAAACGTGCAGCAACTAGTCGAATATGCCAGAAAGCATCCAGGAGAAATCGACTGCAGCACACCTGGACAAGGTAGCCAGGTAGTACTGGCGATGTTAAGCAAAAACCAAGGAGTCGAATTTACCGACATCCCTTACAAGGGTGACGCTGAAGCCATCAACGCGCTGCTGGGTCGTCATGTGAAATCTTCGGTGGTGACCAACAGCGTCCTGCCGCACTTAACGTCTGGTGCCGTGCGCGTGCTAGCCACAGCCGATGAAGCGCGCAATCCTTTCTTCCCCAACGTTCCAACTCTCAAGGAACTAGGCTATGACGTGGTGGTGCCATCACCGCTGGGCATCGCTGGGCCAGCCGACATGCCCGCTTCTATCGTCGAAAAGCTCGATCAGGCCATCAAAACTGCACTGGACGAACCGGATGTCAAACGCGCAGCAGAGAACTTTGGCGTACGCACGTACTACCTCAATCACGATGCATATACCGCATTCGCAAAAAAAGACTATATGGATGAAAAAGCATTGGTAACCAATCTAGGACTGAAAAACCAGTGAGTACGATAAAAATAAATCCCGGCAACGCAAGGCGCAAATCCTATTGATATACACCAGAGAGGTTTAACTAACCTAGCAGGAGTACCTATGAGTACTGCCGAACCGCTGATACCATCGCAGGAGCCGCAATCCCGACTCACTGTGCCAAGTTTTGATGTTCCACCATTGGCTTGCGACACGCATGCTCACATCTCGGTTTCCGGACATTGGTCGGCCTGCTTAAACAGCGCCGCTGCTGAGATTGGCCATACGTGCCTGGGCCAAGCGTAATCCCGACGACGGCGATCAGTTGACCCCGTTGGAAAAGAGGGTCCCTGCCAAAGTCATGTGCGACGCTATCTTGGTCGACAATCCCGCGCGCTTGCATAGATTCAATGCATGAAAAGTTCAAGGAGATAGAAACATGTTGAGATCCATAATATTGAGTGCGGTAACCGTGCTGCCACTGGCATATATCCAACCAGCCCTGGCAAGTTATCCAGAACGTCCGATCACACTGGTTGTGCCGTTCTCCGCAGGTGCCAGCACAGACACACTAGCACGGATAATGGGAAAAACCATTTCTGATACCTTGAAGCAGAGTGTTATCGTAGAAAACAAAGCTGGCGCCGGAGGAGTCATCGCCGCAGATTACGTACGGCGACAGCAGCCCGATGGTTATACCTTCATGCTTACCACTGACGGAATCATGTCGGTAAACCCATCCATTCATAAGACACTGTCCTATAAGCCATTGCAGGACTTCACGCCATTAACAATTGCCGCCATAGCGCCAGTTGTGCTGATCGTGCGCGCCGACTCGCCTTTCAAAAGTGTGCAGGACATTATAAATTTCGCCAAGCAAAATCCGCCAGGAACCTTGAACTTCGGATCTTCTGGTGTCGGAGCGTCTCAGCATATTGCCGGGGAAATGTTCAACCAATTGGCTGGCGTCGAGATCAAACACATTCCGTATAAAGGCGGCGAGCCAGCCATGATTGATCTGCTTGGCGGGCACCTGTCAATGATGTTTGGCCAGATACCGTCTGCCATGGAAGCCGCGAAAGCAGGAAAGATTCGCATTCTGGCAATCGGTAGCCCCAAACGCAGCCCGATACTGCCCGATGTAGCCACCTTGGCAGAACTCGGCTTGCAAGGTTACGACTCCGATACTTGGTATGGATTTGCCATGCCTAGCGGTACGCCCGCTGAAATTCAGCCCAAACTATATCAAGCCCTGGCTGATGCGCTGCGGTCGCACCGTGCGCAACTTGAGCAGATGGGCTACGTAGTATTAGGCAGTACACCCGCCGATATGACTGAAAACATCAAATCAAATACGGAAAAATGGAAAAACGTCCTGCAAAAGGCAGGGATCTACCAGACGCAATGACGGCGTATGTCCGTGGTTGATCCATTGTTCAACGACTCCCCGAGCAAGACAAAATATTCACGAAATCATATACATCTTTGGCAGCCACCCATCAATTCAGGAATTTTCCACCCGCAGCCGATCCGCCGAAACGTATTGCAGCCGGTAGTCTTCAAAGGGCTGCGTGTCGGCGGCTTCGAGGGTGGCTTGTTCGCGCACGGATTGAGTGGCCAGGGCGTCGTACTCGGCTTTCAGGGAGGCTGGGCAGGGGCGGGCCGTGAGGTGGGCTTGGGCTTGGCGGGACTGGGCGAGCACGAAGCGGACGAAGTCATCGCCGTGCTGCTGTTGCACGGCTTGCAGCACGCGCGCGGAGGGCAGGCGCTCGGGCGCCTGCTGGAGCGCGCAGGCATGCGCCAGCGCCTGCGCGTAGTGCGCGCCG